>Ga0233422_10001154_pt1 | contig 12061 bp, 12 predicted proteins | sample Watercolumn_Mata_2_FD_182724 | JGI IMG/M metagenome (GOLD analysis project Ga0233422, IMG submission 182724) | Freshwater microbial communities from Lake Matano, South Sulawesi, Indonesia - Watercolumn_Matano_2014_110_MG | ecosystem: Environmental > Aquatic > Freshwater > Lake | place...
CAAGGTCAGCTGGACGGTTTCGTTCGACAGTCTGTTTCCGGAGGTGAACAGGGGAACTGCCGGCCCGAAATCAGCCGGGAAATCCTCGCCGGAGATCAGAAGGTAGCCTTTTGGTTCCAGCGAAACCGGCGGAAAGACCCTTTGTGATGATCCATATTCAAATATCCAGTCCTCCAACCGGATCACGGAATCGGTCCGGTTAAAAAGTTCCACATACTCGTATGGCGGCAATGCCACGGTTGGTTCCGGATCGCAAAGAATCTCATGGATCAGTACATCAAACATCCTGATAGAATCTGAAGAACCAGGAGGAAGGGTATCAGGAGTCGGGGGCCCGGCATAGAAATCATCGAAATAAAAACGGGAAGCGTTGCTCGCGGTATATTTGCACCAGACACCCAGCCATCCGCCAGGCATGAGGGATTTCTCCGTAAATACTCCTGCAGTAATATAAGTGCTGCCCCCTGTCGTATCGATCCGAACTGACCAGATCCCTGAAGTATCCCTGAAAATATTGAATCTCATCTCCTGCTGGGTATGATTGGTTGCGAATCCGGGAATACAGCACAGGGATACAAGTGAAATCCCGGTCTGTTGAATGAAGCGGATGCTGTCATCGGCTCCCCCGATCTGAATGAAATAGCTGTTTATCGGTTGGTCCAGGTGATCTTGGTCCGCATTTAAATAGATCCGGGCGTAATTGTTCTGGGAAGTATTCAGGGAAAGCTTGACCCAGAACTTCCAGCAGGTAGCCATACTGCTTTGGTATATTGTTGTTAACCATGCCGTATCGGTGCCGGCGCCTTTAAGATGCAGTTGCAGGGCGCTATTCACTTCAAAACTGGCAGTGTCACCCGTCCAGGTCGGATCCTTGGTAAAATCACCGTCCGAAAAATTATCGGAAACCTGTGCTGCCAGTTGCCATCCAAGGACCAGCCAGGAAATACATAAAAATGCTCTCATGTTTTTTCCATTAATCCGGAATCAAGACAAAAGGTTATACATCATCACAAAAATCTTTCTGCAGAAATGGCAATCCTGGCAATCGTCAATCCTGGCAATCTTGGCAATCGTCAATCCTGGCAATCCTGGCAATCCTGGCAATCGTCAATCCTGCCAATCCTGGCAATCGTCAATCCTGGCAATCCTGGCAATCGTCAATCCTGGCAATCTTGGCAATTACCATATCTCTCTTTACCTTTGCCGTGTCTCAGGAAAATGATTCATTATGAAGCTTGTTGTGGCAGGTGCAACCGGTCTCGTTGGAAGGGAGATCCTGCAGGTATTGGAGGAACGTCAATTTCCGGCAGATACTCTGATCCCGGTTGCTTCTGAAAGATCATGGGGTCAACCCATCCCTTTCCGTGGATCATCTCTCCTGGTGACCGGTCATTCGGAGGCCCTGAAACAATCCCCCGCAATGGCCATATTCTCGGCAGGTTCAACTGTAAGCCGGGAATGGGCACCACTTTACGCAGAAGGGGGCGCCTATGTGATTGACAACTCCTCTGCCTGGCGAATGGATCCTGCAGTACCGCTGGTAGTTCCGGAAATTAATGCTTCGGTTTTAACAGCCTCTCAAAGGATTATCGCAAATCCCAATTGCTCCACGATCCAGCTTGTGCTTGTGCTTGCACCTTTGCATCGCCGCTTTTCTATAAAACGGGTCGTAGTATCTACATACCAATCGGTCACCGGTTCAGGGGCAAGAGGTTTACGGCAACTGGAAAACGAACGGAAAGGACTTCCGGGGGAGATGATCTATCCCCATCCGATTGACCTGAATCTCCTTCCACATGGTGGGGATTTCCTGCCAGGGGGATATACCAGCGAAGAACAAAAACTGATCAGCGAAACACGGAAAATCCTGTCAGATCCATCGGTTCGTTTAACCGCAACCATCGTCAGGGTTCCTGTGACAGGCGGACATTCCGAGTCGGTAAACATTGAATTTGCCAGTCCCTTTACCCTGGAAGAAGTCCGTTCAATACTCTCCTCTCAGGAAGGTATCACGATCAAGGATGAAGTACATCAGAATATTTATCCGATGCCTTTGTTCGCACGCGGGAAAGATGATGTTTTCGTCGGCCGGATCCGCCCGGATGAATCCAGGGAAAACTGCCTGAACCTGTGGATTGTTGCCGACAACCTGCGGAAAGGCGCAGCAACCAATGCGGTTCAGATTGCTGAATTCCTGCTGGAGGAATTCAATGTAAAGTAGCATCAGAGAACGAGCGCTTTTCTAACGGTCATTAGTTTTAAAATTGATATAAATCAATGAGTAGCTTGATGCGAATCCGTCTTTTTCATGTTTTATATCAATTTATCTTTATCTTTGCACCTCCTTAGAGTGAATGGTTTTGAGGGTGCTCCATGATTAAATCGCAGGATGCGCAAAGTTGCCGGAACTGCAGTTGCAGGTCTTCTATTTTCAGTGTGCTGTCTCCAGAGGAACTGGATCTGATCTGCAATAACCGTTATACTGTACAGTACAAGGCCGGGGAAATCATATTTAAGCAGGGAACCCCGTCCCCTCATTTTGTTTGTATCACCTCGGGATTGGCTAAATTGTATATCGAGGGATACGGTAAGAACCTGATCCTGGCATTGGTTAAGCCGGTGGATTACATTTTTGGTCCGGGCATATATGTGGATAATCGTCATTACTATTCTGCCGCCGCCGTTGAAGATTCAACAGCCTGTCTCGTTGATGTGAATATCTTTAAAAAACTGATCCGCTCCAATCCCGATTTTGCTGATGAGTTTATTAAACGGGTAAGTCTTCAGGCCATTTTTAATTTTGAGCAGGTGATCAGCCTCACACAAAAACAAATGCCCGGGCGTATCGCCGATGTACTGTTCTATCTCCGTGAAAAAATATACGGGGAAAATCCCTTTGAAATTACAATCTCCAGGCAGGACCTGGCCGATCTGTCAGGTATGTCCAAGGAAAGCGCCATCCGGATCCTTAAAGAACTCAAGGAAGAGAGAATTCTGAGTATCGAAGGGAACATTGTCAGAATCCTTAACGAGAAGCAACTCCGTCAGATCAGCCAGACCGGCTGATTGGTTCAAGGAAATCAGCCTATTAATTGTTTCTTCCGATAAACCGGAAATTCAAATTATTATTTTTTGTCATGTTTTTATTGATATAGATCAATCTATTTCTGACATATATCAATACGTGAATGAATAAATCTCACCGCTTTGTGAATCACCTAACACAGGTAACTTCTCTATTTTTGCCACCCGAGTGAACGTCTATACCCGTTATCATTGAGAAATCGTGAATATTAACCAAAACCAACAAAACATGAAAAGAGTATTAACATTTGCATTTGCAGCAGGGCTGGTGGTTTCCGTTGCCAGTCTTGTATTTACAGGCTGCACCAAGGAAGGTCCTCAGGGCCCTCCGGGCCGGGACGGTCAGGATGCGAACGCCACCTGTACACAATGTCACAATTTCGCTGACGACATCGTGGCAAAAATCTTTCAGTACGATGCTTCGCAACATGCTACAGGAACAACGACATTTGAAAATGCTAAAAACTGCGCTCCCTGTCATACCAGCCAGGGCTTCGAAGAGGTAGCCCAGACACTGGCGGATACAACTCAGTTCCCCATCGAGGATGCGGCTCCGATCAACTGCCGGACCTGTCACATGATCCACACAACCTATACTAATACTGACTGGGCGCTTCGGACCACTGCTCCGGTGACCCTTCGCATCGTTCCTCACGAAGTGCTGGACCTTACGGTTGACAACCAGGTTGGAAATCTCTGCGCCAGGTGTCATCAGCCCCGTGCCAGAACTCCGTGGCCTACTCCGGGAGCAAAATCCGATTCACTGACCGTCACTTCCAGCCACTGGGGACCGCATTATGGCACACAGTCTACCATTCTCGCCGGAATGGGCGCTTTCCAGGGAATGATCGCGGGAGTTCCTCCATTCGAGAATTCCCCCCACAGGAATATAGCGACCTGCCCGACCTGCCACATGGCGGAAGCAGTGGGTGACCGCACCGGTGGCCACACCCTGTGGATGGCCGATGAAGAGGAAGGCGATAACGTTTCCGGTTGCACCGCCGACAATTGCCATCCCAACGCAACCGACTTTGACATCGACGGCAAACAAACCGAGATCGAAGGATTGTTCGTCGAACTGGAAGGCCTGCTTTTGAATGCCGGATTCCTGAATGCAACCACACTGAGAATCATCCCGGGCAAATATGCTCAGAACGATCTTTGTGTAATATGGAACTGGATGATGGTGGAGTATGACCGCAGTATGGGCGTTCACAATTATAAATACTGCCGTGACATCCTTCAGAACGGTATCAACTATATGAATGGGAAAAAAAGCGTTTAATCCTGGATTCTGAACTGAAAAGGCTTCAGGAAAATTCCTGAAGCCTTTTTTTACTCAATAATCGCTATATTTATCCTGATTTTTAAAACAAAACAATATGCGTAAAAGGAAATTGTTTCAGCCATGGGTCGTCCTGTTGATAGGGCTCGTCGCACTTTTTTCCTGCGAATATGAGAAAATCATTCCCGATATTCCCGATCCCGGAACACCCGTCAGCTATGCGAATGACATTCAGGCCATCTGGAATAAATCATGTACCGGTGTTGGATGTCATGGTTCCGGCCAAAAACCGCCGGACCTTACCACCGGGAATTCCTACAATATTTTGATGAACGGCGGGTATGTGGATACACTTCAGCCTGCACAGAGTTTGATTTATACTGTTATGGCAACTGGTGGAGAAATGGTCATGTACACCAATGCCAAAGATGCTGGCACGGTTCTGAACTGGATCAGACAGGGAGCCAAGGATAATTAACAGAGTTTGTTTTATGTAAAACGACACGGTATGATTAATTCAGCATATTTTAAAAAAGGGATCCTGAGCGTAATTGTCATGCTTTTCAGTTTCAGTACTGTCCTTGCCCAGGATCAGGAAGGGGAAACGAAGGAGAAAAAACCTCTGGCCCGCGCCCCTTTTGAATCCGGCTACTTCATGGATAATATGACAGTGAAAACCCAACCTTCGAAAACCCTGGAATTTATCCTTCAGCACCGGTTCGGGACCATCCAGAATGCATTTGAGGATCTTTTCGGCATCTGGGGAGCCACAAATATCAGGATGGGCTTGAACTACAGTATTACCGACAACCTGACGATCGGATTCGGCACTGCCAAAAATAATATGTACCAGGATCTTTCTCTCCGGTATACGTTCTTCCACCAGCGGGAAGGTGGCTTCCCCCTGACGATCGGCTATTACGGTGATATCGCACTGAATGCAACAAACAAAAGCAATTTCGGGAAAGATTACACTTTTATCGACCGGCTTAGTTACTATCACGAACTGATGGTCGCCCGCAGGTTTTGCCGGATGTTCTCCATGCAGGTTAGCTGTGCTTTTACTCATTACAATAAAGTGGATTCCACTAAAAAGAATGATGCACTTTCATTTTCAGCAATTGCCCGTCTGAAGGTCAGTCCGCAAACTTCCGTTGTGGTGAGCTATGAACAACCTTTTTACCTGGGATACGATACACCATTCATCCTGAAGTACGGTCAAAAGGGTATGTACTATAACTCTTCCACTTCAAAATTGAATCTCAATCTGGGTGTCGAAATATCGACCAGCACTCATACTTTTCATGTTTTCCTGGGCGCATCCCAGGGTATCCTGCCTCAGGACATTGTGCTTTATAATAAAAACAATTTCTTCAACGGGGAAATTATTATCGGATTCAATATGACCCGGTTATGGAACTTTTAATTCATCATCAATCCAACAATAACAAACCATGAAAAAATCAGCGATCTATGCAATCAGTTGCCTGGTTGCACTTCTGTTCCTGAGTGTTTCATTAACCCAGGCACAGACTGCCAAGCCCTGGCAGATACCCGATAAATACAACTCCATGAAGAGCACTGTGAAAGCAGGGGATGCCACAGCCCTGGCTACCGGGAAAGATTTATGGGCAAAGCAGTGCAAATCATGCCATGGAAGTAAAGGCCTGGGCGATGGTCCAAAGGCCGCCATGCTGAAAACCTCCCCCGGAGACTTTTCCACTCCCTCTTTTCAAAAACAAACCGATGGCGTTCTTTATTATAAATCATACATCGGTAGAGACGAAATGCCCAATTTTGAGAAAAAGGTCACCAGCGAAGCCGATCGTTGGGCCATCATAGCCTTTATCCGAACCATGGGGAAATGATCTTTCCAGTATATGACAGAACAAAGGATACCGGACTGTCTTTCAACGTTTGGTATCCTTTTTCTTTGCTTTTTGTCAGAGCTCTAAATCCCTGCCTATGACCCGTGAAATTTATTTCAGGCCCTCCTGGCTGACCGTTATCCTCATCTTACTTGCCCTTCTCATCTTAGCAATTAATCAGTCATCGCACCCTGTGGATTCGACCGGTTTCCGGCAGAGAAGTGAATCCGGCCCTGAAAAAATCACTGTGGATCTGTCTCGGTTTCCAAATGCCGATCTGAACCAGAGTTGCTTCAGATGCCATGGCCAGTCAAAATATTCTTTTGAAAATCCGGAGCTTGGCAAGACCGTCCACCAGCGTATGTACGCCGAATTGATCATTTCACCCAATGATTTCTACGCCTCTAACCATAAAACGTTTAAATGTACCGACTGCCATTCCGATGATTACAGCACGTTTCCGCATCCCGGGAATCTTCGGATGGAAGCCAAATATTCCTGTTTGGACTGCCATGGCGGGGATGAGAATTATTCACGGTTCTTCTTTGAAGAGATTGATACCGAATTTATGGAGAGTGTCCATTCCCAAAAACTCAGGGCAGAATTTACCTGCTGGATGTGTCATGATCCCCATACGTATAAAATTAATGCACGGACCAATGAGAATATAAAAGAAACTGTAGTATATGACAATACCATATGCCTTGACTGCCACAGTGATTTTCGGCGATTTCAACTGCTGACCGAACGGGAACGCCCGAATCTGATTCAGAGCCACGACTGGCTTCCGAACCAGAAATTGCATATCTCCTCTGTCAGGTGTATTGAATGCCATGCCCGGAAAGGTGCCGACAGCACACTGGTAGAGCACAAAATCCTGTCAAAGGACCTTGCAGTGAAAAACTGTAAGGAATGCCACTCGACAAATCCAGCATTGCTGGCCTCTCTCTATAAATATGAAGCGGAAACAACACGCAATATAGGCGGAATTTTTAAGGGAATTACAACCAGCGACTCGGTTGTGATTGGGGCCAGCCGTAACTATACGCTTACCATAATCAGCCTGGTTCTGTTTACAGGCGTTTTAGCCGGAATAATCTTCCATGCCATTTTAAGGATCTTGAAAAAATAACTTCCATGACCCAGGAAAAATTATATCTGTACCCCATCTGGCTCAGGTTTTGGCACTTGTTGAATGCGATCCTCTGCCTCCTGCTAGTCATTACCGGAGTTAGTATGCAATTTTCAGCCCCTGCTGTTGCACTGGTGAGATTCGACACCGCCGTCGCAATACATAATATTTCAGGAATCATTCTGAGTGCCAGTTATCTGATCTTCTTCTGTGGTAACCTGTTTACCTATAACGGGAAACATTACCAGCTTGAGTATAAAGGGTTGATAGGCCGATTGAAATTCCAGTTCAGGTATTATACCCTTGGGATTTTCAGGCAGGAACTTCCGCCTTACCCTGTCACAAGGGAAAATAAATTCAATCCTCTCCAGCAGTTTTCCTATCTGGTGATCATGTATATTTTTATTCCTGTGGTATTTGTAACAGGATGGGTGCTTCTTTACCCTGAGACGATTCCTACGACTATTCTCGGAACTAGCGGCCTTCATCTTACCGACCTGTTTCATATTATATCCGGATTTATCATTTCGGTTTTCCTTGTGATACATATCTATTTCTGTACTATAGGGAAAAAGCCCGTAAGCAATTTTAGAAGTATCCTGAACGGTTATCATGAACCTCATTAAATAAATGTCAGTAAACCAGTAAACTGTGAAAAAAACTACTGAAAACGGTCCGAAAAAGAATTCCCGCCGTGATTTTCTCAGGAAAGGCCTGATGGCCGGAGCAGGGATTATGGCAACAGGAGGGTTGGTGGAAGCGTACCTTGATCCTGCCCAGGCAGCATCAGGAGAAACCATGAAAGTGCTTACCCCCGGAGGGGAAATTATGGAGGTAGACAAGGCCCGGTTGCGGTATCCCCGGGTATCCATCAAGGAATCCAAAAAGGGTATCCCGGGCCGGAAATTTGTGATGGTCATCGATCTTGCCCGTTGCAAAAATGCGAGGGCTTGTGTGGAGGCCTGCCAGCATGGCCATCACCTGCCGAAAGACCAGGAGTTTATGAAGGTATACCTGCTCCAGGAAACAGAGCATACTGCTCCGTACTGGTTTCCTAAACCATTTTATCATTGCGACAATCCACTATGCGTCAGTGTTTGCCCGGTAGGAGCAACCTATAAAAGAACAGACGGGATTGTTCTGATTGATAATGAGCGTTGCATCGGATGCAAGTTCTGTATCACCGGGTGTCCCTATTCAACTCGTGTATTTGCATGGCGCCATTACGAGGAATTCAATGAAGATGCCTTCCCCTATTCTCCTGAAGCGAGTAGTCCGGCAGTGGAAGGAACGGTTTCGAAATGTGATTTTTGCCCCGATCTCATCCGGGTGGGGAAGCTGCCCTATTGTGTCTCTGCTTGCCCGATGGGTGTGATTTACTTCGGAGATCTGGATGAAGATGTGGTCACGAACGGATCCGAAACCTTTCAATTCAGCCAGTTGATCAGGGACCGTGCAGGATACCGCTACCTGGAAGTCCTGGGAACCCGACCGAGCGTTTATTACCTCCCCCCCGTTGAGCGGCAATTTCCGGTGGACCGTGGCCTTGATGATCTTGATGAAGATGTCAGGGCACGGTATGACAATACTCCCCATGTTAAAAAGCAAAAAAGATAAATCCAATGGCAAATGGTTCTCAGTCTTCCCTGCTTAGGGAGTTTGCTCCCCAGATCGAACGGACAAGTATAGTGCAAACCTTGTGGATTTTGCTCCTTGTCGGGATTATCGGCCTGGGATTCTATGCATTGTATATTCAGATTTCACAGGGACATATTGTAACCGGCATGAGGGACAATGTGGTTTGGGGGATCTATATTGTAAACTTCATCTTTTTTATGGGTATCAGCTATGCAGGCGCTCTGATCTCAGGAACTCTGCACTTGTTTCGCGCCGAATGGAGGAAGCCGATTATCCGGATCGCTGAATTTATGACGATCATTGCGCTGTTGATCGGACCCTGTTATATCCTCCTTTGCATCGGACGGCTCGACCGCCTGTATTACCTGGTCATCCACGGGAGGATCCAATCCCCGATCACATGGGACGTTATTGCTATTTCCACTGATATTTTCGGGTGTTTGATATTTCTTTATCTTGCCATTCTCAGAGACATCGCTGCAATCCGTGACTTTCAATCCCTCAGGATACCCAGCTGGAAAAGAAAACTGTACTCATTTCTTGCCCTGGGATACACCGGAACTCCGGAACAACAGAAGAGACTTCATAAAGCCACAGATATCATGGCTGCAATGGTCATTGCCATTGCCGTGATCGTGTACTCGGTTTTGGCATGGATCTTCAGTGTCACTTTGCAGCCGGGATGGCACAGTACGATTTTCGGTCCCTATTTTGTCATCGCCGCCGTATTCTCCGGCTGCGGTGTTATGATAGTGGTAATGTGGCTTTTTCGTAAGATCTATCACCTTGAAAAATTCATCACCAGGAAGCATTTTGTGAATGTTGGAGTGCTGATGCTTATCCTGTCTGCCTTATTCGGTTATTTTACTTTCAGCGATTACCTTACTAAATGGTACGGCTCAGAAAAGAACGACGAACTGTTGATCCGCCTTCTCTTTGATGAATATTACTGGCTGTTTATCCTGTCTAATTATATCGGTGTATTGATGCCAATGATTGTGGTAGGCATTCCGAAGCTCCGGACAATCAGTAATATTACCATATCGGCAATCGTGGTAATTCTGGCTCTGTGGGTGAACCGCTACCTGATCGTGGTACCCACACTGGAATCACCCTATCTTCCGATCCAGGATGCCCGTCCGGCATGGGTGTTCTATAATGCCACCTGGGTTGAATGGGCATTGACGGCAGCAGGGATTGCTTTTTTTGCCCTGCTAATGACCATAGGATCGAAGTTTATTCCCATTGTCAATGTCAGTGAAATGGAAGATAAACCTGTACCTGAAGAAGAGCTGCTGGCTTGAAATCCATCATGAATAGACATAACCGCACACCAGAAAACCCATGAGAAATCCGGTAAGTATACGCTGTATCTGGCTGACCAGTTTATCCCTTTGTTTGTTTTTATATTCTTTTGCCCAGGGGGATCCCTCTGCTTCTGAACCTGCAGAACCCGGTCTTTCACTGATTCCCCTTTATACCTCAAATGACACCGTTCTCGTAACCACCACGATTTCCCTTCGTAAAGGCAGGGAATGGCTAAATCTTCAGAATGCCGTTATCTCCTTCTCCGTGTCCGACGGAAAAAACATCGTACGGAAGATAGGCGAAGGATCTTCCGATTCAGCCGGGACAGTCACACTTGCCATTCCACTGTATCCTCCTCTTCCACAGGATGCCCAGGGAATGATCAGATATGTTGCCGATTTTGCAGGAGCCGCCGGATATGCACCCGTTTCCGAATCCTTTTCATCTAAGCCTGCATGGTTGAAGGTTTCCTTTTACGAGGAGGATTCAATCAGGTATATCCGGATCACCGGAACACAACATTCGCGGGATAATAAAATGGCACCAATTCCTGGTGAAACTGTTAACCTCTTTGTGCCCAGCCTTTTCCGTCCCTTGCCTATCGGAGAGATATCGTTGGACGATCAGGGGACCGGCACGATGGAGTTTCCCTCTTCATTGATCGGGGATTCTCTCGGAAATATCACAGTTATTGCCCGCATTGATGAACACGAACTCTTTGGATTCGTAACAGGCCAGGCGCAAATCAACTGGGCAATTCCGAAACATCTTCTGGCTCAGGAAAAACCCACCCGTGAACTCTGGACACCGGTTGCCCCTATCTGGATGATCATCACACTGCTTATTATGTTAACCGGCGTGTGGGCGCATTACATCTATGCCATTGTTCAGCTTGTCAGGATAAAAACAAGTAAGAAAGAAGAAAAACTGCCTGAAACGGACTGGAGTAAATATTCGTAGTTTTGCGGATCAATATGGATCCGCTCTTTTCAGTTTCAGGAAGAGTTATTCACGGAAGTCATCTGGGCAGAAAGCTGGGGTACCCGACGGCAAATATTGCATTGTCGGATGAAACTGCGTATTACCCATTGAGAGGTGTTTATTTCACCCAGGTTCACTTGAATGAACGTGTTTACTACGGAATGGCTAATATTGGATTCAGGCCAAGTCTTGAAAATCCTGCTTTTACAGTTGAAGTTAATATCCTGGATTTCGAAGAAAATATCTACAACGAGATTTTAACGGTTCAGTTCCTTCAACGCCTGCGCGATGAAAAAAAATTCCATTCCCTTGAAGACCTGATCGCACAGATGAAAGAGGACGAAAAAACCGTCCGGAGGTTATCGCTCGGATTTCAAAATTCGAATCCCAACACCCTCTAGACCTGGTGTTTCTATCTTGGGGATCAGGTTTTCCAGGTCAATTTCCAGATTTCCGTTTTTCGTAAAACGGAGGTTCTTTTTCAGGAAAAATGCGGCCTCACAAATTCCTTGCGGGCAGTTTTCATCTGCTTTACCCGGATGAAAAGTAACAGGGAGATCATATTCCCTGATCCTTTCTTCCCCAGAAGGGAGTCTCAGGATCATATGAAAGGGCAAAGAACGGTAAGGAAAATCCCGTGTGAACCTGACATATATCTGAAGATCCCGGGAAGTGCTTGATTTTTCCACCGGAATCTGAAATCGTATGATTTGAAATCGTTGCCATGTCTGGCTCTGAAATGGGTGGAACTCATCATGGATCGGA
>Ga0233422_10001156_pt1 | contig 12055 bp, 11 predicted proteins | sample Watercolumn_Mata_2_FD_182724 | JGI IMG/M metagenome (GOLD analysis project Ga0233422, IMG submission 182724) | Freshwater microbial communities from Lake Matano, South Sulawesi, Indonesia - Watercolumn_Matano_2014_110_MG | ecosystem: Environmental > Aquatic > Freshwater > Lake | place...
GCAATCCGCAGCCAATCCTGTCAGGGCACAAGTTCGACAGGCCGGTTCAGAGACTAGGAAGTGAGTCCCAACAATAATCTTCCAAATAGCGCCCCACTCCTTCAAAGAAGGAGATGATATAGTCCACGCTTTACAGAAATGTAGGGATAAGTGTAACGAGTTGGTCGACGGTTCGAATCCGTCCTCGGGAGCCATTAAACACTTCTTAACCTTTCCAACCTCATGGGAAAAGGCGAAAACAGAGACGCAAAAAACAAGAAAAAGAAAAAAGCAAAGAAAGCTAAATAGATGTATTACCTATACATTCTAGAATGTGCCGATAAGACTTTGTACACTGGAATTACGATCGATTTAGATCGTAGAGTTAATGAGCATAATAATTCTAAACTTGGAGCAAAATACACAGCATCACGTCGCCCCGTGAGACTTGTTTATTCAAAAAAATTCATCAATAGACCGCTAGCTTCAAAAGAAGAAAATCGAATCAAAAAATTATCACGGAAAAACAAGTTAAATTTAATAAAAACCTGAAACTGTTTCAGCCAATGCCCTATTTCTCAACCTCAATTCTATTTCCAAACTTATCCAAGTAGAATCCTTTTGTAGATAGATCCTTAGTCTTGGAATCCTTGGTAACACCTGAATCTTCAGTCACCTTAAACTCTTTCGTAGTCCCCAACTCCTTAATCATCACAGCATCTTTACTTGTCATAACTTCTTTAACAAGAGTCTCATCGCAAGTCCCCAAAAATGATTCTTCTTCAACCAAGAAAGACTCTTTAGATTCAATACTCAGATTTTTTTCAGATTCTTTTCCGCCCTCCTGCCCTTCACCACCACTAATAATCATAGCGTCAGAAGGGATTTCAAGCGTAGACACAACCGAATTAGTAATATAAACCGGCGAATGTCCTGATCTAACAACAATATTTCCAGAAGCATCAGCCTCAATTACATTCGTCTTCATTCCCAACATACTAACGGCTGTAACCTTAGTCGCAGGATAAATATTTATAGTAACGCATTCTTCAACAGGGTCTACTTTCCCAATCTTCGGCGAGAAAACAACCCACAATTTATCAGAAGCATTTTCTTTTCCTTTAAACTTGATTACATACGACATTGGCTGGTTCACTTCACCTTGCTGAGTAGATTCATAGTCGTAATCATAAAATTTCACATTGGCGATAAGATTTTTAAGCGCATACCAAGCAAGTCTAGGCGTAGGATTTCCATTTGCGTCAGCACCAGCTCCTCTAGCATCAGTCATCAACCCAGAAAGAGCTTCTTCATCAATTCTTCCATCCTTAGCTGCCTTCCCAAAATATCCAAAATATACCCAGCCTTTAAGATCAACATCTAAAATTCGTGCCAAAATATAAGTCTCAACTATAGACTCAGCATGAGTAACAGGCTGCGAAGGATTATAAAGAAATCCTCCCTCGTTCTGCCATATTGGTTTATCTGAATAGCCATATTTATTCAACAATGCTCTCACACTCCTAATCCCCTGAAGCCCACTATACGTATCGGGAATATCGGCATAAGTTGAAGTCCTTCTAGTTAAAGGTTCAAGTCCACGCGCTATACAATCCTCTCCAGTCGGGAAAGCCTTATCATTAGGAACTTCAACTTCCTGAACATTCGGAAAAACTCCATGAGTTTGAATTCCAAACCAGTCAAATTTTGGATGTAAGGCAAATGACTTCTCAAAATACTCCTCCCACTCAGCTTTAGAAAAAGCTGTCGTTGCCATATTAAACCCAATAACAATAGCCGATGAATCCGCTCTTTTAACACCATCATATGCGGAATTCAAATTAGCAACAACATATTCCGGGTAAGTCATACACGCCTCTGCATCATAAACATCAGCTGATCCTCCCCAAACAACAACAAGACCAGACCAAGCAGCATGATCTTTATATCTATTCACAACTTGATATGCATATTCTCCATATTTTTCAGCAAAATTTGAATCTTCTCGAGATATCCAATCCATCCCATTTTTAGGCACAATAATCATTGGAATAACTTTGATATCATTTCGAGCCAATAAATCAATAGCCTTATCAGTATTTTCCCACGTCCAAATCCCCTCTTCAGCCTCAACATTATACCAAGAGAAATCGACTATCCCTGCAACATATTTAAGCCCCATATCCTTCATTGTTTCAGCCTGGAATTCATCAAACCCAGCACCCCCATAAGATCTCACAGTTGGAATAAAATCAGGTAGGGCCTCAATCCTCACAACATTACTCGAATAGTCCACTCCATCATCCCTCTCAAACCATTCCGAAAAATAGAAAATACTAGCCGAATTTTTCCCAGAATTATTAAGTACACCAAAAATCACCCCTCCAATTCCCACGATAAATACAACCAAAATAATAACAACCAAACATTTATACTTTCTCCAAAAAGTAGAACTCAAATCATCCATAATAAAAACTTAAAGAATATCTAATCATTTTATATCACAAATTCAGCCTGTAAACTAGAAATCAATTTATTAGAAATAATGTCTACTACTCCTTGGCCGCATGTCTCTTCCTAATCTCCTCTTCTATTTCTTTGTCATAATATTTAGCATAAAGATCAACTTCAACATCCTCTCTATACTCAGGAATAGAAACCAATAAAGTTTTAATCTGAGCTTTGTCTTCTTTTACAATTTCTCGTTTTACAATTAATTGATCTGGATATATTTGCGTTCCGGTTTCCTTTGGATGAATACGTACTTCCCCAGTTACAGTAACTGATTTTTTTGCAGGATCCAATTTCAAAGTATAACTCTCGTGTCCACCAATAATTACTCTATATTCATATTTAGAAAGTTGCTGAAAATACAAAGGCTTCCCTTCCACCTCCAATGGAGAACTTTTCAATTCCGCTTCCAGTCCTTCTAGATATGGAACAACTTCTTGCTCCCATTCTTTAGACTCCTTTTCCGCCAATTCTCTTTCCTGCTCTAATTGGCGCTTCTCGACAGAAGCCACATAACGACTTATTTCCTTTGAAGCCCTTGCCATTACTTCCTTAGGGTCATAAAACCATTCCCCTTTTACAAGAAATGCAAAATCTCTCAATTTAGTAGTTTTTGAAATTGAAACGTTAAAAATTGGGAAATCCTTACCCTCTTCAAATGGAGTTGCAGTCACCGACAAGTCCTTTCCACTTGGAGAAAGAACAGCTGCTAAATAAATAAAAGGGTTTTTCTCGCTTAAAGGTAAAATTATTCTTACCAATTCATCTTGGATCTCCTTTAATTCTCTTTTACATTCTTCCAAAGACTTTGGAGGATCCGTTTCTGCTCTTTCAGAAGCAGTTGGACTAACCCCGGCCGAAGGTAAAACCACCTCGTCCAGTTTTTCACCAGTACTAACAACAGGCATTTCATGTCGTGGGAATAATGCATCATCAGGCACAGGAATGAATCTTCCGGTGTCACTTGCCCTAGATCCATCTCCTGTTCCTCCTTCCAAGACTCTGGCTGGTTTCTTACTTAATTCGGCCCTTTTCAAAGTTGCTGTCCTCTCTCTTCTATTAACATACTCCCACCAAGTCGATCCGTATTCCGCAGCACCGGCAAATGAAGCCGAAAAAGCATCACTATAAACAACTCCTGAAGCAAAAGCTTGCTCAAAAGTCAATTTCGAAATACCTGCACCTTTTAATCCAGCCATTTCTCCGGCTTTTCTAACTTTATCGGCGAATCCAGATTTAGCCATATTTACCTCTTTTCTAGTCATAATTAACTCTTCATCAGAAAGCCCATTCATCTTCCCTTCCTCATACTGAGAAATAACATCCTTTACCCATTCAAAATCCTTCTTAGCCCTACTAAACTGCGCAGACAAAGCCGCCTTCCCTCTCAAAAATATTTTCTCTAAAAATTTTCTACCACCTTGCTTCGCAACATAAGCATCAAATTGCTCCCTTGTCATAGCCTCACTTCCGGGATGTAATTTCCCTAAAATTTCTCCTCTTACCAACGTATATCCGTTATAATTAGCTCTTGATAGCAAATCAAACATTTCATCGGCAACAACTTTCTCATCAAATTTCAATCCTGCTAATTCTTTTTCGAAAGTAGCTGCACCTCCAAGTCCTTCGGATGATCTATCGGGACCATGTTCAAGATTTGTCATATTTTTTGTGTTAATTTTTTATTTTTATACTAGAATTATAGCATGTTTTTGCCAAAATAGCAACTAGCCTTGCTTATTCACCCCTTTTGGGGTAAAAATTCAGCATATCAATCGCGAAATATTATGAAAAAGGTAGTAATAATTACAGACGTCTGGTCAAAAAACATCAATGGAGTAGTTACAGCTATTTCTTATACCAAAAAAGGCCTCGAAGAACGCGGTTACCAAGTAACAGTCATTCATCCTGGATTATTTCACAACCTCCCCCTTCCCTCTTATGCGGAAATACGCTTGGCAATAGCCACCAGAAGCCATCTCAGAGAAATTCTCAAGCAAATTAAACCTGATTACATCCACATCGCTACAGAAGGTCCTCTCGGATTTGCGGCCAGGACAGCTTGTTCTAAACAAAAATGGAATTTTACTACCTCATATCACACTCATCTCCCAGAATATGTAAGCACTCGAATCCCCATTAAACAGATTGAAAAAGTTACCTGGAAATATCTCAAATGGTTCCATTCAAAAAGTAAAAGAATAATGGTAGCTACCCCTACCCTAAAAAAAGAATTAGAGAAAAAACACTTCAAAAATATAGTTGTAATCCCCTTCGGAGTAGAACTTGAATTATTCAAAAAAAATCCTGAAGCAAAAATTCCCAAATTATTTAAAAAACCAGTCTTTACTTTTTTAGGTAGAATTTCTCCGGAAAAAAATATCAAAGCTTTTTTAGAATGTAATCTTCCGGGAACAAAATTAATCATTGGAGATGGCCCCAGTAAAAAAAATCTTGAATCAAAATTTAAGAAAAATACTGTTTTTGTAGGCAAAAAAAAAGGCCAAGAAATTGTAGACTTACTATCTATTTCAGACGTATTTGTTTTCCCCTCAAAGACAGATACTTTCGGACTTGTTATTATTGAAGCATTAGCCTGCAACTTACCTGTAGCAGCCTATAATATTCATGGACCAAAAGACATTATTTCTAACGGGAAAGATGGATTTTTAGGGGATAATCTTGAAAAAAACGCTCTAAAATGTTTGAAAATAAACACCTCCCTTTGTCGCAAAAAAGCTCTAAAATATTCTTGGAATAATTTCACGAATAAATTCATCAAAAACATCGCGCACATTTAAGAAAATCTAATGAATATTGATTCACTCGATAATATAGTAACACTCCTCTCAACCTATAAATATTTTTTACTATTCCCTATCTCGGTAGTAGAAGGCCCTGTGGTCTCCGTAATCGCAGGATTTTTATGTTCACACGGGATTATGAACATTTTTATCGCCTACATCGTCTTAATCATGGGAGATATGGTTGGAGACACTCTTTACTACTCCATTGGGAGATGGGGCGGCAGACCATTTATCCGTAAGTGGGGACATTTTTTCGGTCTAAATGAAGCTAGAATCCTAAAATTAGACAATCATTTCAAAAATCACGCAGGAAAAACCATTCTGATTGGAAAAACTCAAGCAATCGGAGCCCTTTTTCTTACTGCCGCGGGAATAAGTAAAATGTCTTATCCTCTTTTCATGTGGTACAACCTGATAGGAACCGCTATCAAATCCATGAGCTTACTTCTAATCGGCTATTTTGCTGGACACGCTTACAAATTAATAGATCAATATTTAGGATTTTACGCAATAATTATAACCACTTTACTGACAATAGTAGTAATTATTTACATTTTAATTCGAAGATCCAAAAACAAAAATTTAATAAATTCTTAGTCGATACATTTCCCAAAATTGCTTCAATATTCCGCTCCAACCTATCACTGATTTTATCTGTAAAATCATTTTAAAATCACCTTTTACTCCAGCCAAAAAACCAAATTTAACCGATTTTCTCGGAGTGACCACGTTGGGCCAATTTACCACCACCAGTTTCATTCTCTTTTCAATAATAATTTGATTCAAAAATACTTCTAATCCAAACCCGGGCAACTTTTCCAAATCACTTAAATTTCTAATCATATTTTTCCTAAAAACTCTTTCTCCTGAAACAAAATCCAATTTAAAAAATTTAAATATACCCAAACTGTTTTTACGCAAAGTCATAACTAAATCAGCTTTATGACTCACTATTGGCAAAACCAAAGCAACAATATTTTTCCTATTTAATCCTTGTAAATCAGAATCTATAGTCATCACCCATTCATTGCGAGCTTTTTCCAAGCCAATTCGGATAGCATGAGATTTTCCCCGATTCTTCTGATAAGAAATTAATTTTATTCCCTTTATATTTTTTAAAACCTCTTCGGAATTATCACTAGAACCATCATTCACAACTATTACCTCGTCTATAAATTCATGCCCGACTAAAACATCCAAAACCGCCCCAACTCTAGAACCTTCATTGTAAACAGGAACTATGCAAGAAATTTTCATGAAATTCGTATAAAAAACGCATCGGCATTATATCAAACTTCTTCAACAATAACTCCCCAATATTCAAGATTTACTCTCCTAGATACAATAATATTTTATAGATGGCCACAGCAACCTCTTCTCTTGTTAATTCTTGGGCAGGTTTCAATTCTTTTCCAAGTCTCTCTGGAAATAAATCATAATACTCAGCTATTCCAACATATTTAGCATACCATGCGCTGGCAGCAACATCATTATAAGTATATTCCAAATCTTCTTGCAGATCGAAAGTTACAGCAAGCATCTTTAGAAATTCCACAGTCGTAACAGTTGATCCCGGCCTAAAAGACCCATCATTATATCCATTAATAATTCCCAGACTAGCCGCTTTCATAACATATTTTGAATACCAAGCACTAGAGGAAACATCTTTAAATCTTCCATTATTTCGACCATCCTCAACCGTAATCTTTCTAGCCAACAATAAAAACTTAGCAGCTTCTGCTCTATTCACAGGACGATCACCCTTAAACTCTCCATCATCATATCCTCCAATAACTGCACGATTATAAAGATCAGTGGCAGCTTGACCCAATAAAGTACTCGAATCTGTATCGGTAAAAGGATTTTCTGTTGTTCCATCAATAAATTCTTCATAACCAGCAGGAGGAATATCAGTCGCCACATCCTCAACATTAGCAGCAATCACCCCAAGCTCATCCTCAACCTCTTCAATAAACTCAGGATAAATATATCCAATTTCACCTTGATATCCACATGTATATCCAACCACATAATCATAGTCACCCCTCCCTGTTTCAGGATTTTTAAAATAGAGATATGAGGCACCATCTCTCCCAATCGCACCGGAAACAATAGAGTTGTTACTATAATAACGAACAGCATAAGTTTCATCGTCAAACTTAATTTTAACAGCCCCGGCGGGAACATCTTCACACTCCAGGCTTCGAGCCAATTCTTCAACTGTAAAAACCCTATTAGCCTCCTCCTCCATTTTTTCTAGAGAAGCCTCAATTTTATCAGGCATAATAAATCCCCAAGTCCCTTCTTTTGTAATTTTACAAACATTACCAACAAGATAATTATAATCACCTACTCCATCAGCATTTTTCATATATATATAAGAAACTCCTGATTTCCCTATAATTTCTGGGATAAGCCTGTTCGTATCGTAATAACGAACAGCATGAGTAGTTTTATCTAAAACTACCTGTACACCACCGGCAGGAACAAGATAACTTGGACAACCACCAGTTGTAGAAGTTGAAGTCGTTGAAGTCGACGTAGTAGTTGATGTAGTAGCAGGAGCTGTCGTTGTAGTATTAGTTGTTGTTGTAGTAGAACTAGTCCCACTACTATAAGTTGAACTTGGAATAGTAGGAGTCCACACCGGTCCACTATAATCCCAAACAGGAGAATCCATATAATAATAATCATCAGCATAGGTAACAACCGTAGCCGTAATAATTGCAACTATTACAGCTAATGGAACATAAATCTTAACATGCTCCTTTAAATGAGCCTTTATACGATTTTTCATTTTGTTTTTGTGTTAGATAAATAACCCATCACTCAACATTATACAATAGTTATCGTAACATGTCAACTACACTGCCGCACATATTAGCCTGTCCAAAACCCCCCATATTTATCAAAAAATCATTAAACCCATAACATCTTAATAAACTTCCCCCAAATAACACTCTTCACAGTAAACTATCTCTTTTCTAGAAGGTTCGTAAAAAGTCTCCATCTTTTTCCCGCATTTCGCACAATTTCGCTTCCAAAGCCTATAAAACCCATGCAGTTTTAAACGATTATAATGTCTTTGATCCGAACAAACTTTAGGAATAGGCATTCCCACCCTCTTATAAAACTTCAATTCAGCGGGAAGAATTTTATAAACACGCCCGGTTTCTTCACATTTTAAAACTTTATTACAAATATCTTCTGAAACTTCTAAAATATTTTCCGGAGGAACAAAATATTCTCCTTCCTCTGCCATTTCAGGACTCTCTTCAAACCAATTTCCTCCTAACTTTTTCACCTCTTCTTTCCCTAAAGGAAAATATTCTTTAGCAATCGATTCATTATACCCAAACGCTGATGCAGAATATTCAAAATATTCACCCCATTCACCGGTTTTTTGCATATGCTCAACAATCTTTGCGACCAATTTCTCATAATCTTCTTTCATATATTGTTTATTTAAAACACAATATTTATTTCTCTTTAAACTCACGCATCCAAAAACATTTTCACAGTGATGACATTCCATCGAGTAATAAAGATTTGTTCCATACCAAACATAGAAACACACCATCGACGACTCCAAATCTACCGTTGAACAAACGTTATAACAAAATCTCGTCCCGTGAGGAGAACAGAAACTACAATCATAAGTATCGTGAGATTTTGGCGTAAAATGGACATATTTACAGTCCTCACAATCCTTTGTGTCAAAAGAATGCTGGCAATTTTTACAATTATAAACCGATTCACCACTAGAATTTTCACTAGCGTAAATATGCCACTGAACATGTGGTAATTTTTCTTTCAATTCTGAAAATCGCTTCCTCAAAAGTTCTAGGTTTTCACCAGTCAAAGGTTTAAAATCAACCATGATTTTTTCATATTCTTCCTTACTATACTGTTTATTCAAAATACAATATTCCTTTGTTTTAAGCCCAAAACAAGCCATGCAATTTCGACATCCCGTACACTCTTCAATCATTAATCCATCACTACAATTTCGACAATGAGTAAAAAACTGGCAACCATAACAATTATCCGAACCAACTCCCTGATAACAGTTTTCACAGGCATAAACCGCTAAACAATCCACACAATCCTTACACCTAGAAACAAATTTTCCATACATACAATCCTCATTCCCACCCCCTCCAAAAATCAAATAACAATTTTTCTGCTCCAACGCATAATTTGTATAATAACTATTCTCCGTATTAATCGTGTACAAAGACATATGGGGAACATCTCTATAAAGAGCCGTAATATTCTCACTAAAAGTCTTTGAAAAATCAAAATCTCGACCATAATCAAGCCCATCCCATGTATCACCCCACCACTCCTCCTGATCATAAACCTTATAAGGAGATTCTGGAGAATAAATAGACACGATTTCCTTACCTGTAAGATCACATTTTCGATGATAAAGACTGCGCTCATTCCTCATCGCAAGCCTACGCTGTTGTCTACAAGAAGGACACAATTTAGGAATAGGTATAGGAAACTTTTTGCCATCGAAAACTGGCGAAACACTATCGTAAAACTTTACATCACCTTCTGTGACAATAAACTTACTCCTGCATTGTTCACATATTTTTTCCATATACGAACCTTATAATATCACCCTATTGCTCCTTATTAAAAACAGTAATAAACTATCAGGTGCTAAATAATAACTCACCCTCCTATGAAAAAACTAGTAATAACTGAATTTGTCATTCTTTTAATCGGGACATTATTTGCCTGGGGAAATTTTGGATACGAAATGTACAACTATCTCAACAAACAGGAGTGCACCCTAGGATGCGCTCAAGGACTCGTAAATCCATTTCTCACCCCTTGCTTCTATGGGGCATGTTTTTTTCTTACAGCTTTCATTCTCAGTGCCGTAATGTTAAAAAAATCTTAACTACTTCATTAAATATTATATACTTTATCCAAATTTATTAACCAAAATTCAATGACACCAACAAAACGAACCATGTTCGTAATTGCCAGTATGCTCATTGCGGCATCCATGCTATTTATAGCAGGCTGTGGTACTACAGCTCCAGTAACAGAAAATACCACTGATTCGACAACAACCGAAATAGCCAAATACAAGGTAGGAGATACCGTTGTAGCAGAATGGGTAAGCGGGTTCTGGTACCCGGCAACTGTTATCGCAGTAAACGGAACAAAATATGATCTTGGATTTGATGACGGTTCATCAGGCGATGATTACGAAGAAGCAAAATTAAAACCACTTCCAGCAACTCTAGATCTAAAAGTGGGAGATCGGGTACTGGCCAGCTGGACAGGAACAGGAAAACTATACCCGGGATCCGTTCAAGAAGTAAAAACTGATGGAGTAATAGTAAAATGGGATGATGGCAGCGAACCATCGGAAGTTAAATTCGGAAAAATTATCAAAGAGTAATTTCCACAAAACAAATTCTGCAAAAAACACTCGGAGAAACCCTTCGAGTGTTTTTTATCCAAATAATTACCTGTAATTTGTAAACTCCAAAGGAACTTTGATGGTTTCATCTTTTTGTAACATACCCATAATAGCCTGCAACTCATCAATTGAAGGAGAAGTAACTCTCACCGTGTCTCCTTGAATCAGAGGTTTTGCCTTTGGGAAAGCCTCTCTAACTTTTTTGGTAATTTCTTTGGCATTTTCCTGATCCAAAACTTTTACCAATTTAATATGTTGCCTTACTTTCATTCCTCCAGCTTGCTCAATTTTTTGTCTATCCAAAATTTTATGAGAAAGTCCTCGTCCGGCCATTTTTTTCACGATAATTCCAAATACTGACTCCAATTGCAATTCACTCAAAGCTAATAATTTAATATCATCATCACTAAGTTCTATTTCTATTCCAGCATCCTTTAAATCATATCGATTTAAAGCTTCTTTTTTAGCTTGCTCAACAGCATTATTGAGTTCTTGTTTATCAAACTTAACCACTATATCCATTGAATGTTGTGAAGCCATAATTTTATAAAGTTAAGAAAATATTTATTTTTTCACCCCCGCCCCATACTGAAATTTATCGTCAATAATATCATTTTTCAACCATTCTTTTACCCAATCACTGACTTTAAAAACTTTCATTTTCCCATTTTTCAGCGAACAAATCACTCTTTTAAGCCCGCAATTAATCAGCATCTTCTTACAAATAAAACATGGAAAAGCATCCAAAGGTTCAAAAGTTTTATCATCTTCGCTACGGATTTTTCCATAAACATACATATCTCCACCAAGCAAACTTGTTCCCGAACGAGCTGCATTGATAATCGCATTTTGTTCAGCATGAACACTCCTGCACATTTCATATCTCTGCCCGGAAGGAATTCCAAGCTGTTTTCGGAGACAAAATCCATGATCAAGCGAACTTTTGGTTCCACGAGGAGACCCGCAATATCCGGTAGCTACCACTTGATCATCACGAATAATTACCGCCCCAATTTCCACCTTGGTACAAGTACTTCTGCGACAAACGCTATGAGCCAAATCCATATAATATTCATCCTTCGAAGGTCTGGTGTATTTTGTTTTCTTTGTAGCCATATAAAATTAGTTATTTTTAATTGAATTATAATAGTTCGTAAAATTTCGATTCAAATCTTCCAAAGTACCATTGTTATCAATCAACTCATCCACTTTTTCCATGCATTTACCAACCTGCTGTCCATCTTCCGGCTCCCCTTCTCCCCATTCTCGATGAACTTTATGCACAATTTCATCACGAGTTTTGGCGTCAATT
>Ga0233422_10001158_pt1 | contig 12037 bp, 18 predicted proteins | sample Watercolumn_Mata_2_FD_182724 | JGI IMG/M metagenome (GOLD analysis project Ga0233422, IMG submission 182724) | Freshwater microbial communities from Lake Matano, South Sulawesi, Indonesia - Watercolumn_Matano_2014_110_MG | ecosystem: Environmental > Aquatic > Freshwater > Lake | place...
GTATCGCGCCCGCGTTGAGCGCGGCGAATTTGAGCGTGCGGCAGAGTTTGAGTTATGAATGAAGGCAGTGATTCGGTGTCAACGAATGTCAAACGAACCCTGGCATGACTGTGGCGCACTTTAGCCACAGCCACGTTCCCGCTAGGGCAAGGGTAAACGAATTGCGGGTCGCGCGATTATTTGAATTCGTTCAACCAGCGCATTTGGTTTTTTAGATCGTCTGCGGAAAGCGTATTGAGCAATCGCAACAAGCGCCGACGCAAAACAGAGGTGGGTTCTTCGGTCGAAAGAATGATCCCCCAATGTACTTTGCCTTCGGCAAGATGCCTCGCGTGGAGCGGCGCGAAATGCTGATGATTGATCGAGACGATGGCTCGTTGTTGCGAAGCGGCAAAAGCCAACTGCGTTTCGTCATCGTCTTCCAACAGTCCCAATTCAATTGTAGATGTGACGTCAAACCCAAGTTTCCGCAACTGTTCCGCGAGATGCCACGCCAGGTGCTCGTTGAGATGAAGTTTAGGCGGCGGCATGCGCTAAATGTTCCTTCTGCCAATGTTCGTAACTGTTCTCTTCGCGCACGCGGTCAATTTCTTCCTTGTGGTCATGGTAGTATGCCAGTGCGCTGAAGATTGCGGCAGGAGGTAGGTATTCCCATTCGGCTAGGATGTCTTCGACGCTCATTCCGACTTTGTAATAATAGCCGACGATGTGCCAAACGGCGATGCGCGTGCCTTCAATGACCGCCTCGCCACCCAACACTCCATCCACTCGTACGATGTGAGGATATTCGGTTCGCTGGATTGCGCCATTTTTCTTGCTCATAGCAAACCTTCCTTTCGGATTTGATTATAGCACGGCAGAATATTGTCTGCAACTATAGAAAAGGAGTCTCCCGAATGAAACACATTCACTTGCTCACGATCGCTTGCTTGCTCCTCGCGCTCGCGCTCGTCGCGTGTCAGAGCAGCGCGCCCGCGCCTGCCGCGCCTTCGGCAAGCGAAGGCGATCTCGAAACGAAGGGATTCATCGAAAGCGCGGACGGATGACTTCGCGTGATCGGCAAGAGTCCGTTGTTCGTCTCGCTCAAGACGCTGCGTGATGCGCCTGCCGCGCCCGCGGGCTGGGAATTCGTCGCGCCCGCGTTCGACGTGACCGCGCAAGATCGCCAGCGCCGCCCGATTCAGAAGCTCACCGCCGCGCTGCGCTTGCGTTTCGACGTGCCGACGAATCGCCCCGCGATGGTGTTGGGACACAACGGCGCGATCTGGGAAATTGTGCCGAGCGAGATTGACGCGGACGGTTCGCTGGCTGCCGATGTGGATCACTTTACGCCGTACGTCGCGGCTGCGCCAAAGTCGGCGCAAGCCGCGCCGAAAATCACGCCGCGCGCGACGGTTGTCACCGCGCCCGCGTCGTCGGGCGACGCGCAAGCCGCGCTCGAGAGCGCGACCGCGACAGTCAAGGGCAAAAAATCGAAGGTGACAGGCGCGGCGGGTTACACGGGGGCGCTCGCCGTTCCACGGCCGAATTATTTGCAGAGCGTTGTGGACACGGTGAGCGCGAGTGGCGCGACGTACTATGGCTTGTACAACGCGGTCAACGAAGCGTTCGCCGCGCAGGCGAAAAGCGGCAGTGGCACACAAGGCGCGCTCACGCCGATGGTCGAATCCAAGACCGCGAGGCCAGCGAACGCGACTGACGCGTGCAACGCGCGCGCCTCCGCGTTTCTGGGCGTGCCGGTGTCGTCGCTCACGCAAGCGCGCGCGGATTCGAACGCGTACGTTTTCTATGGGACAAGCGGCAACACCGCGTACGGCGCGGGGTACGTTTCGTACAACGGCTGGGTGTTGGCGTACGGAACGATGGGCAGTGGAACGTGGCGGCGATTGTGCCGAAGCAATCGCGCGAATGGCAAATAGCCAATGGCGAATAGCCATGCGCGATATGCTATACGCGATTTGCCATCCGCCGTTTGACGCGGCGCGGAAATTAGAGTATGATGGGGTCGCAACCCGAGCGACAGTGAAAGGAAGTCGCCCATGTCGCGTGTCTCGTTTCAGGTCGTCGCAATAATCATCTTTGCCGCCGCCGCATTTTTCCTCTGGGATCTCAGCCAGCGCGTCGTGACGAATGTGCGCCTCGCGCAAACCGAAAGGCAACTCGAACTGCAAGTGGCGCAAGCCGAAGCGAGGAACGCCGCGCTGCGCGCGTTGAAACAGCGCGCGCAAACGGATGGCTACGCCGAAGAGATGGCACGGCGCAATTGGCACTGGGCGCGTCCAGAGGACAACGTCGTCATCCCACAGATCACGCCGGTGCCCACGCCGATTGTTCCTGCGCCTGCGCCGACCCCGCCACCCGCCAAAGCGTGGTGGCAAGAGTGGTTGGATTTTCTTTTCGGTCCCTGACGCATGAAGATTCGTTCGATTACCGGTTTTCTCGCGCTTGCCGACCCCATCTCGGCTTCCGATCTTCGCGCGCTGCGTGACCTGGTCTGTGCGGCGCGCGATGACTTTGCCCGCGCCGATTTTCCGATCCAAACCGCGCGCGTCGCGACCCAGACACCCGCCGACCTCGCGCCGCGCGACCTCACCCGCTATGCGCGCGATCTGCAAACTGCCAGCCGAACCAACGCGATTGATTACGCGGCGCTCGGCGCGCTCCCCGGCGACCATCCGCTCTGCGCGGCGCTGCCCGGCGCGCTGGCGGCGACCGAAAGCGTTTTCGCCTCGGCGCAGATCGCATCGCGCGGTGAGGGCATCAATCTTGGCGCGATTTCAGCTGCCGCGCGCGTCATTCGCCAACTCGCCGATTCTACCGCCGACGGCTTTGGCAATTTGCGTTTTGCTGCGCTCGCAAACGTGTCGCCGCATTCGCCGTTTTTTCCTGCCGCGTACCATGACGGCGGCGCGCCTGCGTTCGCACTCGCGACCGAAGCCGCGCCGCTCGCGGTGGAGGCATTCAGCGACGCAAAGAACTTGGACGACGCGCGCGCACACTTGGTCGGCGCGATCGAACGCGCGGGGGAGACGATCGCACGCCGCGCCACCGATCTTGCGGCGCGATTCGGGTTTCGTTTTGTGGGGATTGATTTCTCGCTCGCGCCCTATCCGGAAGAATCGCGCAGCATTGGCGCGGCAATCGAAAAACTGATCGGCGTCAAATTCGGCGAGCCCGGCACGCTTTTTGCCGCCGCCTTTCTGACCGACTGCATCAACCGCGCAAAATTCCCGCGCACCGGTTTCTCTGGCTTGATGCTGCCGGTTCTGGAAGACACAACGCTCGCCGCGCGCACGCCGCTGTACACTGTTCACAGTTTGCTGCTCTACTCCGCCGTGTGTGGTACCGGGCTTGACACCGTGCCGCTGCCCGGCGACACGCGCGCGGACGTACTCTCCGCGATCCTACTCGACCTCGCAACGCTGGCTGTGAAATTGAACAAGCCGCTCACCGCGCGCTTGATGCCGATTCCCGGTCTGCAGGCGGGGGACGAAACAAATTTCAACTTTGAGTACTTTGCGAACGCGCGCGTGCTGGACGTGGGTGCAAATGCGGTCAAGTTTTTTGGAACGGACAGGCAAGTGAAATTCAAGACGAAGGACGAATGACGGACGACGGTGTTTTTCGTCCCTCCTCTTCTGTCCCCCGTCATTCAAAGGACAATGATGTCAGACAAAACCATTCTCCTCCTCGGGGGCGCGGGGCTCGTCGGCGCCCAGGTGGCGCGGCAAATCGCCCATGACATTCAGCCGGAGAAAATCATACTCGCCTCGCTTTACCAACGCGAGATCCGCGAAGTGATGACTCCGCTCGAGAAGGAATTTCCCAAGATCAGATTCATCGGCGTGTGGGGCGACGTGTTCGTCCGGGCAGATATCACCGACGAAAAACGCGCGGCGCTGCTTGCCAGCCCCGAACGCCGCGCCGACCTGTTCGACGATCTGCTCGGGAATCTCGACGCGACGTACGCGCGCTCGCGCCTCGTCCAGCTTATTCTCGAACACAAGCCGAACGTGATCGTGGACACCATCAATACCGCGACCGCGATCAGTTATCAAGATGTGTATTCCGCGTCCATCGTCGCTAAACAAAAACTGGGCGCGCTCTTTGGAGAGATTGACCACCTCGGCGAGACGACCCACGCGCCGGGCGATCCACACGGGACGCCGGTACGCACGCGTGAAGAATTGCATAGCGGGATCGCCGATCTGGCAAAACTACGCAAAGATGCCGCGCGCGCGTTTGACGTTTTGCTTCTCTCGCAGTCGGTGCCGCAATTGATCCGTCACGTCATCTTGCTCTTGCGCGCGATGGAAGCGGTGGGCACGCGGCTGTATCTGAAGATCGGCACGACCGGCACGGGCGGGATGGGGCTGAACATTCCGTACACGCACGGCGAGGACAAGCCGTCGGCGAAATTGATGTCCAAGACGGCGGTGGCGTTCGCGCACACCGGCTTGATGTTTCTGATGGCGCGCACGCCCGGCGCGCCGGTGGTCAAGGAGATCAAGCCCGCCGCGATGATCGGGTACGCCGATGTGACGATGCGCGCGATCACCGAGCGCGGCGAGCCGGTGTTCGTGTTCAACAGCAAGACCGAAGCGCTGGGCGCAACGTTGACGCTGCACGAAGATGCGAAAGATTACAAGAAACACGGCAAACTGGAAATGGTGGTCGTGGACACTGGTGAGAATGGTTTGTTCACCAAAGGGGAATTTGAAGCGATCACGTCGCTGCGCCAGATGGAGTTCATCACGCCGGAAGAAATCGCGCGCAAAGTCGTGCTGGAAATTCAAGGCGCGAACACTGGCGCGGATGTCATCGCCGCGATTGACGGCGCCATCCTCGATCCAACCTATCGCGCCGGTTATCTGCGCCGCGCCGCGCTCGAAGAGATCGAGCGGCTCGAAGCGGAAACCGGCATCCCCAGCGTCGCGCTGGGGCAACTCGGTCCTCCAGAACTGTCGAAATTGCTGTACGAAGCATACTTGCTCAAGGCACGCTATCACACCCTCAAGCGCGTGCTCACGCAAAAGCCGAAACAGATCGCAGACGCATTGTACCGCTACGTGCTGCGCCAAAACGAATTGCGCCAAACGATCACCTCAGTCGGCTTGCCGATTCTCGCGCCGGATGGCAGGCACATTCTGCGCGGTCCGTTCATTCGTATCCCCGAACGCGCAGACACGAATTGCGTTCCCTTCACGCCAGAGTGTGTAGATCAGTACGCGCGCAAGGGCTGGGTGGATCTGCGCGCAGAGAACTTTGAGGGTTGGAAAGAACGTATCGAAAGAATGCGGCGCGCGCAGCAGCAACTGCGCGGGCGCGGCAGCGCGGCGATCACCATGGAGGCGTACCTCGACGAAGAAATCCACATCGGCGATGTGGTCGCGTGGGTGTTTAACAACGAGGAGATTGGGTACAGGATCAAGTAGGCAGTGAGGCAGTCGTCCGTCGTCAGATGGAGGAGGGATGCACAAGTACCGCGAGCTCAAGGTCCGGCAACGCGCAATGACATTTACGATAGTGATTTACCGCGAGAGCAAGACATGGCCAAGTGAGGAGCGATTTGGATTGGTGAGTCAAATTCGGCGTGCAGCATATTCAATTCCGCTGAATATTTCCGAAGGGGCTGGCAACGATTCATTTAAGGAATTTTGCCGGTTTCTTGAAATGGCTCTGCGCTCAGCATATGAAGGGATGACGGCGATTGATATCGCGCGGGGTCTTGAATTTCTATCAAACGAACGCGCCGATGCATTGCCGAAAGAGGCGGATGAAATTGCTGCAATGCTTGTTGGTCTAATGAAATCTCTTGGTTGGAAAAGTGGAACAGCCAAGAAGTAATCTGGCTACTGGCTACTGACGACTGGGGGCATTATGAAACTCGACGTTGGCGTTCTCGTTCCCAACTTGCTCGATATGCCTAACCTCGCGCGCGCGGCGGAGGAGGTGGGGTTCGATTGTTTGTGGACGAGCGAAACACAGCACGATCCGTTCTTACCGCTCGCGCTCGCCGCGGAACATACCTCGCGGATGCAACTGGGCACCGCGATTGCCGTCGCGTTCCCGCGCAGTCCGACGGTGCTCGCGCACATGGCTTGGGATCTCGCGAACGCGTCGCGCGGGCGATTCATCCTCGGACTCGGCACGCAAGTCAAAGCGCACATCGAACGACGCTTTGCGACAACCTGGGAGGCGCCTGCGCCGAAACTGCGCGAGATGATTCTGGCGCTGCGCGCGCTGTGGCACGCGTGGCAAGGCGACGGCAAGATCAACTTTCGCGGCGAGTTTTACAGAATTACGCTGATGACGCCTTTCTTCAATCCAGGACCGATTGATTATCCCGACGTTCCGGTTTTCATCGCGGGGGTGAACGAGCATCTCTGCCGCGTCGCGGGCGAACTGTGCCAGGGTTTTCACGTTCATCCGTTTCATACGACCGAGTATATCCGCCAGATCGTTCTGCCGAACATCGCGCAAGGCGCGGCAAAAGCCAACCGCACGCGCGCGGACGTCCAGTTATCGTCGCACATTTTCGTCGCGACTGACGACGTGGAACGTGAGGCGGTGCGCGCGCAAATTTCGTTCTACGCGTCCACGCCGACGTACAAATCAATCCTCGACGTACACGGCTGGGGCGAAGTGAATCAAAGATTGGGGCGGCTTGCCGCGCGCCAAAAGTGGGACGAGATGCCCGCCCTCGTCAGCGACGAGATGTTGAACGCGGTCGCCATTGTTGCGCCGCGTGAGGAGTTGGCGGCGCGCATCAAAGAGCGCTACGATGGCTTGCTGGATCGCGTCGCGTTGTATCTGCCGTTCGCGGCGGATGAGGCGGACGAGTGGAGAGAGTTAGTGTGGACGGTCAAATGAAAGTGCCGCGCCCCTGGTTGTTGGAGCGCGGCGCTTTCGTCTACTCAATGTTCTGCAAGTAATACAATTGGTTGCGAAACTCTTCTGCGGTGAAAATCGTGGTCAACGCCAAGGCTCGGCGTAACAATTCGCCAAGGCGATACTGCGGCGAGATGATGATGCCCCAATGTTCACGGTTCTCCAGGAAATATTGAACGGCGAGTTGTTCGTAGTGTACGCGATTGAAGGTTAGCACAGCGCGTTCTTGCGAGACGGCAAACGCCAGGTGATCGAGGTCTTCGATCTCCAAGCGTCCGAGTTCGACTGCGCCTATCGCATCAATGCCGCGCTGGCGCAGTTCTTCGGCGAGTTTGCCATAGACATCTTCGTCGGAATAGACTTTGATCTTCATCGCATGGCAAGGGTAGTGAATCTTTCCCGACGCTCGATGGCTTGTTCCGGCGCGAGTTCATTCTCGCGTAGTGCCGTTTCAATCTCCTCTCGATGATCTTGCGCATATTTCAAAGCGGCGCGCACCTGTGCGAGTGTGAGGTGAGGCAATGCGCCAATGATTTCCTGCGCGCTCATTCCCAGCCGCGCGTATCCCGCAATCGCCCAGACGTGTACACTGGTTCCGCGAACAAACGCGACGGTTCTTTCACCCTCGCGCCGTTTGGCGATAAGCGTTTTTTCTCCATTTCGTCTAGTCACCGATCTGGTTGCGGTACGCATCTTTCCCTCACCGAGATATTAGCACACTTTGGTTTGAGCGTCAATCTGGAGTGGAGTCGTGGGTGTCCGTCAACATTTGGAGTCGTTCGTCGTGAACCTGGGCCCATCGACGCAGAGTTGCCAATACCCGGCTAGCACAAGCGGAAATCCGAGCATTCGGATTCCGCGGACGCGGACACGCCTGCAATATGTTTACACCTGGTTGAGGTGATGCGTTTCAGCCGACGACAAAATGAAAGCGCCTCGTCCCTGGTTGTTGGGGCGAGGCACTTCGCTTTCTGGTGTGTCTTGACCTTCTAGTAGCGACTGCACTATTACGGAGGCACAACTACGTTTGCCGGGTCGTTGAGGTTACTCAGTTCCATCACGGATCGCACTGTTGAGCCGTCCGCTCCCGCATACATAACTTCCATTCGCATCGGTAATACAGTCGAGGGCACCACGAAAAGCCGGATAGTGGCAGTTATCGCCAAACCCTCCTTGTTCTTCCAGTCCGATTTGAATACATACTCATCACACCAAGCACCATTGATGTTCCGAGATTTCTGAGCAGTCAAGATTCCATCTTGTGCAACGTTCCTAATGCCATCCAAGCGCCACTCGGAAAATGGCTCCATCATACTACTGCACTCTGTAGTTGTTCTGATATTGGAGACCACTGTTTTCCACTCCCCGAATCAAACCAATATCTGATATCCATTCCGAGAAACTTTAGATCGGCAGCCCCACGCATCTCAGCATTTTTCCAATAGAATGTTTGCCATGCCCGCGTGGTTTGGACATATGTGCCCTTAACGGACATATCCATAGATTGGGCACCTAGTTTGCCGGCTCTTGAAAGGCTCCACTGAAAACTGGCAAGTCCGTTCAGTGCCATCCTTGCGTCGGCTATGTTCAACTTATCAGGGAGATGGGAAGTGGGAGTCCTGATGACGTTAGCCGGGTCATTGTAGTGGCTGAAGCGATATGTGGCAATCAGGGTGTTGCCTTTCATTTGCACAATCTTTACCAGCAGATTATTGCTGGTAGCGAGATAAATGCGCCAGGTTGCATCACTCGCTTGATCACGCCAAGTGTACTCAAATGATGGTACGCCGTCCACGACAGCCGACGCGCTACTCAGCGAAGCCACCTGATCTTCGAAGAGCCCATTCAATAGCTTGGTAGCCTTTGAGATCATGTCGTTTGCCAAGCGCATGGTGAGATAATGATTAATTGGGAGAAACTCTTTGGCTTTGGCAGGATCAACCCCCGGGGAAATATCGATTTTAATATCGTCAAGTGAGGCAGGCCACCATTCATCTTGTTTCATTGCTCCCCAGCGACGTCCTGCAATCTCGACAGCTTGGATGTCTTGCTGCTGCAGGCGAACGAGAATACTATTGGGTTCGCGAACCCACACGCCCGTGAGAAAAATGGCATCTTCTTTCGGCGATACGATCTCGATCTCAAATTGGTGGCTTGACTGCCGCAACACCGATTGACCGACATCTTTCAGGTTGATCCGGGCAGGAGGTGGTATTACCGTCAGTGTGCGAGTGGGAGTAGCGGTGATGGCGCGAACAGCTGTCGCTGCGCTTGTGGCAGCGGGAGAGGCGGCACGAGTCACTGTTGCTGTGGCTGTGGGCGTACTTGGTGGAGTAAATGTGAGCGTTGGGACAGTCAACGTTGGCGTTGGTGTGGGTATGACTCGGATGCTGCCACCACACCCCGCCAAAACAAACACTAGCAATGCCAACAAAATCCTTTTGCGCGCGTTCATCTTCGTACCTCCTTTCCGGTCTGCAAATGCCTTGTTTTGCTGGCTTGAGCATACCGCACCTTTGCCCGGAAGTCTTTACCAAAACATTTCCAATTGTTACTGTTTTGTTTCGGTGTCAACGAATGACCCACGAATAAACGAATGACGCACGCTCGCGCGCTGGTATTCGTTTATTCGTTCAATATTCGTTGACACGAATCATGCAGGCACGTACATCGGCAGATCGAACGACATTGTCGTCCCCTCATCCAGCCGGCTCTGGACGCGCAGCGCGCCGCCGTGCTGCTCCACGATTCGCTTGACGATTGCCAGTCCCAACCCGCTGCCGGCGCGTCGCAAGGTGCGTGCGTCCGGCGCGCGATACGCGGTGCCGAAAATGTGCGGCAGGTCTTCTTCCGCGATGCCAATGCCTGCGTCCGAAACGCGCACGCACAATCGGTTGTGCTCTTCTTGGATACTGATAATCACTTCGCCGCCATCGGGCTTGGAATACTTGATGCCGTTATCTACCAAGTTCAGCAACACTTGACGCAGACGATCCCGGTCACCTAACACGCGCGCTGGGCGTTCGGGCCCAACGTAACGCAAGCGCACGCGGCGCGCTTCGGCGGTTTCATATTGCGCCATGATGACGTCTTCGATCACACCTTTGAGGTTTACTGGCTCGCGCACCAGCGGAGCGTCCTTAGTTTCCAGGTGTGACAACAGCCGCAGGTTTTCGGTCAGGCGCGTCAGTCGCTGCACTTCGGTCGCGATGATCGCGTGGTACTGCCGCCATCTGCCCGCTTCGTCCAGCGAGCAAGTCGCCATGTTGTCGAGATTGGTTTGGATGCTCTGCAGGGGATTGGATACTTCGTGGGAGAGGTTGTGGATGAAATGGCGATACGCTTCATCGGCGGAGGATGATTACGATTGAGCGCGCAATGCCTGAATTTCGTCGGAGAGTTTTCCGAGGCGGGTTGACCGCTGCCGATAGACGCGGATTCCACCGACGACAAGCCCAATCAGGACGAACGCGAGGACGGGGAGCAGGAGGAACGGCGCTTGGAAAGTGATTTCGAGCCAGGAATCGAGCGGCGGCATGATTTCCTCTCACGTGTGCCCAAACTGCCGAAGTCTGCTGAGACTTCAAAAGTCTATCTAGTTCTTGTTGGAAAATTCATTTTGCCTGACGTTTTGAGCCATGACGACGGTTGTGAAGCTTTCGGGCAATCACTACCAAGTTGGCAACGATGATGCCCCAACCAATCCAGCGCTCGAAACCATCCAGGCCGTGATTGGGACAGCGCGCCAACTGCACCGTACGTCGAATGACACTGATGCGACCTTCGATACCGTTCCGGAAGCGTTGGCCCTGTTTGAACCAAGGTTGCTTTTCGCGCTGACGTTGCCGCTTCGTCAAGCAACCTGTTTGTGGGATCGCAAATTGCTTGACGCCCGCCTGCCGCGCGAAGCGTTGGTTGTCCGGTGAGAAGAAGGCACGATCCCCTGCCAAGACATGCGGCGCATGATGGAACAAACGTTGATGTTCGCGCAACGCTGGCACAAGCCAGGACTCATCCGGCAGATTGCCCGTCGCGATCACTTGCCAGGCGATAATCAAGCCGCCGTCTACTTCGGCATAGTCCACCTTGTGACCAAACTCCGTGTCGTGCGGTGGGGCTTTGCCCCGACAGATGATCTGTGTGTGCGGCTCGATGAGACTGACGACTTTGTCAGTGGCAGGTACGCTTTCGCCTTTCAGCACGCGCCGTTCGGTTTGTGCGATGACCTGCTCAACCAACGGGAGCATCTCATCGAACTGTTGCTGCAAGCATTGTGCGGCTATCGCCGAAGAATCGCACAAGGCTTCGGTCACCGCACGACTTTGGGTTGCGGTGGTGCGAGCAATCGCTAAAAGTTCAGCATATGCCCGATTTACGGCTTTTTTTTCGCCGCAGCGCGCGGCGAGGTGCGCCCGGCTCGCTTGGCCCGTGACCAACGCGCAATCTGTTGCATCCGGCGGCGAGCACTGCGGTTATGGCTCTGGCAAAGGCGTGCGCCATTCGAGCGCGCCGGCAATAACAAGCGTGCGCGTTTCAGCCACCGGCTCAGGATGCGGACGCCATCGTAGAGCAACGCGCTGTCCGTCGGATGATGAATGTTGCTCTCGGTCACGCTACTGTCCACGCGCAGCCGATAGCCCCGCGTGAGATGGTACGCCTGTGCCAGCGCGATCATCCGGTCATTGATGCGATGCAACGTGTGCGGTTGAATCACGCGCTCCAGATCATTCAAAGTCGTATGGTCAGGTACCGGTTCGTTGTAGACCCGCACCCAGCCTTGATAGGTGGGGCTGTCGCGAACTTCCTGTTCGGCTTGCCGATAAGTCCACTTCTTGCGGCGGCGCAGGACGGTCATGCGCAAGATCACTTCTACGGCAAGCGGACGGCGTCCTTTGCGAGTGGGTTTGTAGTGCTGAGCGAAGTCCTGCCGCACCAAGTCGAACAGGGCTGGATCATCCAGAATCCAATCCAACTCCTGCAAGATGGGATCGCTGGTTTGGCATTCGGGAAAATTGGCAGGACGGATGTATCGGTCTATAATCATTGTGGACTCCAAGGGGTAAGAGGTTGTTTGGCAACTTCCATCTTATTCCCTTGGGGTCCCAGTGCAAATCACGCTCAGTTTTGAGTTTTCCAACAAGAACTA
>Ga0233422_10001160_pt1 | contig 12007 bp, 15 predicted proteins | sample Watercolumn_Mata_2_FD_182724 | JGI IMG/M metagenome (GOLD analysis project Ga0233422, IMG submission 182724) | Freshwater microbial communities from Lake Matano, South Sulawesi, Indonesia - Watercolumn_Matano_2014_110_MG | ecosystem: Environmental > Aquatic > Freshwater > Lake | place...
GCAAAGCTTCTTGTAACATTTGATATCCTGACTTCATCTATGTAGCCTGTGAAATAATAGGATGTATCGCTTGATAATCTGCCGAAGTTTAGAGCATTGTTTTGTGTAGTTCCTCCCATAGTCCCACTATTCCTAAAAGTTCCGTTCTCATGTGCGTATGCTGTTGGTGTGCTTGAAATATTGATGAAATTATATTGCCAGCCCTGATTTGATGCACAATTGGTCCCATACACCATATAATTACTTGCGCTTGTATAGAAAGTTTTAGACAAATTGGCCTGACAATAAAGTAAAATTCCCGGATTTGTGCCAGAATGCTTGTTCAGAAATCCCTCAAACCCCCCAGAATATGTGACATGCTTGAACAGCATCTCTACAGTATAATCAGTCAAAAGGTCAAATTCACTCTCATTAGCTACTATGATATGATTTAAACTTCCTGCTGTAAAGCTTATTGCGTTTCCAACTACTCCAGCTACAGATACGACATTCGTTGGACTGCCTGTTTGATAATAAGTTCCAACATTGTTTCTCTTTGTACTATCATATACGCTTGAGCCTGTAAGCTCTGACATATGCCATACACCCCTATAATCATTGTCCCATACTCCTGTCTTGTTCTCACCGTTTTCTACTGGCGTTGAATTTCCATAATAGACAGATATTGTGGTGTTTCCATTTGACAATGTCGGAATCTGAACCCACAGATGTGCCGATGTTGACGTGTAATTCTCTATCTCAAATGGAATCACATTGCCTCCATTGTCACAGACAGCATTGACAAATCTCAAGTCCTGATAATTAGATAGCATGTCGCTATCTTTTGTGAGCAATATATATGCTGGATAGTTTGTAATCTGCGTCTGGTTGTTTGTTACATTTATATTTCTGCATCTTGAAAAGGACTGATTGAACCAAGCCCACTCATCCATCTTCAGGTACAGGTCGCTTGCCTTTCCTATGTCCACCTTATCAAGCCTCAACACTGGCTTCCAGTCTATGGCCTTCTCTCCAAGGCCTATGTCCCAACTTGCAGTCATCATTACTCTTGATTTTCCATGTGGTATTGTCGAAAACTCAACCCATTCCAATCTCCACTTCTCTTCCTTGTTGCAGACATCCTCATAGACGGAACAGTCATACTTTATCTCATCTTTTGTTACATCATCAATGCCATCACATACCTTTTCTTCAATCAGCTTCTTCTCGCAGACATCCTCCTGATATGAGATGTTCTTCTCCAGATATGTATTATAGCTTTTCACCACACCCTTGTCCTGTATGAAATCGAACATCAGATTCGACATTGGAATCTCCTTCTCAAGCGGGTTGTACATCTCGAATATGGCATATCCTCCGTCTATGTCTGCGCTGTTCTCTATTAGAGTAGTGAAAACTGTGTCCTTTGTGACGCCCTGCCAAAGAGGGTCTATATTCCCAAACGACCATTTGACTGTGTCAGAGGGGTCATTCTTGTATCCTATGAACCTTAACTGATAACTTTGGTTCTTGTCGAATTTGAGGGCATAACTGACGCTGTTGTTCCAAGTCTTGTTCAAGTAGACGGTCTTCCAGTCGCCGTCCCATAATTGCAATACTATGTCTTTCATAGGCTTGTCTGTGGATATTGTGTCACTCCAATTCCCACTCGGATAGATGAAGATGTTGGTATTGGCTGTGAAATTTATGTACGCATAACAAGGGCTGGACTCTACCCCAGCACATACAACATCACCAGAATAACCAGTAATTATAATATCTCCTTGAGCCTGTAAATAATAGAATATACCAAAGATGAGTGGTATTCCTAAACCCAATCCTATAAGGAACTTTTTTATTGTTGTGTTATAGATTCTTCTATATTCTACCATTTTCTCACTTCAACATATTGTCAGACTGCTTGAGTTTGCCTGTAGCCTGTAGCATCCTGTAGTGTTCCATGTCGCATTATTTGTAGCGTTTCCTGCCCTGTAGATTGTATTTGCACCTATTGTTGTATTCGAGGAAGATATGGCCCAACTTGAGTTTGTGGTGAGTTGGAGTGTTGAATTGCCAGCCAAAACAGCCCACGTATTATTTGTGGTAAGTTGTAATGTCGAGTTCGTAGCTAACACTGCCCAACTTGTATTTGTTGTTGCTATAGCCCAAGAACTATTAGTAGTTAATTGAAGTGTAGAGTTTCCTGTCAGGACTGCCCAACTCCAATTTCCAATAGTCTGTAATGATGTGTTTAAGAAATATTCATAACTTGTGTTTACTGCTCTTTGGTAGAGTGTTGCGTTGTTTCTATAGTTGTAATATTCAGAGTTATTTCCGTTTAAAAACATAGAATTGTTTGCAGTGATTGATTGATTGCTCATATTCATTGAATTTGCTACAACCCAATTCAACGCTTGTGTTGTCATATTATACAACCATGGATTTACTGAGGTATTCCCAAGCTGGATGTAGACATCATTGAGAACAGTATGACTTAGAACCAAGTTATTATAAGTTCCTGAGACTTCCCCACCGAAATTTGTGGATGTTGTAAGAAGAGACTGGTTTATCATGTAATTGAAGGTGTTATTCGTCATGTTGTACCATATTGTATTGCCGTAGTCCCAAGCTTTTTGCGTTTGATTTAATCCTAATATGTTTTGTAAAGTAGCATTGTTCATCAACTGCATATTCTGCAATGTGGCGTTTGACATATTTTGGTATATTGTATTAGCATAAGTCAAAGTTTGTTGTGTTTCATTTAAAACTAAAGCGTTCTGGAGTGTTACATTTGACATATTTTGCCAGATAGTATTACCATAATTGTAGACAGGTGTAGACTGATTCACCAAATACTGATTCAATGTAGTGTTGCTCATATTCACAAATAGCTTTATAGCAGCATTCAAACTTTGAGTAGTTTGATTATACAACCATTGCTGTAAAGTGGCGTTGTTCATAAACTGGACTAATGTATAGTTTCCTTCCCATGCGCTTCCTGCAGTCGAATCTGTACAAAAATCTGTGTCACTTCCTCCTGTAATCTGGCTACAGCTAATTGTTCCATAGAGATATTGTGCTGCTGCTATATTCTTCCACATATATGTTGAAGTACCTAGGACATAAGTATTATTCGTAATGGGGTATATGTCCCCGAAGTTCGAAGCTGCATAGGTTATACTACATAAAACTAGTAGAACTATCAATGCTATTAATGCTATCGTCAGAGCAAGTTTTATATCCCAACTGAGTGCAAACCTTTTCTTTCTTCTCATAATGGCTGAAACACCGAAAACTCTCCCTTGCATTTTATATTCCCGTTTCTATCCACTTCCATAACCTTCACTCCATCTATGTACCATACCCACTTTTGCGTGTCTGATTCATAGATATTCACAGAGTTTGCCATCCATATCACAAGTCCTGAAGGACTGATACTTCCCCTCCAATTTTAATATTTCCACTACTATCTACTTCCATCACAAGTTGCTCATTTATTCTGCATTCGAACTTTCTGGATTCATTGCTATAACTGTTCGTATTTCTAGGGGTTGCCACATGCTTGTCAACTAACATACCGCAGAAACTGCAGACCTCCCTCATAGGAGGCATCATCATCTGATGTACTTCATCCCTATATAATTGTCTTCTTTCCCTCGGGCACCAAGCATAGATTCCTCCTCTTTCTGTAGAGTCCTTTTTTTGAGGAAATCGCTCTCTACCAATATTAATCATAATTATCTCCTCTCCAATATAGCCCAGTTGAATCCAGTGCTCTGCCACTTGAACTTGCAGTTGTAGCATTTCTGCAATCCTTCTGGCAGTATGAATGTCGTACCTCCGCATCTCGGACAGCTTCTCTGGCCCATCTTGAGAGACGGCTCTGGATAACTTGGGACATTACGAGGTCTTTTGGGTAAATCTTGTCCACTCATACTCTTTACACTACCTCAATCTACAGTTCTCCTCTTATCAATATGGTGAATATATTGCCATTTATATCTATCTGTCCGTAATATTCATTGAAATCCTCTGGAAGTAACCCACATTTATGCTCCTCTGCTGGATTGCCGAAGACTGCTGGGCTTTTCATCTTGCCGTAAGGTGTCTGTATAATCATCCAAGTGCAGTGTGTTCTCAGCATCCTTACCAAGTCCAAGGCTTCCTGCTTCTCCAGATGTTCTAGGATATCTCCCAAGATTATCAGGTCATAATTACCGTAGTCTATCTCCCTTGCATCTCCAATGATTATATTGTCGTAGAGGTATTCATGCAGTGGTGTCCTGACAAACGGTTCGAATATCTCAACTGCGTCTACCTTGCTTTTCCAATCGCTTTTTTTATATCTCTCTTGGCAAATCTCTAGGACATCCCTGCAGAGAAAGCCGTACTTTCCAAACCCGCAACCTACATCCAATATTGTCTTAGGCCTTAAATTCCACAGCCATTTCACTATTATCGGTATTCCCAACGGACTGCTAGACGCCATCTTTCAACACTCCTTGTTTCTTCAGGTTTCCAACCAAGTTAGCTATTATAAGCTCTAGTCTTTTCACCCTGCCACTCAATTCGACCTTTGTAACCTTTTTCTCCACTACAACTTTCGATATGTGGTCGCAGAGTTCCCTTGCCGCATTCGGCTTTATCCTACTATCGTGAACCACAGGATAAGGGTCAAGCCAGAATTCGAATCCAGCAGAATTCGCTTCCATCATAAACCAGATATCTTCTCCAGTCGCCATAAGAGGTGTGTTCCTAAATCTCACTCCAGCCTCGAATACTTTTCTATGCACAAGCAATGAACCCACGCTGGTAGCCCAGACTTTAGTCAATCCATTCATCTTATCTATATCTTCTTGTGTAGCCCAGTCCATTCCCCTCTTTCCATGTTTCACAAAATTCCCTGACTTGAGAACTATCGGCTTCTTGGCAGCACCCTGTCCGCAGTAATTGAGAAACCCAACTATGTCCTTTTGGTATGACATCAACCTTTCTATGGAATCTGCGGGAGGAATTGTGTCTGTATCGAGCATAAAAAAGTATTCGTAGTTTCCATTCAACACATAATCTATGAGAATATTTCTGGCTTTCGCTAAGGTATCGAATACATTTTTTGAGGGTTCTAACCTAAGATATTCTATGAATTTGAGTTCCTTGATTTTATTCCATTCATTCTCGCTTGTATCCACTAATGCTATATCAAAATTGGGATAGGTAAAGTTTGCCAGATTTTTTAGATATCTATCAATAATGTAATCATGCGCATCGCTCGTTGGAGCACCTACCATCACACGAGGGTGATTCTCTTCCATAGTTATTCTCCTAAAGTAAAGAAATTAAAAAATTTACCAAGTGATTGATGTTCCTGTTGGCGGATAGTTTGTCGAATTGTATGAGTTCAATGATACCAGTGCTGTCGCATCTCCTGAGTCTTCATGTATCAAAGCCATTCCATTCTTGTTGAATGCTGGACATTTGAACTGCAAGGTTACCTTCAATACACCATCTGTGTAAGACGGCTTCATTGACGTACACCAAGCATGTGCGAAGACAATCCTGTATGAGTTTGTAGATGCTGCTGTCAGTCCTACACCAGCTGTTGCTGCTGGGTCGTCTGTCCAAAGTATTGCTATCCTGAACAAATCCCTAACTATTGTCGAATTCACTCCAAACGGTTCTGTAGTGTCCCATGTCTGTCCACCTTCGAACAGGTTTGAGAAACCAGTACCACCTGCTGAATCACAGTCTACTGGATACCCTTCGAATGTTATCGTTGTTATGTCTTGTGGTGTCTTCTTGACTACCCTTCCACCTTTTAGGTTTGGAATCTGTTCAATGTCCTTGTCACCCATGTCGATATCTATAGTTTCAGTAAGTGCTGCAAACTCTACATCTGTAGAACCTGCTGCAACATACCTTGCTATCGAGATGTATGCGGTTTCACTGAACGCACCTGCGTTTATTGCGATATTTATTCACCTTCCTTTTCCTTCCGACTTTCTCGAGTCGGTCTTGGGGTTTCGATTACAATCAACTTGACTCCTCTGTTACATTTCTTACAGATGTCAATTCTTGATTCGTAATCGTCTATGTGTTCACAACTTGGGCATTTTCCTTTCATTTATAAACCTACCTCCTTTATGGTTTTTCCTAAAACCGAAATAGATATGTTATCCAAGTTTGCAGTCACTTCATCTACCGATGGTCGGATGAATGGTTGTGGCCATGCAGTTGCACCCACTCTCGATACTTTTGCTATCCATTCCATTCCTTCTTCTGCTCCATATCTCTCTCTTGCCCAAGCCTGAAGCAATGGGTGCCTTGCAAGAGATGGAGATATCTTATGTCCTTCCTCTACCATCCTCCCATAGAAGTTCATCTCTATTTCATACCCTTCTTTTGTTGGCTTTGCAAAAATGGATTTCTGTAGGTTGCCTTGCCAGACAGGTACCCTTGCTTTCATATTTTCTACGATTTCTTGTGTAGCTTCCTTACAAATCAACCATGCTGGATTTTTTATACCCAACTTCTTGAGTTTCTCTATGAGTTCCTTTGCTCCCCTGATTTCAATCATCCTAGTTGCCATCTAGTTGTTCCCTCCAGTCCAAAGATATGTCAAAAATATGTCCATATGCCATACTGCCTTTGCCACGTTGTTCTCCTGAGGTAGATAGGTGTAATTGAGATTGCTCCTGATTCTTCTTCCATACCACCAGTAGCCTGAGGCTTTGGTAGTGGGTTCTGCGTCCTTCAATGCGTCAATCACCGCATCTGTTAAAATTCTCACATTTCCTTCCATCTTTCCTGTTATTTCAATGTGAACTGTCAATTCTGTCTTGTGCTTGGTCATTGTCAGCCTTGAGCTGTCCATCTCTGGCGTATGCACTATAATATAGTCGAATGCAGTTCCCTTGATTAGTCCAGTAGGTACTCCATCCATGATTTTCATCTCAGAAAGGCTTCTAGTGTCTGTGGTATCATCAGCATGGGTAAAAGTCAGAGATGTTGTATTTGCCTTAAGGATAGAGACTATAGTAGACTGTAATGTCTGTACACAATTCGCTAAATTAGTTATTGTCATTTTCTACCCAGCTTGACGCTTATTTACGCTTATGGAGAACCATAAGCTAGGGACTATTATGATTAAGATTAATTTTATTGATATTTAAACTTGAGGAAGGAAGAGTTTCACACCTACCATTGCCCCTATCAATGCTAACATTATAAGAATTAGCTTCCAGTACCTTTCCAATATATCCCTAAACCCTTTATGCTCTTCTGTTGTTTGCGCACAATGCTGGACCATACTTTCACTTATCTTTTGGGAGAATTCTGCAGTGGTTGTTGTATTATGATTAATAACTTTTATGGCTTCTGCTGTTATAAGCTGGCTGTCTGCTATCTTGTTCAAGATGTTCTTGATTTCATTGTCTTTCATGCCAATCCCTTCGGTCCACTCCAGCGTACTCTCTGGAATATCCTATTTATCATATCCTCTCTAACTGGGTCGTAGTGTAACAAATTAGCCACCATAAGTATTGCCATCTCCTTTACTGACTGGCTAGGCATTGAATTGCCATAAGTGTATGTGATTTTGACAGTCTTAGGACCTCCTGTGAAAGTTGTTATCTCTGCATCCCTGTCTAAGACTATATATCCTTGTTCGTAGACATGCACATAAGTGGATGTTATACTTGTATATGTTCCATCAGAATTATCGTCTATTGAAAGAGAAGTGACACTTTGAATATCTGTATGATTGAGCCAGAGCATATCTGTATCGTCTCCATCATAATATTCATCTGTCTCTGTCTGGGTTCCTTTCCAAGTCCTTCCTGTGAGTTCATCTATCCTTGCAGTGACTCTCTGTATCATATTATAGACAGCAGTATCACTAAATTCCGAACTGTCGACTCCAGAGAACTGCCTTACTTCTGCTACTGTACAATAGAGGGCATAGGATTCAATCTCCACATTGAGCGTCAAGTTCTGTTCTTTATATTGTCCACTTACTGTAAAAACTACTTCCCTATAGTAATTGCCATAGGATGCAAAAAGGCTTATCTCGTCTCCTGTAGAATATCCAGAAGTGAAATTGGACAAGTCAAATATAAACTGCCCAGATGAATTTGTCGTATAAGTGATTGTTTCATTATTGGTTACATTTCTGCAGATTACCCTTAATGATGCTATAGTAGTTGAACCATTTGATTCATAGGCAGTTCCGCTTACAGGAAATGGAAGGGAAGGCATTTAGTCCCCTCACTTGAACACTGTCAGGACTTCACTCCGTCCGCTAGTCTCGCTCTCAAAAATTCTTATAAAACCACCATCCATCTTCACACCCAGATATCCTATTGGAAGTGCTTCTGTCTCTCCAGCAATGGTTTCTATCCTAAACACTAGGTTGTCATTAGTCCTGTCATAAAAGTCTACATATAGATTGCCTGAATGAGAGTTTGTATGCGATGCGAAAGTGATGTTACAAGTTAGGAAGCTGTCTTCCCCAGAGTGCAGAACTATGCTTCCACAATCATAAGAACCAGTACCAGTATCTATCGTATGCCTCTTGCTGAGGCTTCTGATTCCACTTCCAGAGCCATAAGAAGCTGTTATCTGCAGATGGTCTCCATTGGTATATCCGCTTGCAAGGTTTGCAGCATCAATGATAAATTGACCATTGGAATTGCAGGTAATGGAAGTCTTCTCATGCGTGGCAGTATCTAATATAGTCACGATTGCCGCTACTGCAGTGCTTCCATCTCGGTCATAAACTGTTCCCGATATAGGATAAGGAGCTGAAGGCATCTACTAACCCCCACCCAAGTATTTATAACGCCCATCGCTTCCCTTGGTTGAAGCATATTTTGGGAATATCTCGCCTTTCTTATGTGGTTGTGCCTTGTGCATTATGTCAGGCGAATGGTATCCACTGACATTCTTATGCTCATGTGTCTTTGTCCCATATCTAGTTATCTTAAATCCTACACCAGCACCTATTGCAGCTGTCACTAAGGCTATTATTGTCGTCTCCCACCATACTAAGTCTTTCTCTGTACAATCAGCACAACAACTATTGCATTCTGAATAAGGTGTTGTGTCTGGACAATTCTTACTACAATCTAAAGTTGGGCAGTCTATTATAGGACAGCAACTGTCGCAAGCATTGCAAGTAGGACAATCTTGTGGAGGAGTGTATATTCCTCTCAAATCAAATTCGAAATATAGGAAGTCCTGTAATGCTTTTGTCTGAACACAGGCAGAACTTGAAGAGCAAGTGCTTATCGATACTTGAAACTGGTCGCCATTTCTAACACTATAGGACAACGTATTGAAATCAGAAGCATCTAAGATTATCTCCCCATATTCGTTTGTCTTGTAGTTCTTAATTCCTCCTGATGCCATGTCCTTGACAATTACATCTATGTTGCTTCCGCTGGCAGATGTTATGACCTTTATAGAGATTGGCCTAGGCACATCTACTGCCATGGCAATGGTACTAAGTAAAAATATGCTTATTAATGCTATTGGTATTATTCCTTTCATGATGAACTCACACTCCTGTTAAATGTCATGTTTTGGTTTGTCAACAGCCACAATCCCGAGCCTGCTCTGATTGTTATGTCCAAAGGACCATATCCACTGCCGCAAGATGTTATGTTCCAACCCCTCTTTGCCGAGCACCAGTTGGTTCCATTATACCAGCTAGAGTAGGTTATATTTGCGCAGTAAGGATGTGTGACCAAATCAAAAGTGCCATCATAGGTTACATTATAGGCTACATTTGTTACATTGATGTCGCTATAGAGAGGATATCCTGACCATAGGAACCACATATATGTCTCATTGTAGGTATAGTTTCCTGCCAGTAATGCAGTACTACCATTCCCAACACTAATAATCCTGACTATCTTTGGATAAGATGCTGTAAGGTTTGTATTGCTTGTATTGCCTGTACCATTTCCTGTGAATGTTATACTGGCATTGGTAACCCTATAAGTGACATTTCCGCAGTTATGGCCATATATTGATGCGTTCAGGTTTGTGGAGTTTGTTCCAGAGAACCCAACATAGTTCCATCCACCTGTCATAAGTGTGACATTCGCAGCACTAGGTATGTTCCATATTCCTCTAGAATAGTTCCTGATAAGTACTACATTTGCTACAGAATAGACCATAGTGGCATTTAAAGTTTCGTTTACCATTGTGCCTGAATTTGTAGACAATCCTGCTTGGAATGTTGTGAAGTTCTTGTAGCCTAACCTATTGTCGAATATTGACACATAACTGATATTGTAAACAAGGCTTGGAATGTTGCCCATTGTGATATTGTTGTTAAAAGTGACTAGATTCCACTTCCCGCTTTTGAGATTTGTGACTACCAATGTCGTGTTTGTAGAATTGCCAATCAATCCCCCACTATCTACACTGCGTAGACCGATGACATATACTCCGTCAAGAGCAAGGTCTGAAGAAGTAAGATTTACCTGATAATACCTGCTTGTGTTGTCAGTTGTCCTATTTCTAATATAAGTAGCATTCTTCTCTGCAGTGGTTGCGTCTGGCTTGTAGATAACCATATAAGTAGAATTGATATAGGTATCTGTGACCAAAAATGAGAAATTAACCCAATTTCCTGATGTAGAGTTTGATATAAAGAATAGTGTATCATTTACAACAGGTACAATGATATCTGACCTATATAGTAACCACCCTGATGTGGCGGATGTATTATACCATGTTCCATTCCCGAATGAATCATTACAATAAAATGTAAGATTGTGCCAGCCATCATAGGTTGATGGTGTATTTGAGAAATGTGAGGCATTTGTGAACCACAAATGGGAAGCTGAACCATTAGTCATAGATGTAAGAGCGGTTTGAGTATTATTCGTATATCCAGCCATGAAAAAGCAATTTGCCATCGTTTCATTTACAGTAATATTTAAGGATATGTTTGCTGATTGAAATGAACCACCTATAGGTGTTACATTTGTGATTAAAATGCTGTTTGCTGCCCTTTCATTTATCTTGAAATAATAAAATCCTGCAGTGGCTGATGTGTTCAGCCAGACTCTAGTAGTTCCGACTTCACACTTGGCAGTCCATGCTCTCAAAGGAGAGTCGTCCCCTCTTGATGGGAAAGTCCAGATAATAGACATGTTTGTAAAAGTAGTATTCACAACATCACCTGAATTGTTAGTCATAAACCAAGAACTTGTGGTGTTTTCAACATATAAAGTACAGTTTTCGGCTAATTCATTTGTAGTCAAGTTAAAATTGAATGTTCCTCCAATGTCTGAAGTTCTAGAATAGAATTCAGTTGCATTAGTTGGCTGTGTAACTGTTATAGTAGTCAGAGCACCATATACAATATAGGCAGAAAGAGCTAAGACAATTATAGCAATTAAACTAATCAATAGGGATTTCCTAGTCAATTTAATCATAATAGTTTTCCCTTACCTCTATTTCTGAAGTTATTGATATATAAACATATCTACTAGAGATTCTTCAATAAAAGGCTCTTTTTATCCTTGTCCACTCCTCCTACTCTGAACGTGCCTTTCTTTATGGCACTAATCACTTCTTCTGGAGTGTCATACTCCTCGCAGATTTCATCCCTTGCTTTCTTTCCCAAGCCCTTTATCTTCTCTAGCGCCTTTTCAAGCCTATTTTCTTCCTTTTTTTTTTCGATTTTTGCAATGCTTTCACTGGTTGGTGTCAGACCTGATGCTTTCGCCCTCCATCCTTCACTGTCTGGAACTTCTATTATTCCATTCTGTTCTACTGTATACCATCGGTTAGTCTCTCCACTGACTACAGAGAAGGATACTAGCCTTCCTGTCAAATTCTTGAATTTCATTCTTCCACCTATTTACCTATGATTAACATTATGACTGTGTCGTCACTTGCGCTTGAGCAATTAAATGTTACAGTTCCACCAGACCATGAGCACCACGCCCCTGTTCTGCTTTTGGAGTTTGCTAGGGCTCCATAGATGGTCTTGAATCTGCTTACATAGGTTTCT
>Ga0233422_10001161_pt1 | contig 12005 bp, 7 predicted proteins | sample Watercolumn_Mata_2_FD_182724 | JGI IMG/M metagenome (GOLD analysis project Ga0233422, IMG submission 182724) | Freshwater microbial communities from Lake Matano, South Sulawesi, Indonesia - Watercolumn_Matano_2014_110_MG | ecosystem: Environmental > Aquatic > Freshwater > Lake | place...
TTCCAGGTTTCCTGAGATGTCTGTCCAGGTGCCTCCAGCATCTGTGGTATACCAGACGCTGCGAACATTATAGTTTGAGAAGACGAGCACGACTCGGGCGGAGTTCTTCGGATCCACGGCAAGTCGGATGACGTAAGCACTCGGAAGTCCCTTGTTCGTCCAAACATCGACCGTCTGTGGTTCTGATCCACTTTGCGCATCGTCAATCCTGTAGACCTTTCCCTCAGATGTCCCGTAATAGACGACATTTGCCTTCTGCTCCTTCGAGACGCCGATCGCTGTGACAAATTCATCGGCGGCCATCTGGGTTGTCGTCAGAAACGTCCAGCCTGCCTTCTCTGTAGCAGTCCGGGCATCGCTATTCCGCCACAATCCCCCTTTGAACGCACCTTTGCCTGCCGAGTAGTAGAGGACCCCGGGATTATTCGGATCGAGCGCGAAGGGAGTAATGAAAAGCTGCTCAACAGCATCAGCCGGCTTGAACTGAGCAAACGTTGTATTTGCCGTCGTGTAGATCGGCTCAGCGATTTCGGTTTTCATTACCCTAAAAATGGCTCCCTTGGATGTAGAGCCGTACAGCCAACCGTCTGATGCGATCACACAGACAGCCCCATCCCCCCCGGTCGCTTCCTGCCAACTGGCCGGAGTACTGCCGCTATTCGGCGTCCTCGCGACCCAGTTTCCCCGGTCCTGAAGTCCGGCGGCGATGATCGGTAAACCAACTTGTGGATCGATGGAAAGCGCGTACGGTTGTGTGATGTTGAATCCGGTCCGCCGCGGGGTTTGCCAGAAGCCGGCATTCGGAGTACCAGTGATATCGAGGGTCTTGTGCATACCGCCGTCATTCGCGTTGTAGAATACCATGGTGCTACCTGGAAGGAATGCACCATAGTGCTGATCGGGATGATTATTGATGTAGTCGCCGAGGAGGTTCGCAGTCCCAAGCCCCTCCTGTCCATATCCACCGATGTGGGCGACATTAGATGCTGTCTGCAGGCCGTCTGTGGTTCGGTAGAGGTTGACACCACCGAAGATGAGGAAGTTCTCATTATCGGGTTTCACAGCGATCAACATATCGTAGCCACCCTGCGTATCGAAATTGGTCGGCCCAACTCGCTGCTCCGTCGGAAGGTTCGCCCCGCGATTATCCCATGTACCATTTGCCCCTGTCCCATCGCCGGAACCATACACGTACTTCCACAGCTGATGTCCGTTCACCTGATCAGAGCCCTGAACATCTACGCCCTGAACAAGCACATACACAGTGTTTTCATTGGATGGGGCAACGCCAAGGACCATCCTTCCAAAGGCGTTCGGAAAATTCGAAGGCGTGATGTTCACCCAAGTCTCACCGTCCGTCGAGCGGAATATTCCGCTCGTCCCGGATTGCGCCTTGCTTCCGCATGCGTATACAACACCATTTGAGGTTACGATCACGTCTGATGAATTGGCCTGATCGTCACCGAGGACGAGCGTCTGGCTCCAGGTGCCACCGCCATCGGTGGACCTGTAGACTCCTCCGTACGTCGCCGCATAAACTTCGTCATTTGTGGTATTTGACCTATCGACGTCAATCCGGTACACGTATTGCCAGTTGCTTTTGAACGAAGCTGGAGCGTTCGTCACAGTGGATGCCAGAAGACGCCATGTCTCTCCGTTGTCGGTTGACTTGTAAACTCCGTCGCCTGCATACGAAGCGCCTGCCGCGCTTGCGCTTCCACCAATGCGCTCGCCTGTGCCTGCATACCAGGTGTTTTCCCTCCCCGGCCTCGGATCCTGCTTAACTGCCGTGATCCCATGCACCTGAGTTGAAGTTGTCTTTTGGGCCCACGTGGCCCCATCATTTGTCGACTTCCAGATACCTCCGGAAACACCGCCCGCAATAATGGTGATGGCCGGCGCTGTCTGAGCACGAACGTCGATGCCAAAACCCCGTACGCGACCCGACGCATTGTTTGGCCCCCGCTCGATCCATGTCAGTGCAGAGTACTTTCCCAATGATCGCACCTGCGTAGCGAGACGCTCACGCGCCAACGACTGCTCCTTTTGGAACACATTCTCGGGCACCCGTCGGGTAACCGGATCGCGCAACATCAGATACTCCTGGTTCCATTTGCTCGCGAAATCTTCCTCGGTTTCGCCCGCCTAACGTTCAAAAAAGGGAGGTGCCTGAGTATCTGGCTTGGTGAAGAAAAGGACTGCAATGACAACTCCAGCGAGCAATGTGCCGAAGACAAGAATACGCGAACCCAATCGACTCGACATGGTTGTTGTTCCTCCCGACTGATAAATGGTGATACCTGTAGTTGTGGTTAAGCTCCAACAAATATAGCTGAAGCGAAGGTCTATCTCAACCCTTCCGTCAGCGCAACGCGAGTGCGGCTTGATCCGGGCATTTGTCACTGCCAATCAGCCCGTAAAGGCGCGACAAACCTCCCGCGAAGCCACACGCTGGAAAGCGATGGGGGTGCGAAGGAAGCTCCGACACCGCGAAGAGACAAGTGCTAAAAAAAGTAGTACGCGGCGAGCAACAGCCTGGCGTTTGCCACGGTTTTCACATTCTCGACTTTGCCCTTGTTCAGACCATTGGGGGTTCCATACGCAGCTGACGTGTATTCAAACTCCGACGCGAACCTAACCTTGCCTATGTTCCACACGACCCGCGGTGATATCCTGAAGAGCTGGTCGATGTCGGTGCCACGCCCGTACAGTGCCCCTGTGAGATTATCGTCTGCACCAAGGTTTTTTGAATAGCCACCAAAAAGCGCAACCTCAATATCCTTTCCGGCCGAAATCTCTCCCCACCAAGAAAAACTCTTCAGCGCGGAGTAGGTCTCCAGACCGCTCAACGGATCAGTAGATTTCACACCGTATCCTCCCAGCATGAGCATGTCTGCGAGATTCCCGCCGTACGTAGCCTCTGTCTTCACTGTAACTGGATCGAGGTTGAATCGCACGTATCCCAGAAACGCCGTACTCCAAATCGACCCATCTGTGGCAACGTTTCGTGTTGTTACGAGTCTCGGGACAAGCATCTTGTAGTCGAATCCACAGCCGGCGAGAATACTACCAGATGAATATTGAAGCTGGGCATGGAGATCAGGAAGTGCTGCATTTCTCAAGTACGACGAGCTTAGCCCGGCCGGGCCGTTGCTTTGGAAATCCCGCTGCGATAGTATAGCTGCAGTGAGTTTCAACTTGCCTAGGCTCTGAGAGAACCGAATTTGAGGATTTCGGGTGAACGGTTGAAACGGTGCGCCGGTATTGAACGACACGACGCCAGGAAACATTTCCACAACAAACATTGGGTGCCAGAACTGACCGATCATCAAGGAACTGCTTGGCCAATCGAGTCTGACATACGCATGCCTGACCCTCAGTCCGCTCACGTCAGCGTCTGAGGTTCCAAAGAACTCCGCCTCAATCAGACCGGACGTCTTCGCACCAAGCGCGTCGGGTCCAGTGATCTTCCCCAACAAGCGCGTCTGGATCGAAAGAATATTGAAGTTATCCTTCGCGTTGATGTCGATGCCGGAACGGTCAGTCGCAATGTTCGCCGGATAGAGGAGGAAATGTCCTTCGCGAAAGGCAATTGTCTGACGTGAGTCGTACATGACATCCGTCTTGACGAAGCCCGAAAACGTAATGCCGAATGACGGCTGTTCCTGTTGTGCCCTCAAGATCGGGGCAAGCACCAAAACACACGCGAAGGCGTAGATTCGAATATTCATCAAGCATTCTCCTGTATTACGTTGTTGTTCCTTCGTGACAACCTGTTGCTGCTGCCACTTGAATTAGGAAATCTTGTGATCTCTTCTGCGGGACCTTTTTCAGAAAGGCAGTAGTGCCCGCTTCCAAGACGCGAAACGATTTCGAAAACACAATATCACCTGTTGGAAGCGGCATTAGCACACCTGCACAAACTAAAGACCGAGCAGCGACGCCAGTTTCTTGAGCTTCGCTGCAATATGACCCACGCCGATTGCACAATGATGCGCCGGCCCTTGTTTGCTCCAACGGTCGATGAACTCCTTCATTCCGACAGAAAATTTGTACCGGCTGTTAGTATTGCCGATTTCAAGTATCGGTCCCGGAACAGACTCGCCTTCCGCCACAAGAAGCTTCATTTTGCCGGTTGGTGTCTGGACAACGGCCAGAAGCGTCACCGGCCCGTTCTTTACTCTCATCTCAATTGAAAGGCCCTGTCCCGGTTTGCCATGATACACTCCAAGCGGTTTCAAGGTCGGTTTCCCGTCTGCAATGCCGGGATGACCGGGACCGTCGTGGCCCATCAGGAGCACATCGTCAGTGAAATCCATAGCGTAGAACTCGCTGAAAGATCCTCCCGCTCCGAACGCATTCATGATTTTCATCGCCTGTGCGTTCTTCACTTCACACTCCCCTGCGACCGGGATTCCCTTTGCAGTCAGAACGGAATTTCCGGCAATCATCGACGTGACGATGTCTTCCTCTTCACTCCCGGCTGTACCTTCGTAGTAGTATGCCATCGCTCCCAATTTCTTCGCATTCACAAGTTTGTCAAGAACGCACGCGGTCCTCGCGGCGCGCTCAAGTTCAGATGAACGGCACTCGTCAGAGACGGTAAACAGCGTACGGAATTCTCTGAGTTTCTCGTCAATGTCCTTCGTCGTCACAGACTGCCGCAGCACCTTCAACTCGCCAATCTCGAGGTGCTCGATGTGGGTTCCGAATGCGACCGACTGTTGTGTCGGATCAGAATAGACGTCCAGCATCCCGTTGTAGTAATGTCCGAGGATGCCCAGCCGATTCGCGGCCATCACGTTCACAACTCTGGACGCTTCGATCCACTCGCCAAGTTCTTTCCATGCGGCCGGGTCATCCAACGTGCCCGTCACCTGATGAAACGCGATATCTGCCCGGTTGAACACATTCGCGATCTCAGGCACTGCACACGCCTGGCAGTACGCAAGCCACTCGCCTGTCATCTTGCCCCGATCGCCTAGCCCATTGAACCATTTGTAGTCGATCGCCTTGGATGGTTGCAGGTTCAGCACGATCACGGGCACTCCTGCCTTTTGCACCACAGGCAGGACAGTTGATGACAATGCATATGTCGAAACGTAGAGGAACACAATTCTCACGTCCTTCGACTTGAACAAGTCGCCCGCCCTTGCAGCCTTGTCGACCTTGTCAACGAGTCCGGCTGATACGACCTCCGCCCCATTCGACTCGAGACCCTTCTGGATCCTGCCCAAATACCCTTCGAGCCGTTCCCGCAAGCCGGCGAATTGCCCCCAATACGTATCGAGCCCGATTCCGAAAAGACCGACTTTCACCGTGGGTGTTTCAGGCGTCAAGGGAGGCGCGCCGTGCAACGGACTCGCCAACGCGGCTGCACTCATGGAAGACACCATGAGGAGGAGAAGGAAAACAATCGCGAACATCTTCACGGCTGTCATAGCGCACCTGTGGAATGGGATCGGAGATGGTGGGAAAGGTTCATGTGAACGCTGAATATCGAACACCGAGTGCAGATTTCAGAAATGCGGTTTCAGCTTACTTCATGCTCTGGACCTCGGCATAACGAACATTGACCGTGTCGACGATACCCTGATACGAGACCCTGACGCGGAGGTCGTTCGTGGATGAGAACCCGAAACTCCCGTCACGATTCACATAACCATCCTGCGGATTCAGGACCTGATAGACAGCGAACTGAGCCGCTGAATATAATAGAAAATTATCCATGAGCACCACCGGATTGAGACGGAGAAAGTACTTGCCTACGTCCACTGTGCTTTTGATGACCTCGATCTCGGTCGAGAACGAAACTATTTGCTTTGCCGGAGGTCCCTTGAACATTATCAGTGGACAGTGAATCCGTCCTACCCAGTCCAGGACCTGGTGCCTTCCGTTCTTCACTTCGTAGTACACCACGTCCGTTCCATACACAGCTCCCTTTCCCACAAGGATATCTGAAAGCCGGAGATTGTAATCCCACTCAAGTGTGCCCGTATCAAACCAAAGTTTCACATTTTTTCTCGGCATTGCGGCAATCTCGTCGAACAACTTGTAGTCGGCCACCCAGAAGGACGGTGACATCGCCCCAGCCATTGAGAACGTGGATTCATAGTTGAACGCTGCCCATGCTGCAAACAGGCCTCCGTGCGACGCCCCGATGATCGCCCGGTTGTCACGGTTGGCGAGCGTCCTGTACTGGCGGTCAATCGACGGTATGAGCTCACCGACGATGTACTCGGCAAACTTCCGCGCATCCGGCGAATAGGAGTTGTTGACACTTCTGACGTAGGCATCCTCATATGGGAGGAAATCACTCGTTCGCCTCTCGGTGCTTGCGATCTCTACGACGATGAGCTCATCAAACCGCCCACTCTTGATGTAGTTGTTCAAAAGATTGTCGATGTGCCACTGATCGCCGTCCAGGAGATACACCACAGGATAGCGTTTTGTGGAAGTCTGATAGCTTGGCGGAAGATAGACGCGTATGTCCCGGTCCGAGACATCGTCACCGGAGAGGATCTTGTCACAACTCACGAAGAGAGGAAGCAATAGGACGCTTAACACAATGACAAGGAGCGCATTGTGTACTCGCCATCCTCGCCAGGTGTTCCCTGATTCTGTCATGGTTGAGAAGCCTTATCGACTTGATGAAACGTTGCTCGCCAGTCCAAGATGTGGATTTCTTAGTGCAAAAGAAAGGTGCTGAAAATCACCAGCTTCTTGACATCGCGAAGTTACTTCCGTACACTCAGCCCATTACCTGGCACCAGAGTTAACCCCACCACATCACTATCCAAATTCTTCTTATGGCAGACGAAAAGAGGTTTTCTCCGATAGTACCGGCTGAATCGACTATGCTCGAATTCACACCCAGAGCAGTCATTCTCGGCGTGCTCATGGCGGTGGTCATGGGCGCCGCCAATGCATATCTGGGGCTAAAAGCAGGCATGACGATCGCCGCTACGTACACGACGGCAGTCATTGGTATGGCCGTCCTGAAGATCTTCAAAGGAACGCTCCTCGAAGAAAACACCGCCAGAACGGTCGGCTCCATCGGAGGGAACGTCGCGACAGGAGCCATTTTCACACTCCCGGCCTTCTTCATCGCCTCTGTCTGGCCTGAATTCTTCTCGTTCGAGCACTACCTCATTTCGACGATCATCCTGGCCGTGTCCGCGATTCTCGGGATCATGTTTGTCACAATCCTCCGCCGGGTACTCGTCGAGGATGCGGAGTTACCATTCCCGGAATCGATCGCAGCCGCTGAGATCCACAAATCGGGTCAGCAGGGCACACAGAATTCTCGCTACCTCTTTGCCGGAATGGGGCTCGGTGCATTTTTCAATGCACTGGTAGAATTCAAATTCATCGCTGCCGGCTGGCAACAGCTGGTCTCTCTTACAAAGGGAGTCCTTCTGTTGCGCGCCCCCGGAATGAATCCGGCCTACTTCGGTGTTGGCTACATCATCGGACCGAAACTCGGCGCCATCAATTTCAGCGGCGGCGTCCTCGCGTGGGGACTATTAACACCATTGATTGCATATTTCATTCATCGCGACAATCCCGGGGCGGTCACCGACTGGGTCGCTGAAATGACCTATATCTGGAAGAACATCGTTCGTTATATCGCGATTGGGGGAATGCTCGTGGGCGCATTCTACACTCTGTACCGGATGCGCTCGAGTCTGTACAACGGAATCACACGATCGTTTGCGTACGTCCGAAAGTCCGCACAGGGAGAGAGCGAGGTCATCAGGACCGAACGTGATATCAGCCTCCGGTATGCGCTGCCAACGATCGCCGTGATCACACTCGCCATGGTTTTCATTTTCTCCTACTTCACCCAGGCAACGTTGCCGGCCATCGTCGCTGCCCTTGTCATGCTGTTCTTCGGGTTCGTGTTCGCCGCGGTCTCGGGATATCTCGTTGGCATCATCGGTGTCAGTAACAATCCTACTAGCTGACTCACTGTGTCAGTCCTCATTGTAGTCGCGTTTCTGATGGTCGGAATGGGCATGCAAGGTGAAGCAGCCATTGCTGCCGTGCTTGGTGTCGCGGCGTTCACCTGTACGAGTGTTTCCGTGGCAGGCGAGATGATGCAGGACCTGAAGGCAGGACATATCCTCGGCTGCACGCCCTGGCGAATGCAGCTCGGCGATGTTTTCAGTGTCACCGCAGCAGCAACAGTGATGTTTCTCATCCTCTCCCTCCTGCACCTCGGTGACATCAAACGAGCAGTCGGAGAAGAACTAGACTACCTGGACACTCAACAGACGACTTCGGTAGTGTATAAGGGAAAAGTTCCGCAGCTTGCGGGCAAGACGTACACGATCGCAGAAGTTCGGGCGATGGAGCCGGAGCGGCAGAATGACATTCTCGGCACCCAGGCCGGCTTTGGCGGAGAGAAACTCGCCGCTCCTCAGGCAAGCCTCATGGCGGTCGTCGGACGCGGGATTGTAGAGGCCAAAACAGAATTGATCCTGATTATCGTCGGTATGTTCATGGGAATCGCGCTCATCATGATGCAGATCAGAAGTCCAATGCTGATCAGTGTTGGCATGTACCTCCCCATCGACACGACGTTCGCGATCTTTGTTGGTGGACTGTTCAAGGGTCTCGTGGATCGCATTGCGGCGAAGCGCAAGATCGAAGGGAAAGACAAAGAGGCCATTGACAATGTTGGTGTGCTCCTCGCCTCAGGGCTGATCGCCGGGGAGGCACTTCTGGGCCTCTTGTTTGCGGGACTTGCATTCGCAGAGATCAAGCTGTTCCATGCATTTGAGTCACCTTGGTACCTCGTCAGCATCGTATGCATTGGCATTCTGGGCCTTTTCTTGGTAAGAATTCCTCTGAGGAAGGCAGGAGGTTCTACCAGATAAGCCGATGGCAAGGGCTAAACAGCGGGGATGCGGCATCTCGAGAACGCCGCATCATTGATTTTCCCCATTCTTTTACGTAGATTAAAATCAGTTAACGTTCAACCAGGCGGCCAAGGTCTGTTGATTTTGGCTCCATGTGTCTTCAGACTGAGGAGTAATCTGCGATCAGCTCCTTGGAAGCAAATCCGACCGTTGACACGCCGCTGGCAATTCTAAGCCTGGATCGAGTCATTCCGTCCTCGCACCTTTTCAGCAATCGCTAGATACAAAGAACCAATTTGAATTCTGGAGAGCCGATGCTACTACATCAGCAATTCGTTAAGACTGCCAAAAAGTACGAGTCAAAATTGGCAATTGCCGACAGAACCCTGAATCGCCGCGTGACGTACAAGCGAGCCCTAATCGGAGCCCTCATCCTCACAAAAAAATTCTCAGTCTACGATCCGGGGTTTCTCGGCATTATGCTCCCCAACTCCGCAGGCTCGGTTCTTTCCATTCTCGCCACACTCATGAGCGGCCGCGTTCCCGTAATGATCAACTACTCCACGGGAGCCGCCGGCAACTGTGAATATGCCCAGAAGAAGTGTGCCTTCAAGACAATAATCACGTCGAGGGCACTCTGTGAGAAGATCAATTGCCGGCATGTCGAAGGAATGGTCTATCTGGAAGATGTTATGAAGTCCGTCAGTTTTTTCGACAAGATCGGAGCGGCCTTCAAGGCCGGGAGGCCAACCGAGACTATCCTGAACAGCATCCACAAGGGCGATGAGAATGACACGTTGCTCATCCTTTTCACGAGTGGAAGCGAAAAGGACCCAAAAGGCGTTCAGCTCACCCACAGGAATATTTCCTCGAACTGGGAGAGCCTGTCGAAGGCGTACACATTCTCATCGGAGGATATCTTCCTCGGCAATCTCCCCTATTTTCACGTCTTTGGGCAGACGGCAAACCTCTGGGTGCCGATTATCGAGGGCATGACCATTGTCACCTACGCAAATCCGCTTGATTTCAAGACCATCGCCGAGATCGTGCGCGAAGAACGGGTGACTCTGATGGCCGGCACACCAACATTCTTCTGGGGGTACCTCAGGAATTCCAAGCCTGGAGATTTCGCGACCTGTCGCATTATGCTTACAGGTGCAGACAAATGCCCCGATGCATTGCGCAAGGCGTTCATGGAAAAGCACAGCAAGGTTCTCCTTGAGGCGTACGGAACAACCGAAACAAGTCCCGCAATCACCGTCAATACACCTGAAAATAATCGGCCAGGTAGCGTCGGAAGGCCAATTCAGGGCGTTCAGGTCCGTCTGGAGAATTATGAAACGGAGAAGGCGTGTGCGGTCGGAGAAATCGGAAAAATCCTTGTCAAAGGTGACAATGTCATGAAGGGGTACTTTGACGATTTCGAACAGACCTCGCTGAGCATCCGCCATGGTTGGTACGACACCGGCGACATGGGATACGTGGACGCCGATGGATACCTTTGGCACGTCGGCCGCCTGAAACGATTTCTAAAGGTCGGCGGTGAAATGGTTTCGCTCATCAAGGTCGAGGATGTCCTTGAAAAACTGCTTCCACCCGACGTCGAGTGTTGCGTCGTCGAAGTCCCGGATGCCCTTCGCGGTGCGCGTATCGTCGCCGCCATCACTCAGCCGATTGACGAAAAGTCCACATTGAAGAAGATGGCAGAACAGCTGCCGAACATTGCAGTTCCGAGCAAATTCGTCGTTATGCCTGAACTGCCAAAGGCTGGTAGCGGCAAGATCGATTTCAGGACGATCACTGAGCGAGTCCGGGACATCGTCCAATCTAAGTAATCTCGCTCGCGGACCCCGACCAGCGGGATCCAGAGATAGTTCATTCTCAAAACAGGCACGGAGTATTCCCGCGACCGACGCCTGTTCCTCTCCTCGTTCCTCGGATTCGGAACGTCGTCAACTCGCACGTACGAAATCCTACTGCGCTTTTTTGTGATGAGATAGCGTCCCCTCTGTGTTTTCTGTGTTCTATTAGTAGTATATTCGGAAAAAGGGCCACAGGCCTCCCCCAACCGTTTCCTTCCCAGATTCCATCACCGTATGACGTTCAAGCCTTTTGAGCAGATGACCGAGAGCGACTATGCCGCGATCGGCTTCAAGTCGGGACTCGAAATCCATCAGCAACTTCTGACCTCTAGGAAGCTCTTCTGCCGCTGTCCGGCGGGCCGCTACAGCGACACATATCACGCTGAGATTCTGCGGCACATGCGACCGACGCTTTCCGAGCTCGGCGAATATGACGGCACGGCGCTCATGGAATTCAAGACGAAAAAGGAAATCATCTACCAGATCAACCATGATACGGTGTGCACGTACGAAATGGACGACACGCCCCCGTTCGAGCTGAACGGCGAGGCACTCGACATCGCACTCGGCATCGGCCTTCAGTACAACTGCACGATGGTTGATGAGATTCACATTTCCCGGAAACAGTATCTCGACGGAAGCATTCCGACCGGATTTCAGCGCACAACGATTGTAGGGGTCAACGGTCACATTCCATACAAGGACCGGTCGATTACGATCATCCAGCTCGGACTGGAAGAAGACGCTTGTCGCGAGGTCAGCGACGTCGGGCACCGGAGGGTGTATCTCACAGACAGGCTTGGCATGCCGCTCATTGAAACGGTCACTGCCCCTGATATGCGCACACCGCAGGAGGTTGCTGAAGTCGGTGAGATCCTCCGCAAACTCGTCCGCAGTACCGGGAAAGTCAGAACAGGCGCCGGCGCCGCGCGCCAGGACGTGAATGTCAGCGTCACTGGCGGCACGCGTATCGAAATCAAAGGTGTTCCGCGCATCCCCAACATTCCACTCCTGACCTACAATGAGGCGATGCGTCAGTGGAACCTGCTTCGACTGCGCTAGGAGCTCGCCCGCCGCGGCATCACAAAAGAGACGTTTGAATCCAAAACGGACGAAGTGACCAAGCTCCTTCGCAAAACGCGATACCAGCCTCTACGAAACGCGATCGCTGAAGGGCTCCTTGTGAATTGCGTGCTCCTGAAAGGATACCGGGGTCTCCTTCGATGGCAGACGCAGACGGATACGTTCTTCTCCCGTGAGATTTCCGACAGGGTCAGAG
>Ga0233422_10001162_pt1 | contig 12003 bp, 9 predicted proteins | sample Watercolumn_Mata_2_FD_182724 | JGI IMG/M metagenome (GOLD analysis project Ga0233422, IMG submission 182724) | Freshwater microbial communities from Lake Matano, South Sulawesi, Indonesia - Watercolumn_Matano_2014_110_MG | ecosystem: Environmental > Aquatic > Freshwater > Lake | place...
GTTCATCTCAAATTTCGCCACCCTGCCCCCGGAATCGAGTGAAATGGCCTTTGTGTCCTGTCCTCCGATGTCCAGCACCGAACGACTTCCAGGGAACAGATATCCCGCGCCGAGTGCGTGAGCGTAAATTTCCGTGATGCTTTCGCTGTTTATGTGATCCTGCACAAGCCTTCTCCCGTAGCCGGTGGCAACGGTCCGATCCGCGTGCAGGCCGTTGAGGATCCTCAAGCATTGTTCAAGCGGTTGGTACGTGGTCTCAGCCCTTCGGAATTCCACGATCCGCTTCGTGTCATCGTCCAGGAGAACTACCTTAATGGTCCTGGAACCTACATCAATTCCGCAAACCGCCATGAGTTACACCGCTGGGATGATGGACCGTTTCAAATTAGCGCTGTAGGCTCGTAGGATGCGGTTCTCCCGGGGGCCGCGGGAGAACCGCATCCTGCACAGATACTGGATTCCCGCTTGCGCGGGAATGACGGCCAAGATGCGCCTCCCGCCTTGGTTAGCTACAGGATGGTCAATCTCGGCTAACGCAAAGAGAAACCTAACTTGCTTCAGGCCGAAACCCGGATTCGCTCGATGAAAGCTTCCACACGCGTTTTCACCTGCTCGACGTCCTCCATGCTGTAGTCGGTGTCAATTCTGAGCGTCGGTATCCTTGATTCTTCAAGGGCCTTTTCGACAGGCAACGACTCGATCTGATACGGCTGACAGAACTGCAACCCGTAATGAATCACTCCATTTGCGTTGTAGTCACGATACATCTGCTTAACGTGCTCGAGCCTGTCGGGATTCGGAGTGAAAATCGCGCAATCTACCTTGAAATACCGATCGACGAGTGCTTCCATCAGGTCTTCCATCGTCGATCCCGAATCATCGACCAGGTTGCGAGTTCCGCGCTCCCCAACGCAGGATTCTTCGCCGACAATTACGGCTCCTGACGTCTCGATCACCCACGGAAGCTTCCAATTGGGCACCGCCATCGGACAGCCGGAAAGAAGAATGCGCGGCGCTCCCTTGCCGGACGGGCCTTTCCCGTCTTTGACCCGCTGTTCCAGCTCATCGCATATTTTGTTTACGGAAGCGGTGAACCGTACGGGGTCGTCATAAAAGGAGACCTGATTGACCAGAAGAGCATCCAAACCGGAGATCGGGGCGGGGTCGCCGATTCTGAGCTTGGAAAGCCTATGGATAGCTTTGCGTTTATTATTGACGATCTCCATGCCCTTCTTAAGACGAGGCGCGTCAATGGTAATGCCCGTGAGATCTACCATAGCTTTCTTGAAGCGCTCGTATTCGGCCTTCAGCAGAGCCCTCCCCTCATTCGACTTAGTCTGGGGAAGATCCATAACGTACAGGTTTGGGGTTAAGGTCCCCAAGATTTCGTAAGATTTCTTCTTGCCGTCGCACGTGTTTTCTCCGACGATCATGTCCGACGACTCAAGATAAGGGCAGACCTTCCCGAGCTTGAAGCCAAAGGCAGACTTGATCAACGCGCACGTATTACGAGGCAGCAGCTTCTCAACCTCTTCAGTAGCGAAGTCCGCCCCCGCGCAGAGGCCCACCAAAGTCGCGTCCGCGGCCCTCACGATCTCTTCCGGGACGAACACGCAATAAGACCCCACCACTTTTCGGCCTTCCTTCTTTCCATCAACAAGCTCCTTGATGCGCAGGCCATGAACCTCGCTCATGACAAAATCAAAGTACTCCATCCCTTTCGGCCGGTTCGCCTGACTCAGGAAGATGTCCCCATAAGCCTTTCCCAGCACCTGCAACAACGCGTCATGAGCAGCAAGGTCAAGGCCCAGGTCTTTCCACATCTGTTCGTACTCGGAACTCATAGTGCAGCCTCCTTTGATTCTTCGGCGCCAACGTTGTGGCTTGCAACATCGCACTTGCCTATGGCAGGCATCGACATATCCTATCGTACCCGCCAAACGCAGTCAATGTGTGAAATCCTGGCACACCATGCCTATCTTGCTCTGGTCCGGCTTTTTGCTGACTTGGGGAGAGGCCAAAGGCCGGAAGCTGGCTGAGGAAGACTCCAAGGAGAGAATCATTGAGGGGATTCGTGAAGGAAGAGACCCCCGAGAACGATTACCGAAGTTCGTGTCAGGGCTTCATCCCTTGTTCCAGGCGTTCCAGGATTTCCAGTTCCTTTCTGTACCGGGAGCCGATTTCCAGAATCCGTTCGATCCACTCTCGGACCACCTTGCCGTCGGTCGTGACGTACGTGATGCGAGTGTCCATCATTCTGGTCAGGGTGCCCATGACGTCGATGAGCAGGTCGAGCTTATAGTAATCTTCCGCAGTGCCGATCACGGGCGTATGCAGTTCGGTTGAACCGTATGGCGCCCAGTTGATCTCCTGGAGCAGCGTCGAGACCGCCATGCTGATCACGTGAACAGCTCTAAAATCCATTCCGCCAATTACCTCCTCGGAGGAAGAGTCGGGAAGACCCTTCTTGTAAAAAGGGTCTCCCCGAACCCCTCCCCAAGAACTTCTAGCTTTTGCGGGAATTCTCAATTTTCCTAAGGCAAAATTGAGAATTCCCGCAAAGGTTAGAGTTTCCTAAAGGGGGTCTATGAGAACCTACCAACAGAGAAGGTGCCCCCAATCGTACTCTTTTGAATACCGCTCCGTATAAGACAGCAACAGTCTACCGTTTGCCTGTGGCCAAGTCCAGGGCTTTACGGCAAGCAGGCGTGAGGGCATAGGGTCCCGGCCGTTGCCAGATCGGGTCGTCGTATCGGTCGTGGCAGGGAAGACAGGGAGCGATCCCAACGATACGACCCAACTCTTCTTTGGTAAATGGGCGCGATAGCCTGTGAGACGTGCTCTGAAGGACTTCTCCTTTGGCGTTGACCACCGCGTCAAGAGTGTAATCTATCTTAAGACCTGAATTCATCGAATCGTAGATCGGGTCCACGTCCAGCCCACCGCTCCTCGAATTCCTGGCGAGTCGGCCCTCGCCGAAGCCAACGGCCTTAGGATCGAAGTGGCAGTCGATACAGCGCGGCACCTCGGTCCGCGTGGTATGAGGATGGGTCGGCCCCACAGCGATCGAAGTGATACCGATGCTCATTCCAGAAGGTAATCTGGGGAGACCCTTTTTGAAAAAAGGTTCCTCCCCAGACCCCTCTCCAAAAACTTCTAATATGCTCCGGCTTGCCGGTTTCCTCGGTGAGGAAACCGGCGAGCCGGAGATTACTAGGAGTTTCTTGAAGGGGGCTTGGGGGAAACTTCTTTGCAAAGAAGTTTCCTCCAGATTACTTTCTTGAAAGCGCATTGGTATCAGACCGTTCCGCAGCGGCATGATCTTGGAGTCGTAAGGAGGGATAACCTTACCTGTTGAGTCGAGCACGGTGTTCCACACTTGGCACCCCGGAACAAGAATCCCCACCTTTCCGCGTGAATTGATCCCAAAGATGTGCTTGAAGAATCGGAAATAACTGCGACCTTCAGCCCATCGGCCCGGCGTCATCTTTTGGGAAAGGTGATCGAGCCCTTTGTGGCTGAAATCAAGCAGTTGATGGCACCCGTAACATTGGGGGCTCCACGCGCTGTGGCAACTATCACACTCGAGGCGCTCATGGCCCTTGATCCCGTGCGCCTTGTTCTTTCCGGTAAGCACCGTAACGGGATGTTCCTTGCCCGTAAGCTTGCTGGTGAGACGGAACTCGCGGCCGACCTTGCGCACGTGAGGCATCGGTCTTCCCTTGGAGGTCACGGCGATCTCGTCCCCGGCTGCGATCTTCAGAAACGCCGAGCTTCGTACGAGTGCCTGAACAAGAGGATCATCCCTGCCTATTTGCACAGTTCTCGGGAGTGCCTCGTACGTTCCGTGACAGTCCTCGCAGCGGATTTCGATCTGGTCTTCCATTTGGGCGTGAATCTTGCCGTCACCCATAGTGTCCTGTCCTGTGTGGCAATCGACGCAGCCAAGCCCCTTCTCGTGGTGAATATCGGGTACGAGCTTGAGGAAGAATCGGTCGTCGCCCAGCGTGCGATCATTGAGCGCGCCCCGAACAAAGGGGGTCCCGTACTGTTCGCTCTCCATCTCTCCGTGGTAGTTCAGCGCGATGCGGCCGCTGCGGTTGTGGCAGGCCCTGCAGCGATCGTCAGGAATGCGGGTAGTTATCGTGTGGCTTGCGGCGTGGCCGGGTTCCTTACGATTTACTGTCGGGTCCGAGCCGCGGTACCGGCCGTCTTCGCTGTAGGGCGCGTGGCACGCGGGGCAACCCTCGAGGCGGCCCATTCTTTCTTCGGAGCTGGAACCCCACAGATGGCACGCGGCGCAGAATTTCCGGAAATGGCTGTCCGCTAGGCTGATCTTTCCGTCAGCTGGTTGTTCGGCAGCTGCGGCACGGAGGCTGGTCGTGCCGTCGGATGCCGATCTGATGCCGAATTCAGGTGTGGGCGCTTCGGTAAGCCCCCACTGGAACCGAAGAATGGCTATGATCCCTGCATTGGTGGCCATCAATGACCTCGGCACGTTCTTGGTCCGGTCGAGCAGATGATTTTCTCGATCCGAGTGGCACTTCCCAACGAGGGGACCGCTCGTCCCACAACTCGCATCTGCCAAATCGAGTCGAGCAGGATTTTTACCGCCCCTCAATCCAAGATGAGCCCCTTTGACCGTCAGGTCCGGACCGTTCCCTCCGTGGCAGATGACACAACCGAAAACCGAGTTCGGATGGGAAACTGACAGGTCTTCGATCCCGAAGTGGCACGTCATACAGCGTTCGGCCGGGAGCTTCGCCCCGAAGGGCCTGACTTCAATAACTTCCGGCTTTCTCCGCCGCAACGATGCCAACTCATTGAGGATGGACGACTTCCTCTCCTCCGCGGTCTCTCCCGCCAATTGCCTTTCGAGGCGCTCGGCGGATAGGTCGATACCCCTTTGCTGGTACTGCTTCCACTCAGGATTCCTTCCCCGAAATTCTACGTACCCCAGGACTGCGAGAAGCGCGGCGAGAATGGCCACCATACCCAATTGATAAGAATGAACTTTCAAGCAAGTAATATCCTATTCCCGGTGGGACAGGCATCCTGCCTGTTCTCTTTTAGGGCAGGCGAGACGCCTGCCCCACCATTTCATTCTTGTCGCGCCCCTCTATTTGACAGGCTATAAGAATTCAGGGGCCGCCCCGCGCTTGTCACGATAGATAACCCCAAAGAGTGAGCGAGATCGAGACAAGGAGGATGCCGAAAAAGAGGGCCTTAATAGCTTGCGAGCTTCTCCGACCGGAAGCGTGCAGGTACGGTAGGCACGCCAACACCAACATTGCAGCGAAAGGGGCCAATACTCCCGCCATAAACGGAGAAAAATAGCGGAGCGCCTGCTGTACCCCCACGAAGATCCACGGCGCTTTGATTCCTTCAAAGGGAGGGCTCTCCGGATTGGCCGGGCCCTGCAATGGAGCGTCGAGGAACGCGGCCAACACGCACATAGCGACCAGCGCGATAAGCGCGGCGAGAACCTCTTTTCGAACGAGGTCAGGGACGCTCCTGATCTTGAAAATAGCGGGACTCTGTTCCTGATCGTCGGTGATCGTAACCTCCTATCATCAGACACTCTGATAGTACCGATCCGCGTTCAAACACGTGGAACCGGAAAGGTCTTCAGAAAGGGACTTGTTCTACGCCGGCCGAGCACGTGGGACCGCGCCGCGGTTCCCGCGGTTAAGACATTGTCTCCTGTAGGGGCAGCCCCACGCGTCTGCCCTTCCTTGGGCGGACACACGGGTCCGCCCCTACAAGAATGGGGCTGTGCGTGGCTATCCTTTGACACGTCTTTACTCTTCACTGCAATGCTGATATGCGGGAGAGTCAATATCAGTCCGATCCGCTCGGTACGTCTTTCACGATCCGGAAACCTACAGTACGATAGCATCCCAAAGGATGAGCGCTGTGGACGTTCTTGATCCTCTTGGAAGCCTCCATCGAGGCCCAGGAACCGCCCCTGATCACCTTCTCTTCACCCAAAGCCGGGCCCCCGGGGTTTGCCGGAGGACTCTGCGCATAGTAGTCCTTGGCATACCAGTCTGAACACCATTCCCACACATTTCCAATTATGCCGGTCATTCCTCCGGCTCCCGGAAGTCCTATGCTAACGGGCACACTCGAATCCCGCTTGAGGACGGTGAGAGAATCCCCCGGAGGATATGGCGTGGTGATAAGGGCTGCCCTTTCCCATTCTGCAGAAGTCGGGAGCCGCCCTCCCGCCCATTTGGCGTAATCCGTGGCGCCGTTCCACGACACGCAAACCATGGGCTTCTCGTCCATGCCGTTCTTTGCCTGGAACCTCTTCAGGCCCTTTTCGACCGGACACTCCGGGAGGGTGAGGTTGACCCGAGGAAGCCCATCTTTTCCCATCACGCCCTGCTCGTTCAGAAAACGGCAGTACGCGGCTGCAGTGACCTGATGTTTCGAGATGTAGAAGGCTTTGAGATTCACCTTGTGGGCGGGGCGCTCATCCACCCTTCCTTCCCCGACCGGGCTCCCCATTTCGAAGGTCCCCGCGGGGATAAGGATCATGCCCGTGAAATTACCAGTGCCCTCCACAATATTGTTGTTGGCGGACGCGGGTGGGGAGGAAGCCGCTGGTTTGGCGCTTTCTTTCAACACGGGAGGCAGGGGAATAGCGGGTCCCAGGGGCACGGCCGGCAGAAGGGGGATCTCAAAGGCATCGCGTGAGACGGCCGGTGGCCGAGGCACTGACCCTGATACGCTTCCGTTGTCCCCCCAACAGCCGCTTTCGAGGACAAAGAGGGCTGCGATCAAAACGACGATGCATCTGATCGTGAACGAATAAGCTCGTGCCATCTTCCACGCTGTTGGTCTCAGGCTTGTGTTGTCTCGACCGTGCAAGATCTTCCGGGGCCCACGGATGGTGGACCACTCCGGAATGACAACGTCCGGCACAATATACCGAGGCCCGGCGCTCTTGTCGAGCCTTGCTGCCGAGATAGGCAAGCGGAGTTCTTGCCGAGAGGCCGCTCAATTCCCCTTTATTCTCCGGAAGCTGAAATCATCGAGAAAGAGCTTCTCTATTTCATTCGACGACGCTATAACTCTGGCGCGCTACGATTGTGCCCAGAGGCTGACTTCACATGAATTCACGTGAGTCGAATAGGTCGTGGTTTTCGTCGGCAAAGGAGATCGTAACCCGCTTGGCCGAGGAACGCTCACGGAAGAATCAGGTCGGAAGTCCCGACCCGGCCAACCTTTATTCCGTGGTACTTTGCTCTCTTGTTGATTTCCTACTCTCCACCCCGTCTGTTTCCGAATCGCCATTTGATTCGGCTTTGGCTGAGCCCATCGACCAGTTGCCCTTGGCACTACCCTCCAAGCCCACTGCCGAAGAGGTTGGACGCCTCTACGAGTACCTACGAGGGTTTAAGCTCGAACTGATACCCGGACAACAACCAGCGCTCGTTCCCTGCGTAAAAGGCAAAAGAAACCAGGGACTCTTCTATACTCCTCCAGCAATTGTTAAGCACATAGTAGGCCGAACATTGGATGCACTCGATATACGTGATCCCCAGGACTATCTCAGCCTCAGGATTGTCGATCCCGCGATGGGAACCGCCGCGTTTCTGGTGGAAGCCCTCGAGCAAATCACGTCGCGTGTCACTACGTGCAGGTCCCCCCTCAAATCCACTCAGGACGTGACGGACGTGCGGCGCAGCATTCTCGAAAACAATCTCTACGGGATAGAGATCGATCCGATCGCAGTCCGTATAGCCCAAGCCGTGCTTCGTGAGCGGGTGTTGGCCGGGACCGAAGAGTCATCTGCCGAGATAAGATTGCACCTTCAACAAGGGAACGCTCTCATGGGAGAAATCCAGGGCGGGAACCGCTCCATCGAAAAAGGCATGGCGGACGAAGCACATTTCCATGCCTACTTCGGCCACACGCCAGGGGAGAAGAAGGATGTCTCCGGATGGGTCAATATGAAGCAAGTGTTTCATTGGCCCATTGAGTTCCCGGAAGTCTTCTCGGGGGAACGCGGAGGATTCGACGCGGTGGTGGGCAATCCCCCGTATGAAGTCTTTTCGGTGAAGGAATCAGGGATTGATGAGAGGCGCGGGGACCAGGAGTATTTCAGACGCACCTATCGGATGTGCCACGGCAAGATCAATACTTACCGGTTGATGATGGAACGCGCGATGGACCTGCTCAGAGACGGCGGGATCCTTGGATTCATCGTGCCCGCGACATTCATGGCTGATTCCACCGCCGAGCACTTGAGACGACTGATGATGGACCAATCGAGAATCGTGGAGGCAGTCGTGATCCCTGAGAAGGCGCGCGTTTTCGATGGTGTCACCCAAGCCCTGCTGATCCTCATTGCGCGAAAAGGGTCACGGACTCACACGATAGCGCCGATCCTTTGGAATGGGGACGGGCCCATACCGGACAAGGGACCTGGAGAAATCGACCGACGAGTGCTGGCTCATACCGGCTCGAGAATCCCGCTATTGCGCGATGAGTCAGATAAGAGACTCCTCCAGGAACTGACGCGACATCCGAGGCTGGCTGGCAGCGGCTCTGTTCCCCGCCTTGTGACGGTTCATCAGGGCGAGATCAACCTCACCGTCCACAGAGAATACGTAACGAGCCAACAGACGAATTTCCCGTTGATCAGGGGCGAACACGTGGCGCCGTTTCATGTGGTACACCCCTGCCGCGGTGCGAAAAGATTGGATTGGGTCCTTGGTGAGTCGTTTCTCGGGGATGGAGCGAGGCGTGATAACCGACGAAGAAAGCGTGATCGACGGCTCACAGAAGAATCAGACCGCTTCCGCGCAAGGGGTACGCCGTGGGAGAAGGAACGCATCGTCCTGGCCCGAGTCGTGAACATGGGGACCGATCGGAGGCTTAAAGCTGCACTCGTCCCTGCACGGGCATTCTTGGGCGATATGACGAATTTTATTGCCGAGCCGGCTGTGCCGATACCGTATCTCCTGGGGTTGCTCAATTCACGACTGCTCAACTGGCGCTTCAAGCTGACCAGCACCAACAATTACATTTCGGCCCGGGAGATTGAAGACCTCCCGGCGCCTCGGCCGCCTAGCGTCGAGTCCCGTGGAGACACGGATTTCCGGGGACAACTGTGGTTGGAGCAGGTGATCGACGGAACGGGCCGCACAATCGGTGAGTGCATCGCACTGTTGTCCGACATGCCGGGGAGCGGGTCGGATCAGGGGACAGAGCGATGGATCTTCTCAATGATCGAGCGAACGGTGGAACTTGTTACAGCGGATGCCCACTACAGCACGGACTCGTTAATGGCACGGCTGTGGAATCTGCTCGATGCGTTGGTCCTCAAATTGTACGGGGTTGAGGAGTACATCGAGGTAATAGAGCGCCGGTAAACAGGCATTCGGTTACGGGGAGGGAAAGCCTGAGTAGTCGTTTAGGTGCAATAGTAGGACTGTCCCGCGCATCGCGGGATTGCCGGTCCCCTTGGCATTCCGCCTGGCTTCACGGGACCGGCAGGATGCCGGTCCTACTGAGAGGCGGATTTGACACGGTGCAGCGAGCTTTTGGTCCCACGGAAGCGAGGAGACAAGGGGACGCGACGTTTTTACTTGCAATAATTCGGAGGCTTGACCATAATTTAAGATTAACTCGCACATCCCTCTCTCATCGGGTCGCGTCTGCGGAGGACACGTTGAAGGGATGGAGGAATCAACCCGAAATGAAGGAGAACCGAGAGTGTCTTTGATCACGATGAAGCAGTTGCTCGAGGCGGGAGTCCACTTCGGTCATCAGACCCGTCGTTGGAACCCAAAGATGAAGCCCTATCTTTTCGGCGCGCGTAACGGGATCTACATTATCGACCTGCAAAAGACCGTCCGCCTCTTCAAGAAGGCCCACAATTTCATACAGCAAACCGTGGGTAAGGGAGAAAGCGTCCTCTTCGTCGGAACCAAGAAGCAGGCCCAGGACGCCATTTATGAGGAGGCTTCGCGCTGCGGGCAATTTTACGTCAACCAGCGCTGGCTCGGCGGGATGCTAACCAATTTCAGCACGATCAGAAAAAGCGTCGAACGCTTGAATTCCATCGCATCGCTCCTGGACAAGGCCGACGAAACCAACTTCACCAAGCGGGAGCTGGCCAACCTCCGGCGGAAGTTCGATAAGCTCAACAAGAACCTCGCCGGAGTACGCGAAATGCGGAAGTTGCCGGGGGCGCTCTTCGTGGTCGATCCCAAGAACGAGAACATCGCGGTGCAGGAAGCAAGAAAACTCAAGATCCCCATCGTGGCCATCGTTGACTCCAACTGCGATCCCGACGAAGTGGACTACGTGATTCCGGGCAATGACGATGCGATTCGGGCCATTCGCCTTTTCGCCGCCAAGATGGCAGACGCGTGTGTGGAGGGTCGCGCTATGTACGAGGCGTCGCTGAAGGAAGACGCTGGGGAAGCGCAGTTCGTGCCGGGCGCCCCTGTGCAGGCTGCGCAGCCGAAGGGCGAGGAGGCGCCAGCGGAAGCGATGACGAAAGAAGCCCTCGAAGGGGAAGCAGAGGAAGAGCGCGAGGCAACCGAAGCGGAAGACGAGGAATCGGGAAGCTCCAACGAAGAAGTCTCCGTCCAGGCTTGAGCGGACCGAGGTTGATCGGCAAGGAACGAGTCCAGGTCCTTCCCGCCAAACGTGAACCAGAAGTACGGATATCAACTAAGCAACCGGACTGGCAAGGATGCCCCCTGAGAGATACCGGGTCGGTAAGGTCGTCCGGACGGGCGCCGTCCGCACCCGGATAGCTCAGACAATATACGGATTCAGCGACAGGAGAAGAGCATATGGAAATATCGGCCAAGGTGGTCAAGGAGTTGAGAGAAAAAACCGGCCTGGGGATGATGGACTGCAAGAAGGCCCTCCAGGAAACAAACGGAGATCTCGAGAAAGCCGTGGACTGGCTGCGCAAGAAGGGAGCCCTTAAAGCGGCAAAGAGAGAAGGTCGCACGACATCGGAGGGCCGTGTGGGGTCTTACATCCACATGACCGGCAAGATCGGCGTGCTGGTTGAACTCAAGTGCGAGAGCGACTTCGTTGCGAAGACCGACCAGTTTGCTGAGCTTCTTAAAGACCTCTGCATGCAGGTAGCGGCCTCCGCCCCCCGATGGGTAACTCCGGACGACGTGCCCCAGGACGTGATCGAAAAGGAGAAAGAGATCTACATGGTCCAGGCCAAGGAGGCCGGCAAACCGGAGAAGATGCTGGAGAAGATCGCCGAAGGAAAGCTGAGGAAGTTTTATTCGGAGAACTGCCTCCTGGAGCAGGTCTTTGTGAAGGATACGGATAAGACCGTGAGCCAACTCATCAAAGAGAAGATAGCCCAACTGGGAGAAAACATTACGGTCGCTCGGTTCGTTCGCTTTCAACTCGGTCAGGAATCGTAGGGAGGGGCCCATGTCCCCCGGATATCGACGGGCGCTGGTAAAGATTTCAGGAGAGGCCCTTGCCGGCGGACGGGGGTACGGCCTGGACAAGGCTAAGGCCCTGTGGATAGCCGGCGAGATCGCGAAAGCACAACAAGAGGGGCGAGAAATAGGCGTTGTCGTCGGTGGTGGCAACATCCTACGGGGCATCGATGCTGCGTCGGTGGGCGTCCCGGCTCTTGTAGGCGACCAGATGGGCATGGTAGCAACTGTCCTCAATGCCCTGGCCTTCAAGGCTGCTTTGGAAAGCGAAGGAATCACCGCCGTTGCCATGTGCGCGTTCCCGGTCGGGGGATTCCTCGAGGTCTTCCAGCGCGAAAAGGCCCTGGAGCACATCGGCTTGGGCAGGGTGGTGGTGTTCGCGGGTGGAACAGGGCATCCATGCTTTACGACAGATTCGGCTGCGGCATTGAGGGCCGCGGAGATCGAGGCGGACGTGCTTGTAAAGGGGACCCAGGTTCGAGGCGTTTTTGACAAGGACCCACGTATCCATCCCGACGCAAGGTTCTTTGAAACAATCAGCCCAGATGAAGTACTTGCACGG
>Ga0233422_10001163_pt1 | contig 12003 bp, 5 predicted proteins | sample Watercolumn_Mata_2_FD_182724 | JGI IMG/M metagenome (GOLD analysis project Ga0233422, IMG submission 182724) | Freshwater microbial communities from Lake Matano, South Sulawesi, Indonesia - Watercolumn_Matano_2014_110_MG | ecosystem: Environmental > Aquatic > Freshwater > Lake | place...
GATACATAGAGTGGCAACTATTGCCGGAACTGCCACCTGTCGGGCACCATCCAAGATCGCGACCGTCAAGGGTTTTCCCATGGATCGGTTGCGATGAATGTTCTCGACCTCCACGGTGGCATCGTCCACAAGCATACCGACCACCAATGCGAGGCCGCCGAGCGTCATAAGATTGATGGTATTGCCAGTAAGCTTCAGTCCTATGATGGAAGTCAATATTGAGAGTGGTATGGAAATGACCACGATCGCCATGCTCCGCCAACTGCCGATGAAAATGAGAATCATCACGGAAACGAGGATGGAGGCGAGGACGGCTTCACGAACCACTCCTTCAACGGCTCCGCGCACAAAAACGGACTGATCGAAATCAATCTTCAATTCGAGTCCTTCGGGAGCTGTCTCTTTGATCAGCGGGAGCGCCTCTCTCGTGGCATCGACGACGGCGAGAGTCGAGGCGTCGGCATGCTTCAAAATTGCCAGATAAGTTGCTCGACGCCCATTTATTCTGACAATGTTGGTTTGTTCGGCAAAACTGTCCGATACGCGAGCAACATCGCCGATGTACACCGGCCGGTTCCCTATAACCTTTATGGGTATCGCGTTGAAGTGATCGACAGCCTGGGGGCTCGCGTTGGTCAGGACGTTGTATTCAATCCCTCCGATACGCGCTGTCCCCGCGGGAAGAATGACGTTCGACGACTGCAGGGCTGTCACAACATCAGACGGAGATACTCCTCGGGAGGCCAGCTCATCAGAATTAATGTCGACCATGATCTGTCGGTTCTTTCCCCCAAACGGAGGTGGGGTCGAAAGACCCGGTATGGTGAAGAGCCTGACTCTAATGAAGTTCAGTCCATAGTCAAAGAGCGCCTGTTCGGACAGGGTCTCGCTCGAAACGGTCAACTGAGCTACGGGGATGTTGGAGGCATTGAATTGGACGATTACCGGCGGTTGCATACCCGGTGGCAACCACCTGAGTATGTAGTTCGACATCGACGTGATTTGGGCAATTGCAGTCCCAAGGTCAGCCCCGGGTCGGAAATATATCTTGAGCAAACCTATTCCCGAAATACATTCGGATTCGATCCGCTCAATCCCGTTAACCGTAATCGAGTAACCTCGTTCAGCAATCAGGACCACTCGCCGTTCCATGTCTTCGGGCGAGAGACCCGGGAAGTTCCAAACAACCGCAACAACGGGAATATCAATTGCCGGGAGGATGTCAACACTCATCCTCGTCAAAGAGAGAATTCCCAGGACGAGAATAAGCAAAGACATAACGGCAACGGTGTACGGACGTCGCAGCGCGAGCTTGACTATCCACATGGTGAGACACCCCTTTGGGCATGTGTGGGACCCCAGCGAACAATGTCCACCGGCCACCGAATCGTTGCGCTGTCAAGATGTGTCAAACAATAGTCAAAAGCGTTGAAATCGGCGCTTTCGCCACGTAGTCAACTCCCCCCTCCCCCTTCCCGTCCTCCCGCCAAGGGAGGGGATTTTAAAACCCTCCCCCCCTTGCGGGGGGAGGGCCGGGTGGGGGGCAGCCAGTCGGACGCAAAAGCGCAGACATGAACGCAGTGTACTATAACAAAGGGTTCCGGAGAAGGAGAAGTCCGCCAGACGTGCCGCACTCATTAGGCAACATTGAGAGCAACTACCTGCGAGGGGACGCGGCGTATCTTTCTTCCTGCCTCTAGAGCACCCATGCACGCCTTGTTCCCCCACTCTTTGTGAATTCGCCCCTTGCTCCTCCACTGGTCTCCCACGAGTTAATCCGGTATTTGCCCGGAATTTTACGGCACCATGATCGCCGTAAAACGTTTATGAGGTTTTGGAACCAACTCCACGCTGATTTCGGAGTGCCAGTCCTAGCCAAGATGTATGCACGTCGCTGCTCTGGCTACAAGGCTATTGGCTATCAACTGGACCCCATATGAGGTGATTCGTCTCACGTGCCAGAGGAGCCACTTCATGGCCTTCTCACCAGTGTTGCCGACCTCATGAGCCAAAGCCGCTAGACGCGCTAGACTTTCTTAGACTGGCCGTCCACCAAAATCCCAGCTAACACAGCTAACAGAATTGGCAACGACGTGTCGTCAAATGGAATCACAGGAAACGAAACGTCTTGAAATCATGAGAGGCGGGTCGTAAGTTGTTGTTATAATGAGTGGTTAAATCCATTGCGAACGCGGTGCTCTCCCGCTGAGCTACATCCCCCCACGCCCAACATCACAAAGTTCCTGCTTCGGTATGAAGCGCCCCTTCCTCCGAAAAACGGACTTATGCGGTGGACACTGTAAACAAGATCCTGGCCTCAAAGGGGAACCCGCTGATGCATCACTCGGCTCTTTTGCAGAGCGGTGCTGCGGTGAAGATTATCATTGACGGGAGAGAGTTCGGCGAGTTATGCTCAACAGAGGGAAAACACAGGCTTTTCCAAACAACGTGTCAAACGAGACAGAGCAAGGCCGGTTGACATACTTGCCCCTTCCCGGGGCCTTTACGGTAGCTGTGGTGAGGATCCATTCAACTCGGGTCCCGAAAAAAGGGGGGGAATGTGGAGCAGACCAAAGGATCACGAATACTGATTGTGGATGATGAGCCGAACATCTGTGAGATGCTTTCCCGCTATCTCACTGCGGATGGGTACGTATGTACCACAGCAGCTAGTGCAGACATAGCCCTTGAGGTTCTTGCCGCCGGACAATTCCACCTTGCCATCTGTGACATCATGATGCCCGGGATGTCAGGCATTGATTTTCTCAACATTGTCACTCACTTGTATCCGAGCCTCGCGGTGATCATGGTGACGGCCGTTGACGACCGGGACACCGGACTGATGGCTCTTGAGCTGGGGGCTTACGGGTATGTGATCAAGCCCTTCACGCGCAACGAGATCCTTATTCAAGTCGCTGGTGCTTTGCACCGTAACTGGGAGAAGCTCCGCCATCAGGACGGGGAGATGAAGCTCTCACAACAACGCCAATCAAAGAACGACGATGAGCGAAAGGTGTTCAAGCTTTCAGCAGGCGATGCGCGGAAGTACCTGAAATCGCGGAAAGACGCGCTGGAATTCATGGAAAAGTTCAACATTTCGGCAGAGGCCCTTCTGGCCCTTATGAACCAAATGGTTGCCACAGGTGAGGTCAAGAGGGCCGAGGTGGACCAGCACATGTTTCTTTCTCCAGAGACCGTTGTCGTGGACGTCAACGAAGGCGCTTCGCCACCGACGGAGCGGACAAAGGCAGTGATCAAGGCCAAAGATGCTCTGGTTTGCATCAGAGATGGGATGGACGACGCTGGTCTTATGAAACGGTATAACCTCTCTGCCAAAGGTCTTCGCAGTCTTTTTCAGAAGCTCGTAAAGGCCCGGTTCATCACCGAAGAAGAGCTGAGGCAGCGGCTGTTCAAATCAGGCACAGTGATTATCGAGCATGAATAGGGGTCGTTGAGATCAACTCCGCAAGACACCTTCGGAATGGGGATATCCATGAATATGGAACAGAGCGTCCTCGGAGAATCTTCCCGGTAGCGAAGTGTCAATCCAGATTTGGTCTTTTAGGGGCAGGGGCGGAAGGGAATTGTCGGCCCAAAGTGATTGTTTCAACCGGGCATTCCTTGGACGCACGAAAACGCCTACACGTCGGCTCTATGGCCAAGGGCTTTGTGAACAAACCTTATGAGGTGAGCCAACTGGTGCAAGGAGTCAAAAAGGTCTTGGAAATGGGGGACTCCGTGGAATGACCGCTCATGATGACGGGGGACCTCAAGATCGCAAGGTCGCGGCTCTACTAGGGCTGATGACAACGACTCTTAGCCAGATGTCCGAACCTAGGTAAACGGCCTTAATAAGAAGGCATGGGCCAGTCAATCATCACCAAGAGGCGCAAGAAATGAGCATTCCCAAACTGCTTTCCTTGTTGCTGATTCCCGCGTATATAGTTTTGATCGCAGTCCTGGAGGTGCTGAACATTCAGACCGTGTTCGAACCTCCTCTGCTGCTTCCGCTCCTGAATACCGTTTTCCTGGGAATCTTTCCCCTTTGTTTAGCCTTCATCGCAGGGAGAGTCTACTTGAGAAGCGACTCCTTGAGCGTTCTGTTGATGGGATGCGGGATGCTCACCTTCGGGATCTGTTCCGTAGCGGCCGGTTGGGTCAGAGGAATGGCCGATGGGGCCAACATGACCGTCGTCTTGCACAATATAGGGGTTTTTGTAGGCGGATTCTTGCATTTGTTGGGATCGATTTTGAACTTCGTCGGCCGGTCCTCCCCGGATCAACCCACATTGAGAAAGTGGACGGTAACCACGGCTTACGGGTGTCTGTTTCTGTTTGGGGTCGTGTTGGTTTTTGCGACCCTGCGCGACATGGTACCCCCATTCTTCGTTCAGGGAGTCGGTCCCACAGTCTTGAGGCAGCTGGTGCTCGGGGCGGGCGTGGTCTTCTACTTTATCTCTTCACTATTCTTTCTGCGCACATACACGGAATGGAAATCCGATTTCCTCTACTGGTACGCCCTTGGGCTTGCCATCACAGCGATAGGTTTGTCTGCGATTTTCCTGCAACAGGGAGTCGGATGCCCCATAGGGTGGCTGGGAAGATCTGCTCAGTATATCAGTGCGTTTTTCTTCCTCGCTGCTTTGGCAGCTGCTTCAAAAAGGGCGAGAGACAAAAGCCTACCCCTTGAAAGGATCATCGCCAACTTCTTCGCGGATGCGGAAACCAGTTATAGGGACCTAGTGGAAACAGCACGTGACGCGATCGTTTCCTTCGACAACGAGGGCAGGATCATCCGTTGGAACGCAGCGGCGGAGACAATGTTCGGGCATACCAAGGATGAAGCTATTGGATCTCCCTTTTTCGAGCTTCTCGTACCAGAGGGACAGTTCTCTTTGTTGAATGAGGAGATTCAACGAGTTGCGGCTCGGCCTGAGAAGTCGCTTTCTGAAAGACACCCGGAAATCGAGGGAAGGAGAAGAGACGGTAGTCATTTCCCGATGGACGTTTCGACTTCCGTGAGAGATCTGGCGACCGGGCGGGTGACCACGTGCATCATGCGCGACGTGACCGAGCGTGCACTGGCGACGAAGGCACTGCGCCACCGTGAAGAGACCTTGAGAGCAATCCTGGCCGCGTCGCCCGTGGGTATCGTCTTTACGCAGGACAGCAGAATCAAATGGGCGAATGATTCATGGATGAAGATGTTCGGATTCGTCAACGAAGATGAATTCCTTGATCAACCCACCAGTCTCATGCACCCTTCCCGAGAGAGTTATGCAACCGTCAGGAGGATAGTGTACGACCAGATTGAGAGTGCGCGGATTTCTGAAGCTGACGCGATTCTGATGCGAAAAGATGGTGCATTATTTGACGGCAGAATACGGATCAATCTTATAGATGCCTCTGATCCTTCAAAGGGCACCATATCGGCCATTACGGACATATCAGAGCGAAAGAAGGCTGAGAATGCACTACAAAAGGCCTCCGACGAGTTCCAAGCGGTGATTGAAGCGTCACCTGTCGCCATTATTGTGTTTGACCAAGATAGCATAGTGAACTTTTGGAACCCAGCTGCCGAGGTCATGTTTGGTTGGAGCGCCACAGAGGCAACAGGGAAGTTCCTTCCGTTTGTACCGGAGGATAAGAAAGAAGAGCATGTTGGCATTCGGCAGCGCACGCTTCAGGGAGAGAGATTGACCGGGATCGAGGCCAGACGGATCAGAAAGGATGGTTCCATAATTGATGTTATCGGATCAACGGCTCCACTGCACGATTCTAAAGGTGCCATCGCAGGCGTCATGGCTGTACTCCTTGATATTACCGACCGAAAGAAAGCCGACGAGGCGCTTAGAGAGAGCGAGGAGCGATTCCGCACTATGACCGACTGGACTTATGACTGGGAGTATTGGGTGGATCCCCTGGGTCGTCTTAAGTACATGTCCCCCTCTTGCGAGCGCGTTACCGGATTTGGCCCGAAGGAGTTCACGGACGATCCTGGTCTTCTCAGTCGGATCGTTCACCCGGCAGACCGGGCCACCTACGAAGAACACGTGCACAGTTTATACCAGCCAGATCAGCACAGCGAAAAAGCGCAGCTGGAGTTTCGCATAATCGCGCGCGACCGCGCTGAACATTGGATAGAACATATATGCCGACGGGTGTACGGCGCGGATGGCGCTTACCTAGGCAAGCGCGTGAGTAACCGCGACGTCACCGCCCGCAAACGAGCGGAGGCGAAGATTGAGCGTCAAAGCGCACTATTAAGTGCCATCAACTCGGTATTGCGGGAGACTTTGGAGTCGGAAACAGATGCGGACCTTGCCCAAACCTGTCTTCGTATGGCCGAGAAGATTACCGGCTCCAGGTTTGGATTTGTAGGCGAGGTGAATGAGGCCGGCCGTCTGGACACTACTGCTGTCAGCGATCCAGCATGGGAGGCCTGCACGTTGCCCAAATCCGATGTTCCATTGTTGATTCACGACATGGAAATAAGAGGCATCTGGGGGCTGGTCCTAAAGGAGGAAAAGTCCCAGATAATTAATGACCCTGCTACCCATCCCGATTCGGTGGGAGTTCCCAATGGTCATCCTCCTCTCACATCATTCATGGGAGTACCCCTGGAAAGATCAGGCAAGACGTTCGGACTAATCGCTCTTGCCAACAAGGAAGGAGGTTACGTCGCTTCTGATCTCGCAGACGTGGAAGCATTGTCTGCCGCCTACGTAGAGGCTGTGGATAAAAAACGAGCCGAACGGGCTTTGAGTCTGAGCGAAGAGAAATACAGGAGCATCTTTGAGAATATTGTGGAGGGCATATTCCAAAGTACGCCCAGTGGACGGTTTACCACGGTTAACCCCGCCTGTGCCAGAATGTTCGGATATGATAGCCCGGAACAGATGGTCAGTGAGGTGACCGATATCGCGCGTCAACTCTATGTAAGGCCCGACGAGCGGGAAGACTTCCGAGAACTTCTTGATGATCCGGGTGCTTTGGAAGGCCACGTAGTCGAATGCCGTCGTAAGGATGGCGCCCACATCTGGGTTTCGGTCAACGCCAAAGCGGTCCGGGAAGAAAGCGGCAGAGTGCTTTACTACGAAGGCACGTTCGAAGACATCACGGCGCGAAGAAGAGCGGAACAGGCTTTGCGAGAATCAGAAGAAAAGTATCGGGCTCTTGTTGAGAGGGCCCATGAGGGAATCATCGTGGCTCAGGACGGAATGCACCGATTCGTGAATCCAGCCGTGATACAAATCTGGGGATATAGTGAAGAAGAATTGTTGTCTCGTCCCTTTGCGGATTTCATGCACCCGGTTGATGGTGAAATGGTTCTCTTGCGCCAACTGGGGCGGGCAAAGGGAGAAAAACCCCCAGGCCGATATGCTTTCCGGATATTGACCAAAGACGGGGAAACGAAGTGGGTAGAAATAGATGCCGCTGAGATTTCGTGGCAAGGCAAGCCCGCTGCGCTGGTTTTGATGAGCGACGTTACGGAACGCAAGCAGGCCGAAGAGGCCCTGAAGCAAAGTGAGGAGTGGTACCGCTCCATAGTAGAGGAAAGCTTCGACGGCATATTCGTGCAGAAAGGTTCCACGATCATGTTTGCCAATGCGCGGCTTTGCGACATGCTTGGCTATTCTTCAGGAGAATTGAAAGGGCTGAAACATTGGATGGTCTATCATCCCGATTACCATGAGCTTACTCGACAAAGGGCAGTGGCGCGGATGCGAGGCGAAGATGTCGTTTCCCAATACGAGGTGAAGTTACAGCGAAAGGACGGGTCATCCTTTGAAGGAGAAATCAACGCAAAGAGAGTAACGGTCGATGGGGAGCCGGGTGTCCAGGTATGGGTGAGAGATCTTTCCAAGAGAAAACGATTGGAGGACGTGCAGAGACGTTTGGCAGCGGCCATCGAGCAAGCGGGGGAGGCTATCGTTATTACTGATCTCCGGGGAAACGTAGTGTATGCCAACCCCGCGCACGACCGGATAACCGGCTATACCCGAGAGGAAGTTATCGGTTCTCCACCGCCCTTTTTCAGAGAGCATGAGCTGGACCGTCAAATCCGCCTGAATATCGTCAATGCGATGGGAAAAGGTCGAGTTTGGGCGGGGCGCATAGCCGGACGCAGAAAGGATGGCACGCTGTGCGAGCTGGATGCTACGATTGCACCTGTTCGAGACCCCAGCGGCCAAATGGTGAGTCGCGTTGGCGTCGAACGCGATGTCACGCATGAGGTCCGACTACAACAAGAACTGCTTCAGGCCCAAAAGATGGAGACGATAGGCACTCTTGCCGGAGGCATCGCCCATGACTTCAATAACTTGCTTCAAGTTGTCCTGGGATATTCGGAGTTGCTGTTGGCCGAGAAGGATCAGAATCACCCGGAGTATGCTGACCTCCAGAAGATATTCCATGCCGCGAAGAACGGAGGCGACCTGGTACAGCGTTTGCTCATGTTCAGTCGAAAAACCGAGCCAAAGCCTGTCCCCATGAACCTCAACAGGCAGGTACTGCAGGTTGAGAAACTTCTGCGCCGAACCATCCCCAGAATGATCGATATTCAACTTGAGTTGGCGGCCGATCTTCCGGAGATCAATGCAGACCTGTTACAGATCGAACAGGTACTCATGAATTTGGCTGTCAGTGCTCGTGACGCCATGCCGGACGTCGGCAAACTGACCGTGAGGACTGACATCGTGATGCTCGACGAAGAGTATTGTAGGTTTCACGTTGAGGCCAATCCCGGTGAGCATGTTCTCTTGGAAGTCTCGGACACCGGCCATGGGATGGACAAGGAAACGGTCGAACACATATTCGAGCCGTTCTTTACTACCAAAGAGGCGGGACGGGGTACCGGCTTAGGACTCGCGATGGTGTACGGGATAGTGACCCAGCACGGAGGGCACATCACCGTGTACAGTGAGGTCGACAAGGGAACCACGTTCAGGGTCTATCTCCCGGCCATACCGACCGAGGAGGAACCCGCGGTCGAGGACAGCGGCATAATGCCAGCCTTCGGAACCGAAACTGTGCTGCTGGTGGACGATGAAGAACTCGTGAGGGATCTGGGGGCACGAATTCTCTCCAAACATGGGTACACGGTGCTCCTGGCACAAAATGGCAGCGAAGCGATCAATATTTTTGAGAACAAACATTCACAGATATCACTGGTGATTCTCGACCTGATCATGCCCGAGATGGGCGGCACAGAATGCCTCAAGGAACTCTTGAAGATTGATCCGAACGTTAGAGTCCTTGTGGCCAGCGGATTTTCGGCTGATGCCTCGGTGAGAGAAACCATTCAGATCGGCGCAAAGGGCTTTATCAGCAAGCCGTTTCGGGTCAAAGAAATCCTGCGGGAAGTTCGCAAGGTGCTGGACGAAGCTGAAAATCTTCCGGTGAACGGAAATGCCAAGCACTGAAGGAGGTCCTCAAGCGGACCTAGCCGCCATATTTCCAACCGCAAAAATCGCCTTGATAACGTGATCCACTATTTGGTAAAAAGAAAAATTCGGCCGGACCTTGTGGCGAAGCATCCACGCGCAATCGCGAAAGGAAGCGGAGGGATCTTCCCATGAAAAAGAACCAGGATAGGAAACGAGCGGAGGAGACCTTTCTCGCGGAGCACGGACGTATTACCAATAAGGAGCTGTCCAAGCAGTTGAGGATCCATCCGGCGACCGTGGCCCGCTGGAAGAAGGAGGACGACTGGGACGCCAAGCTCGCGGCAGCCAAAGTTCTTCACGACGAGCCCGCACCCTCGGAAGATGACTCCTATGATGCGGATGTGCGCCACATAAGGCTTCTCAACGAGCGCATTGATGCGTATCTCCGGAAGAAGGAGCTTCTTCCTTCCGAAATAAGGGAACTGGCCGAAGCCAAGTTTCACCTTATGAACTGCATGGAGATCATCCATGACCAGACAAGGTACCCGATTGTGCCCGACATTGACCAAGGCCCGAGCAATCTGGCCTGACGTCCCGCGGAGGAGCAGCGATGATTGAGATAAGATTTCACGGTCGAGGCGGCCAGGGGGCCGTTACCTGCGCTGAACTCGTCGCCCAGGCGGCCATCGACGCGGGTAAGTACGCCACCGCGTTTCCGAGTTTCGGACCTGAACGCAGGGGCGCCCCTGTGGTGGCCTTTGCCAGGGTCGCGGATGAGCCCATACGCGTCAGGGCGAAAATCTATCGACCCGATGTAGTGATTGTCCTGGACCCCTCATTACTGGACATTTCCAACCCGGCCGAAGGCCTGCGCGAAGACGGGATGCTCGTAGTGAATTCTTCCAAGGGCCCGGAGGCCATCCGGAAGCAGCTCAACTATAACGGAAAGATGGCTATCGTCGATGCGTCGCGCATCGCGCGGGAGGTCATCGGGCTACCGATCACCAACACGACCATGGTGGGCGCGCTGGTGAAGAGCACGGGCCTGTTGAGCGTCGAATCCTTGGAAGGGCCGTTCCAAAGGCGATTCGGGAAGATCGCCCCACGCAACCTCGAGGCGATGAAGCGGGCCTGGCAAGAGACCAGCCTGACCGCTTGAACGTTCCGCGGACAGCATGAGCCCTTTTCTGTCTATTTCTCCCCGCAAGGGACGGAGGATATCGTGAAGAAGTCAATGGAAGAGATGACGTGGCATGACGTCGAACCCGGCGGCGTGATCACCGATCCCGGTAACGCGATGAGCTACCACACGGGCACGTGGCGTTCCATGAGACCCGTGTACATCGAAGAGAAGTGTATCAGGTGCCAGAGGTGCTACATCATGTGCCCGGACGCTTCCATCAACCCGGATTTCGAGCGGAACATCATGGTTTGGAACTACGATTACTGCAAAGGATGCGGAATCTGCGCGTACGAATGCCCGGCGAACGCCATTGACCTGGTGGAGGAGGAATAGGCATGGGACGCAAGGTTGGGATTGAGGTCTCCATAGCAGCGGCAGAAGCTGGCGGATTGTGCGATGTGGATGTGGTGGCCGCGTACCCCATAACGCCTCAGACTCATATCGTCGAGCACCTTTCGGAACTGGTCGCGGACGGCCGCCTCGACGCGGAATTCGTGCCCGTCGAATCGGAGCATTCCGCGATGAGCGTCTGTTGCGGCTCCGCGGCGGCCGGCGCACGGACGTTCACCTCAACCTCTGCCCAGGGACTGGCCCTCATGGCGGAGATTGTGTACATCGCGGCCTCCATGCGGCTGCCGATCGTGATGTTGTTGGCCAACCGGGCCTTGAGCGCTCCCCTCTCCATCTGGAACGACCATTCCGACGCGATGATGATTCGCGACAGCGGGTGCATTCAGATCTTCTGCGAAAACGGTCAGGACGTGTACGACCACGTGTTTTACGCCTTTCGGGTGGCCGAAGACCGGAAGGTGCTCTTGCCGGTCATCATCAACCTCGACGGGTTTCTGCTCACCCATGTGATCGAGCCGATAGAGTACTGGACCAAAGAGATGGCCGGACAGTATCTCCCGACGTTCAAGCCGCTGCATCGTCTCCACCCGGACAAGGTAGTGACGATGGGCGCGTTCGGTATGCCGGAGATCTATACGGAGCAGAAGAGGGCCCACGATCAGGCGCTTACGGACTGTCGCCCCGTCCTTATGGAAGCATGGAAAGAGCTGGCCAAGCTGACCGGCCGCACGTACTCGCCCATCGAGCTGTACAAGACTGAAGGGGCCGATACGCTCATCCTTGCGATGGGGTCCCTTTGCGAAACCGTGTCCCTGGCCGTCGATCTCATGAGGGAAGCCGGCAAGAAGGTGGGCCTGGTGAAATTGCGTCTCTGGCGACCTCTCCCGGTAGATGACATGAGAAAGGCGCTGGGTGGGGCGAAAGACATCGTGGTTCTCGACCGGTCACTGTCAACCGCGGGCGCGAGCGCGCCGGTGACTTCCGAAATCCGGGCATTGATGTACCACGAACCTCAGAGACCCAAGATACATTGTACGGTCGCAGGGCTTGGGGGCAGAGACGTCCAGCCGGATGACATTT
>Ga0233422_10001166_pt1 | contig 11998 bp, 10 predicted proteins | sample Watercolumn_Mata_2_FD_182724 | JGI IMG/M metagenome (GOLD analysis project Ga0233422, IMG submission 182724) | Freshwater microbial communities from Lake Matano, South Sulawesi, Indonesia - Watercolumn_Matano_2014_110_MG | ecosystem: Environmental > Aquatic > Freshwater > Lake | place...
CATGCCTCAAGAGGTCGTCTCTCGTGAATGATCTGAGGTTTGACTCAGATCCGATGACCGGAAAACCGAGGGGATGCTCCCCGAACAGTGCTTTGTCGAAATAGTCGTGGATGATATCATCGGGGTCATCCTCGACGTTTTTCAACTCCTCAATGACGACACCTTTTTCCTTCTCAAGATCTCTCGGAGGAAACACGGCATGGAGGGTAAGGTCTGAAAGGACATCAATGGCGAGCTCTGTGTACTCGTCAAGTACGCGCGCGTAGTAGCAGGTATGTTCCTTCCCCGTGAATGCGTTCAAATACCCGCCGACAGACTCGAGACTGCGTGCAATCTCCTTTACGGATCTGCTCGAGGTTCCCTTGAACACCATGTGCTCGATGAAGTGCGAAATTCCGTTCAGAGAGGCCGATTCATCTCTCGATCCGACATCAATCCATACCCCGACCGACACTGATCGGACGTGCGTTAGTTCCTCGGAGACAATTCGAAGACCGTTCGGCAGGACTGTCTTCCGATAAGATGACGGAACGATGACCGGTTTATGAGAAAGAACTTTTCTTCGGGTTTTGCTGCTCTTCAGGTCCAATCGCTTCACATAGTCGGGTTGCACTGTGCCAACCGCATGCACACAAAAAGGCCGAAAACATTGGCAGATTTTGCAGCAAAGATACAGCTTTTTCGAGGGAGAGTCAAGAAATTCGCCTTTGCATCGTCACAGCCGCGAGTTAGCGCAAAGGGTCAAATCTGCCGCTTGAAGTCAGCGCTCCATTTTCTGACCAAGCATTGACTTGATTTTTGTCACGACCATGTCGATCGCAACAGTATTCTCTGCACCGCGAGGGATGATAATGTCAGCCCAATGCTTGCTCGGTTCCACGAATTCCAGGTGCATTGGCTTCACGGTGTTCATGTATTGCGTCATAACGGAGTCTACAGAACGTCCCCGCTCCATAATATCACGTCGAATTCGTCTGATCAGCCTTTCGTCGGCATCCGTGTCAAGAAATATCTTGATGTCCATGAGCTCGCGGAGCGGTTTGTCCACAAAGATCAAGATTCCCTCAATGATAATGATCTCTCTCGACTCGATGGTATGAGTCTCTTTGAGCCGATGATGTGTCGTGAAGTTGTATATAGGCTGCTCGATCGACCTCCCCTCCCGTAGCTCCTGAAGGTGCTTCACGAGCAAATCCGTCTGTAGGGAATCGGGATGATCAAAGTTGATCTTGTCAGGCGTCAGACCTTTGTACGAAGAGAGGTCACGATAATAGGAGTCATGTTGGATGACAACGATCCGTTCCTGCTGCAGCAATTTCAATATGGAGGCAGTGACAGTCGTTTTGCCCGATCCAGTTCCCCCAGCGATGCCAATAATCAAGGGTTGCATTGCACTCTCCAAGATTCTCAACGGACGAAGGAATCATTCTTGTCTGCTCTCGACGCATTCGAGCGTTGAAGAATATAGGCGATAAATGAGGAAGGTGCAACGGTTCCTTCTATTGATAAAGAGATGTTTATTCACGATCATTTTTCGATGGCCTCCCTCGGCGTAATTGAAATAGTCCTGCTTGTCCTTTCCGCTTTTTATTGTGCCGTCCTTTTGGGTCTAACTCGCGGAATGGGACGCTTGCGATATTCTCCGTCACCATCGCTCCCTATGGTCTCGGTGATTGTTGCTGCCCGCAATGAGGAAGCGACGATCGGAGAACTTGCACGTCATGTCCTCTCTCAAGACTATCCCGCGTATGAGATCATCGTAGCAAATGACCGGTCGACCGACCGGACCAAGAGGATCGTTCAGGAATTCCAGGAAAGAGATCCCCGGATCAAACTCGTGGACATTACTGCCTCGCCGACCCTACTGCCTCCCAAGAAGAATGCACTTCACCAGGCGATCGCAGCCAGTCGGGGAGAGATACTTTGTTTTACTGATGCTGATTGTTTCCCCCCTCCCCTCTGGCTTCGCACACTCATTTCTGCATTCGACAAGGACGTTGGGCTTGTTGCGGGTTTCTCGCCATACACAAGCACAGCCCGATCACCTGGGTTTGGCAAATGGCTTCTCAATACTTTCATTCGCTACGAAGAATTCAAAGGCGGAACCTGGTCTGCTGGCTCCATCGGTCTTGGAATGGGGTGGCTTTGCACCGGCCGGTCTCTCGCATATCGACGGCGCGTATTCGACGAGGTAGGAGGATTCGAGAGCATCAAGCAATCGATCAGTGGCGACGACGATTTGTTTCTTCAGCACGTTCGGCGAACGACGTCCTGGAAAATCCGCTATGTCACAGAGCCCGTAAGCCATGTGCCGACCCTTCCGCCGCCTGACTTCCCCGCCTTTGTGCGACAGAGAACGCGACATTTTTCGGCCGGGAAGTTCTTCCCCACTTCCATGAAGCTGTTCTTCTTTACTTTTCATACATCGAATCTTCTACTGTACGGATCATTTATTGCTGCGGTCGTCTCAGGGGACTCCCTTTCAGCATATGTTCCATTTCTTGCCAAATGTGTTGCCGATTGCGTATTGTTTTTTCGATCTGCCCCACTTCTAGGGCAGATCTCATTTGCCCCAGCATTCCTGATCCACGAGTTCTTCTACGTTCTCTATAATGCCTTCATCGGCCCACTTAGCTTCATCTCAAAAATTCAGTGGAAGCCAGAGGACATGCGTTGATGGAGCCGACCACACCGACATCCCGTCGCAGGTTCATCGCCCTTGCAGTCCGATCCGTACTGGCCGCTGGACTTCTGGTTGTTCTTTTTCAGTTCGTTGACCTCAAGGCGGTACTCAGCGCGTTTACCAGAGCGGACGTGACTTTTCTTCTCGGTGGAGCGATCCTCGTTGTGGCAAACCTAGGACTTCAACTGGCGAAGTGGAGATACTTCGTCAGGCTCGTCAATCCGGACAACTCCAATGTGGAGATCACAGCATCCCTGCTTTTCGGTATCACCCTGGGAACAATCACTCCCGGTCAACTCGGCGAGTTTGGGGGAAGAGCCCTTAGGCACCAGTCACTTCCCGCTGGGTCTGTAGTAGGGCTGACTCTCGTCGACAAGATCCAGATGATGTGCATCCTTGGAATCGGGGGCACCATTGGCTTGGTTGAGCTCTACGACCTTGTCATGCCGTTTGGGCCTCTTTTGATAACGGTTGTCTCAGCGTGCGGCTTGCTCATCTTCTTTAGGTCTCACGTTCTCATCGGGACAGTAGTTCATATTCGACCCGCCTTGGCAGAACGCTATCTCCTCAAGGAGTTCTTCGCTTCAATCACGGTGTTCAAACGGAAGGATCTCACGATCGCATTTCTGCTCTCTATTTCGTTCTATCTCGTTCTTTTCGCGCAGATGTTCTTCTTCCTCAATGCGTTTGAACCTGTCTCGCCATATGAAGCGTTTGTGGGTTTCTCCGCCATGATGTTTCTCAAATCGCTCCTTCCCATCTCGCTGGGCGATCTAGGAATTCGTGAAGTGACATCCGCATACTTCTTCTCGCTCTGCGGTGTCGCAGAGGCAACATCTGTCAGCGCCGCTCTCCTTTTGTTCGCGGTCAACGTCCTACTTCCTTCTGTGGTTGGGTTGCTATTCATCCCGAAACTGCAACAACAATGATCGAGACTACGCTCGTCATATTGCTTTTCCTGACATTCGCCTATTATCTCGCGTTTCTATGGAGAGTTTGGCTGGGCTTGGGTCGGACTGTTCTTCCCTCAACCACGTCAACACCCCGCGTAAGCGTCATTGTCGCTGCACGCAACGAGGAACGTACCATTGAACAATGCCTCCACGCTCTTGTCCATCAGGACTATGATGCCAAACTCTTCGATATTATTGTTGTCGACGATCATTCCAGTGATCGGACTAGTTTGGTCGCTCGCGAATACTCACAAAGGAATCCACAGCCTCGAATCCACTTACTTTCCCTCAAAGGCGCGCTTGATACCTATGGGAAACCCGCTGCGATCGCGCGCGGTGTTGAGGCCGCAACCGGGGAGATCATTCTTTGCACGGATGCAGACTGTGTGGTTCCTCAAGGATGGATTCGATCGATGGCCGGCTGTTTCGGATCATCAGTTGCATTTGTAGCGGGGCCTGTCATAGAGCGGCGGCACGAGGGTCTCTTGACGCGGTTGGAGAGTCTCGAGTTCCTCGGTCTCCTGACAACAGCTGCCGGGCTTATCGGTTCAAAGGCTCCAATCATTTGCAATGGAGCGAATATTGCCTATCGCAAGAAGTCATTCGAGGATGTCGGCGGGTACGGCGACGGATCAACCTCTTGCGATGACGAGACGTTGATGCAGCGAATGATCCTTCGGAAGGTTGGGGATGTCGTATTCAATGCAGACCCGCTCGCAACGGTCAGCACATCAACACCCGCCTCAGCACGCGAGTTTTGGAATCAACGAACCCGATGGGCCGCCAAACGCGGCAGATATGAGAGCGCGATGATACTCGCACGCCTCCTAGGTCTCTATTTCTTCTTCGTAACGTTGTTGGTGACTTCTCTGTCGGCTATTGCACTTCCGTCCTTCGGCCCGAGCGTTCTTGCAGTGTTTCTCCTGAAGGGGATTTTCGAGTACATGGTACTCCGTTCAGGCTCCAGACTATTCAGTTATGATTTCGGTTTGTCCGACTTTCTCATTGCAGAGCTGTTGCACGTTCCCTATATTGTCTTTGCCGCTGCCATCGGCCAACTCCAGTCGATGAGCTGGAAGGGCAGAACACTTCATCGATGAGATTTCTACACAGATCTCTGGGACCACTTCTTTTTCCTTCTCTGATGTGGCGTACCGCGAGCAGCTCGGTCCACCTCACATTCGATGATGGACCTCATTCCTCAGCAACGCCTCAGGTCCTTGATGTTCTATACCGTTTCAATATCCACGCGACCTTCTTCATGACTGGTGATCGCGTTCGAATGTATCCGGATGTCGCCAGACGAGTGGCAAAAGCAGGACATCAGATTGGAAATCACGCGATGTCGCATCAATCCTTGTTTCTCAAATCTGCTGCGCTGCAAGAGAAAGAGGTCAATGGCGGGCGGGTTGCGATTGCTGACATCATTGGCTCTGCGCCGACATTGTTCAGGCCTCCGTATGGTGTTTTTGACTTCGCAACAATCAGGATAGCAGAGAACGCTGGCCAACGTTTCGTGATGTGGGATGTTGATTCAAAAGACTACAGGCACACGGGAACCTACGAAATCGTTGCCCGCGTCGTGCCGCAGAGTCGCCGCGGCTCAATCATCCTCTTGCATGACAACGGGGCAACTGCGGACCGGATTAGCAACTATCTCACCCTCGTTGTTGAGTCTCTCCTGAAACGTGAATTGACCTTCGCACCAATTTCGTTATGATCATCGAACACATGCTTATCGTCTTTCTCTTGTTCTATCTCCTTCAAATTTCGGTGATGGTGTTTTCCGTACGAAGACTGCGCGATTTCAAGGATCCCAGTCTGCATCCATTGGTCTCAGTAGTTATCGCCGCCCGTAACGAGGAACAACATCTCGCGGCATGTCTCGAGTCTGTTCTTCGCCAGTCTTATGATCCTGCTCTATTTGAAGTCGTCGTCGTCAACGACCATTCTTCTGACAAGACGGAAGAGATCTGCAGTCGCTTCGAGGCAAATCATACGAACGTCCGACACATCAATGCGAAGGAAAGCTCTCGTCTGCGTGGAAAGACCAATGCACTCGACCAGGGAATAGCAGAAGCGCGCGGGGAAATCATCTTGATCACCGATGCGGACTGCACTGTTCCACCTACGTGGATAGCATCTACAGCTCAGAGATTTGCGTCTGGCGTCGGCATCGTAGGAGGGTTGACGATCCAAAGGGCGACGAATTGGTTTGGCGGCATGCAATCGCTCGACTGGGTGTTTTTGCTCGGCCTGGCAGCTTCAACCATTTCACTGCGCGTTCCTCTCAGCACGATCGGGAACAATCTCTCATTCAGGAAATCGGCGTATTACGGCGTCGGCGGTTACCAAAACCTTCCATTCAGCGTGACGGAGGATTTTGTCCTCTTTCAGGCCATTGTGAAGACGCGTGTTTGGGACTACCTGTGTCCCATCGATCCAGAAGTTCTCGTTACAAGTCAGCCATGCGAGAACTGGCGTGACCTGCTGAGGCAGAAGCATCGTTGGGGCAAGGGGGGACTGGACATGAGGCTGAGCGGCTTGATGGTCATGGTAGTAGGGTTCGGGTACAATGCACTACTGGTCCTTTCGCTCCTGTCGGGAGGATTCGGATGGTTCCTCGGTGGTCTCGGTTTCAAGGCAGCAGCCGACTACACATTTTTGCGCGCAGTTCTTCGACGGCTTCAACGCCTGGAACTCTTGAGATATTTTGCCGCGTTTGAGATCTACTTCATTACCTATGTTCTCCTCCTGCCGTTCGTGGTTTTCTTCGGAGGACGTGTGGTGTGGAAAGGGCGATCCTATTGAGCGTCCTTCACGACAGCTTCTTCCTCCTGCCGATCGTCCTGTATGCGGAGACGCACTACCGTTTTCCATTCTTCTTCAGCCTTCTTCGCAAGAATGAGCCGGAAGTCATCGCCGACGCACCTCACCGATTGGAGCCGGGGGCGCGCCTTCCTGTGCTCATTCTCGTCAAGGACGCACATCTCTTTCCTTGCACCCTTGGACAGATCAATAGCGTGATACGTAAGGATGGCGAGGTTCTCCAGCAACGACTGCATCTAGCACAGCAACTCCAACTCAATCAGAAGTATCATTGCTTCACGCTTGAGCTTGATGTCAACGAGATCCGAGGCTGGATTGATGTCGACATTCGATTTTCGCTGATCGTGCAGGGCATCGAGAAGCACTACAGCAACGACAATCATCGTTTCTCAAGCCACAAGCCGCTACGAGTATATCTCGCCGAGGATCCTTTACCACGATTCGCCGATCTATACCTGGGGGATCCGCATGTTCATTCCACCTATACCGAGGACCAGGTTGAATTCGGTTCCCCCCTACCAGAAAGCCAGACGCTTGCCAAGGCGATGGGCTTGTCATTCTTTTGCGTGACGGATCATTCCTATGATCTCGACGACAGCCTCGACACCTACCTCAGGAATGACCGGCAGGTGCCCAAGTGGTTGCTTTTCCAGTCGGAGGTCGAGCAGTCAAATACAAGGTCGCTGGATGTGGTAATTGTTCGTGGCGAAGAAGTCTCGTGCATGAATGCGAACAACAGAAACGTGCACTTGCTTCTTCTCGGTCAACGTGATTTTGTCCACGGATCCGGTGATGGAGCAGAAGTATGGTTTCGAACACGAAGTGAGCACACATTGCCTGAAGCACTTGCTCTTCGCTCGGACGGTGCGGCCGCCTATGCAGCTCACGCACTTGAGCCGGTACCGTTCTTGCAGAGACTTCTCCTCCGGCGTGACGAATGGAGCGACAGCGATCTCTCCTGCATCGGCTTAACCGGGATGCAGATTGTTAACGGCAAGCTTGATGAAGGATTCACGCGAGGGCGCGATTCGTGGATCCGACAGTTACTCCGAGGGCACAGAATGTATGCGCTTGCCGGAAACGATGCCCACGGCAATTTCAATCGCTACCGTCAACTCGGTTTGCCGTTTGTGTGGATGCGGGAATCGGATGAGCATCTGTTCGGCAAGATGCGAACGGGAGTATTTGTGGACGGAGAATTGTCGGAGCGCGCGATCACAAGGTCTCTCCTGTCCGGACAGACCATTCTCACAGACGGCCCCATTTGTCGGATTAGCCTCGCACGGGGATCAGACTACAGCCAAGACGACCTTGGGAAGAGCACGTCTTTGACGCTTTTGATAGAAGCGCGATCGACACCTGAGTTTGGAGCTATAGATATCGTGCGACTCTATTGCGGGAAGGTTGGTCTCGCTCAAGAAGTACTTCCATTTCTGACCGACCGCGCAGGTGTGCACCACTTTCATCGAAATGTAGAGCTTGATGCTGACTTATTCGATTACCTTCGTTTAGAGGTTTTTACCGATGGGAGTTCATCTTGTGACGGAGTGGGACATTTCTGTTTCACTAATCCCGTTTGGATCGGAGAACAACCCTTCGCTCCATGAGTTGCCACTCCACGTACCCAAAATGCAAACGCCCTCTTTCGAGGGCGTTCTGCTAGATACGTTCGCGTTTCCTGCCTAACGTTGACGCGCACTAGGGATCGCCAACCGTTTCAACTTGTACCGAAGTGTTTGTTCGGTCATCCCAAGGAACAAGGCAGCCCTCGACTGATTGAATCCGAACCTTGCGAGTGCCCTTTCGATGATTCCTTTTTCAATGACATCGAGCGAATTGTCGAGGACGAACTCTTGTCCGCTGATGACATTATTGATCATCTTCACCACTTCTGTCTTCTCATCCGTCAATTCAGGCGGTAGCGCAAACTTGCCACCGGATGAGAACAGAATGGACTTGTCGATGACAGCTTTCAGCTCGCGGATGTTTTCCTTCCACGGATGTCGTACAAGCACGTCAATGGCATTGATATCGATCGCCACGTCTCGGATGCCCAGATCCCTGCTAATCTCGTTCACGAAATGCTTCACGAGAATCGGAATATCCTCAGGTCGCTCTCGCAGAGGCTGGATGTGCAAAGTTTCAAGAGCAAGGAGTTTGGATCCGAATTCTTCGTAGAGTTTGTGGGCATTGACAAGTTCTTGCGGGGTGTGTTTCAAGGAGAGAATCACGCGTGTTTTGATTTCCCTTCCCTCATCGCCTCCCATCCGTTTGGTGATCCTGGTTTGTAGGAAGTCCAGAATCTTCATCTGATTCCGGAAACTTGCATCTTCAACCTCTTCAATGAGGAGGGTTCCGTTTTCAGCGAGCTCGAACAATCCCCGTTTGGTTGTAGGAGGCATTCCGGGGACACCTTTTTCAAAGCCGAAGAGAACCGCTTCAAGTTCCCGATCGTCGATTACCGATGCATTGACGGAAAGGTAGGGATGCTGGTCGCTGACCTGACTGTACTGCTCCGTGTGGATCCTTCGCGCGACGACTCCTTTGCCGACTCCTGGTTCTCCGACAATAAGGATGTCCCTATTCCCCCTTGCGAGCTTGGCGATCTGTTTCTTGAGCTGTTCAACTGACTTGCTTCTGCCAACGATCGTTTCTTCCATTGATATCAACCTATTGAGTACGCGTTATCCGAAAAGTTTAAGTATGATCCGTTGAATAATGTTAGGCCTTGTTTCTTGGCGTGCGCGGTGCAAAAAGCCTTCCATGAATCGCTTTCGGGTTAAGAAAATGGCGTACAACAAGATTATCAAAAGAGTCGCGCCAACGACTAATATGTTCAGCGTCAGAAACCAGCTCTCGCTCATAGAATTCGCCTTTGACGCTCGTGATGAATCTCAGACGGAGGCCGAAGAAAAGAGTCAGTAGCAGCAGGTTGGCGACTGTTAAATACCAACCGATCTGTTGAACATCGAGAAGGACGGCGTATTCGACTGAGTTAATGTACGCGTAGTTATGAAGGATTTCAAGCGAACAATATGGAAGGAGGAGAAAGATAATCTTCTCGATGTAAGCACCTTGCGGTGGATCGTTCTTGTACTGATACCCGAAGAACAGAAATATGAATACAACGCAGAGCACACTCATGTAGATAGCATCAAGGTACAGAGGCTTCATGAGCAGTGGGATGTAGTTATCTCCACTCAAATATGGCAGCAGTTCGGCCACACGACGCACCTTCTGATCGTGATACATTTTGCCAATCTTCTGACCATCTTTCCAAACATCGATGTCGGCTGCAGCTGCAATCGACTCCGTGCTTGGCTGTTGGATGCCTTGTTCCTGAATAGCTGTTACTGCCGTATTGACGGCTCTATAGTGTTCTATGTCTTCGGTCGAATAAAGATAGTTGGGATTCTCGAAGAAAGGATGGGCATAGAAAACCAGCATACCTCCAACGACCATAAAGGTCAGCGTGTACTTCCAAATTACCTTGAAGTCATTGAAGAGTGAGTCAAATACGACGTAGACTACGGCAAAACTGAGTAGGAAGAAATGGCACAGCTGATGGTATTGGGTCCAATAAAGGCGAAAATAGAAATCGCCCGGCACAACCGAGTATCCAATGAACCGATAGGCAATCGCCCCAACCGATAGGAGGAAGAAGAAGGCAAAGTTGAGGAAGATCAGCTTGTTTGATTTGACCGGCTCCCTTGAATAGATGTATAGGCATATCATTCCGAGCAAGAAGAACAAAAGATCTACGATTAGCCCGGTTACTCCGCCGCCATCGTTCGGGAAAACCGCCAGCAGGATCATAGCGGCTGTAGCAAACAAGACGAAGATGAGCGCAATCCTAGCTCTGAGTGGCATCAAAGTCCTTTCGTCATCTGTGACGAATATACTCGCCAAAAACTGTCATGTCAAGCGAAATAAATTGCCTCTTGATTCATTTGAGCGGACAGATAGTACACTCCTAAGCTATTAAATCTCATCAGCTTAGCTGCATTTCGTAGCCTCTGAAGAAACAGAACTTCTAGGTCGGCAGAATTCGCTTGACAATTGGAGAAAATTAGCCAATTTTTACGGGAAAGTCCGTGTAGCCACCGAGTCCTTGTCAAGTCCCGTGTAAACTCATTTGGCTAAGCGGCTCTCCGTACCTTGGACTGCTTTGATTGGATTTCTTTGATGATGCTCGGGACAAGATGTGGTGCTCGGATCGCGCGTAGCCTGGGTTCACTGGCTTTCAGAAGCTGGAAGACCAGGCAGACCGTGCCGAGCCGGGTTCGGAGCCTTCGGGCAGCCCTCGTCCGGAGCCGAACCGTAGCGAACAAAGATTCAATCGGGTTTGTCGTCTTCAGGTGAACCCAATGCTTCTCGGGAAAACGCATATACGTAAACAAGGTTTCGCCAGCCTCCAGCAGCGACTCGACGGCTTTGGGATACTCCTGCCGATACCGTCGGATGAAGGCGGCTCGGAGTTTGAGCACATGCTCATATGACTTGGCCCGATACATCTCGCGCAACGCCTCCAGAACCTCGTCATGAACTTTCTTGGGGACCTTATCCAGCACGTTGCGCATCTTATGCACCCAGCATCGCTGCCGAGCTGCCATGGGATATGTTGGTCGAAGAGCCTTCCACATGCCGTCGAGGCCGTCGCCAATCATCATCCCTATCCATCGCACTCCTCGACGCTTCAGATCCCGAAAGACGGCCGTCCATGACTCTTCGCTCTCCCGATAGCCTTCCTCTAAGGCCAGCAACTGCTTGCGCCCCTTGCGATTTACTCCGACAACGGCCAGCACCGCAAGCGTTTCATCGACCGCACCCCCTTTGGGGTAGATCCCATCGGCCCAGACATACACATACTCCCGATCCAGGGGCTGCTTCTTCCAGTTCTGCAATTGCTCCTCCCAACTGGACTTCAGGCGCAGGATTGACGCCTCCGATAACGGTGCTTCCTGGCCCCACATCCACCCATAGGCTTGCTCGAAGTCTCCCAGCGACAGACCGTGCAAATACAGTTGCGGAATCAGCTCTTGTATCTCCGGCGTCAAGCGTTCATACTTGCCGACGATCTTCGAATCATACCCCTGCCGCAGACGCGGCATCTGAAGGCGGACCGTCCCGCAGCCACATGTCAATGCACGAGGCTCGCCGTACCCATTCCGATACTGCTTCTCGGACCCTTCGGCGTGATGCCGATGCCATGGGCGAGCAACGATCTCGTCGCGTTCAGCCTCCAAGGCTTGCTGGAGCTCCTTCTGAATCCTGGCCCGGATCAGCTGATCGACATAGGAACTCCCGGCTTCGACCACGACCGGAACCGCCTCGATCTTTTTTCGCTTTGTCCTTGACCCTGATACTGCTTTGCGATACCTTTTCACTGGCGTATCCTCCTTGGGTTAGAGTGTTTGTCTCTAAATTGCACCCCAAGATATGGATGCGCCGCTTTGTTTTCCACCCGGTCCACCGGGAATCGAGTTTACACAGCTACTGAAGATAACTCCGTTCTTTGTCCCCGAGAGGGCAT
>Ga0233422_10001168_pt1 | contig 11996 bp, 5 predicted proteins | sample Watercolumn_Mata_2_FD_182724 | JGI IMG/M metagenome (GOLD analysis project Ga0233422, IMG submission 182724) | Freshwater microbial communities from Lake Matano, South Sulawesi, Indonesia - Watercolumn_Matano_2014_110_MG | ecosystem: Environmental > Aquatic > Freshwater > Lake | place...
GTTCTTTCAGCCTTTTCTTGTCGAGCGTGTCGTTGACGAAGCGCACTTCGAGCGGCAGAATTTCGTTGAACAAGACGCGTCCGACGGTCGTTTCAAAGAGATCCCCTTTTTTCTTCGCGCCCTTGGGGGCATGCAGGCTTGTCCCCGGATCAAACGCGAGTTTGATTTTGGCGTGGATCTCGACGTGCCCCAAGTCGTACGCCAGCGCGACCTCATCTGGCGCATAGAACACTTTGCCTTCGCCGCGTTCGCCGGGCTTGTCCATTGTTAGATAGAACACGCCCAGGACCATATCTTTGGTCGGCTCGACGATCGGCTCACCGGAGGCGGGTTTCAACAAGTTGTTGGACGCGAGCATCAGTTGGCGCGCTTCGGCTTTGGCGGCTTCGGAAAGCGGCACATGCACCGCCATCTGATCGCCGTCAAAGTCCGCGTTGAACGCCGCGCACACGAGCGGATGAATCTGAATGGCGCTCCCTTCGACCAGAATCACTTCAAATGCCTGAATCCCGAGGCGATGCAGCGTTGGCGCGCGGTTGAGCAGCACGGGATGATTCTTGATGATTTCTTCGAGGACGTCCCACACTTCCGACGAGCCGCGATCCACGAGTCGTTTCGCGCTCTTGATGTTGTGCGCGTAATTGTACTCAACGAGTTTGCGCATCACGAACGGCTTGAACAATTCGAGCGCCATCCCTTTCGGCAAGCCGCACTGATGCAGTTTGAGGTGGGGACCGACGACGATGACGGAGCGTCCCGAATAATCCACGCGCTTGCCGAGCAAATTGCGGCGGAAGCGACCTTGCTTGCCCTTGAGCAAATCGGAGAGCGATTTCAATTTGCGCTGACCGCGCGCGCTGACCGCTTTGCCGCGCGACGAGTTGTCAATCAGCGAGTCCACCGCTTCCTGCAGCATGCGCTTTTCGTTGTTGACGATCACCTCGGGCGCGCCGAGTTCGAGCAACCGGCGCAAGCGATTGTTGCGATTGATGACGCGGCGGTACAAATCGTTCAAATCGGATGTGGCGAAGCGACCGCCGTCGAGCTGCACCATGGGACGCAGATCGGGCGGGATAACGGGCAGAACCGTCAGCACCATCCATTCGGGGCGATTGCCCGCGCGGCGCAGCGATTCGACCACGCGCAGGCGCTTGATTTCCTTTTTCTTTTGCTGTTTCGATTTTGTCGCGCGAATTGTCTCGCGGAGCGTTTGCGACAAGTGCTCCAGGTCAACGCTCTTGAGAATGGCATGGATCGCTTCCGCGCCCATCGCGGCTTCAAAGAGCGCGCCCCACTTGTCGCGCATCTCGGCGTAACGCGCTTCGTTGATGATCTCGCCAACGCGGATCGCTTTTAGTTCGTCCATCCGTTCGTCGTGCGCGGCGTGGATTTTCTCTATCTGCGCGTCGAGTTTCTGGCGGATCTTGGCGCTCTCGTCGTTCAACGCTTGCTTCTTTTGTTCTTTTTCCGCGTCGAGCAGCAGCCGTTTGTCGGCTTCTCTGGCGCGGAAATCCTTTTCAATGTCAGCCAGGTGCGCTTGCACGAGTTCGTTCAGGCGTTTCCGATGCTTGGCGCCAATGGTCTCGCCTTCCTCGGCGACTTTTCCGTCAGTCGGTTCAAAGATGATCGGCTTGCGGATGTCCGACCCTTTTGCCTCTTCGATCCGATTCTCCAGTTTCTTGGCGATGCTGACGATTTGATCGGTCTTTTCTGCAAGTTTCTCTTCGAGTTTCGCGATGGCGGCTTCGGTCTTGCGCGTGAGCGACTCGATCTCTTTCTCCATTTGCTTTTCCAGCGCTTCAATTTCCTCTGCGGCTTTGAGTTCGAGTTCGGCGGTCTTGTTCTGCGTTTCCTTGCTGAGTCTCTGCATCATCCGCTTGCGCGCGTCTTCGTCTACCTTCATTACGATGTACTGAGCAAAATACAAGACGCGTTCGAGCGCGCGCGGCGAGAGATCGAGGATCAAGCCAATCCGCGAGGGCACACCGCGCACGTACCACAGGTGCGATACTGGCGACGCGAGTTCGATATGCCCCATCCGTTCGCGGCGGACGCGCGCCGGTGCGACCTGCACGCCGCATTTGTCGCAGATGATCCCGCGGTTGCGGATCTTTTTGTACTTGCCGCACGTGCATTCCCAATCGCGTTGGGGGCCAAAGATGCGCTCGTCGAACAAGCCATCACGTTCTGGGCGTAGCGTGCGATAGTTGATCGTTTCGGGTTTTTGAACTTCGCCGTATGACCATGCCCGAATGATATCGGGGGATGCCAGATTGACGCGCATGGCGCGGAAATCTTTGAGTTCCATTGTCACTCCAAGTAAATCGGTCAATTGGTCAATCAGGCACTCAGCCCAAGGAGGGCTGACCCTGGCACTTGCGTTCCCGCCAGGGCAAGTGTTACCGGATGACCTGATTGCCCTCGCTGCTATTCCTCATCCTTGGTTTCGCGCTCTTCCACGTGCCGAGCGCGCCGGCGACCGACGCCGGTGATACGTTCGCCGCGCGCAAAGCGCTCGCGGCGCTCGCGCATCAACTCCCGTTCCGATTTTGGCGCGCCTTCGTGGAACAAGCCGCCGCCGCCCAGACTTGGCGTTCGCTCTTCACTTTCTTCCTTGCCGAAAGTCATCTTTTCGCCATCTGAATTGAAGACTTCAACGCCCAAGCCAAGGGACTGCAGTTCCTTCACGAGCACGCGGAATGATTCGGGCACGCCGGGCTCGAGAATCTCTTCGCCTTTGACGATGGACTCGTACGTCTTGACGCGTCCGGTCACATCGTCCGATTTCACGGTCAGCATCTCTTGGAGCGTGTGTGCCGCGCCATACGCCTCGAGCGCCCAAACTTCCATTTCGCCAAAGCGTTGACCGCCGAACTGCGCTTTGCCGCCCAGAGGCTGTTGCGTGACAAGCGAGTATGGCCCGGTCGAGCGCGCGTGCACTTTATCTTCGACCAAGTGTGCTAGTTTCATCATGTAGATCAGGCCGACCGTTACCGGTTGATCGTACGGCAGCCCCGTCTTGCCGTCGTGCAGCGTCATCTTGCCCGACACGGGTGGCGGTACCTTGAGGTCCTGGCTGACGCGTTCGACTTCCGCGCGCAGTTGATCCTCGCTCAATTTCTCGGACGGCTTGCGATCATGTGCTTCAAGCCACAACCGATAGCACGCGGTTCGCGCGAGCTGGTCACTCTCGCTGCGCTCACTCATCCCCCGTTCGTCGTCCTCGAATGACAGGAGTGCATCGGGATCGTACCCCTTTTCCTTCAGCCACGCGAACATCGCCTGCCGCCGCGCATAGGTGCGATCTGTGGCGAGTTTGCGCCGGTCGGCGTTGCGCAGCCACTCGTGCAAATAGAGCGCGCGCGCTTCGTCGTCGTTGGTCAGGTCTTCGAGATTGTATTCCTGCTCCTTGAGCCAGACCCACGCGCGGTTTGTCGCTTCGTGCCAGGCGCGATCGATCAACCAGGCGCGTGCAAGTTCTGCGCTGATCTCGTGCTCGTCCGCGCCGTCGAATACAGGCGAGACCACCTTAAAGCCCAGGCGATCCGCTGCCCAGCCCAGGTGCGTTTCCAGAATCTGTCCAATGTTCATGCGCGCCGGCACACCGAGCGGATTCAGAATAATGTCCACGGGGGTACCATCTTCCAGATAGGGCATATCTTGGACTGGTACGACTTTGGAAATGACGCCCTTGTTGCCATGCCGACCGGCCATCTTGTCGCCTTCGGTAATCTTGCGTTGCTGCGCGATCGCGACGCGGACGAGTTTATCCACTCCTGCCGGCAATTCGTGATGTTCATCGCGAGTGAACACACGCACATCCACGACCTTGCCGCGCTCGCCGTGCGGTAGGCGCATGGACGAGTCTTTCACTTCGCGCGCCTTTTCCCCAAAGATCGCGCGCAGCAGTTTTTCTTCAGGGGTGAGATCGGTTTCGCCTTTCGGCGTGATCTTGCCGACGAGAATATCGCCCGGACCAACCTCCGCGCCGATGCGAATGATCCCTTCTTCGTCCAGGTCTTTCAGCACATCCTCCCCGACATTCGGAATGTCGCGCGTGATTTCCTCAGGCCCGAGTTTCGTGTCACGCGCTTCGATCTCGTGCTTTTCAATGTGGATGCTGGAGAACTTGTCCTGATGCGCCATTTTCTCGCTGATGAGAATCGCGTCCTCGTAATTGCCGCCTTCCCAACTCATGAACGCGACGACGACATTTTGCCCCAATGCGATTTGTCCCTGGTCAGTGGAAGAACTGTCGGCGATCACCTGCCCCGTTTTCACTTTTTGACTGCGTAACACAATGGGGCGCTGGTCAATACAGGTGGATTGATTGGACCGATTGTATTTGCGAAGCGGGTAGACGCGGTCTTTTTTGCCAGCCCGAACCTTGATCTCTTTCGCGGTCACGCTAGTCACTTCGCCATCCTCTTCGGCGACGACGACTTGGCCAGAATCGAGCGCGGCTTGCATTTCCATTCCTGTTCCGACGACCGGTGCTTCAGGGCGTAGTAGCGGCACTGCCTGGCGCTGCATGTTCGAGCCCATCAGCGCGCGGTTTGCATCGTCGTGTTCGAGGAACGGGATAAGCGCGGCAGAGACGCCGACGATTTGCTTGGGCGACACGTCAAGGTACTGGACGCGGTCGGAGGAATCAGTCAGAAAAGTCTGCTTGCGGCGAATCTCGACGCGTTTGTCAACAAACTGATGCAGATGATCGAGGCGGGCGTTCGCCTGCGCGATTGTGTGCCGGTCCTCTTCGTCCGCCGCGAGGTAGACGATTTCATCGGTCGCATACGCACGCACTGGAATCTCCTCGTATTTCTTCAGCGCGGCGATTTTTGGCGCAAGGGCTTCGTCGATCACTGTCTCGGCTTTGGCAACGACCTTGTTCGAGTCGGAATCGCTGATCTCCTCGCGCAGGATGCGCCCCAGCAGTACTTTCCTATCATTCGGCACGGTGTTTTTGACAATGCGGTACGGCGTCTCGATGAAACCGAATTCGTTGATCTGCGCGTACGTCGCCAAACGCCCAATTAGCCCGATGTTCGGACCTTCGGGCGTTTCAATCGGGCAGATGCGCCCATAGTGTGAGTGGTGCACATCACGCACGTCGAAGCCTGCGCGCTCGCGGCGCAAGCCGCCGGGTCCCAGAGCCGACAAGGTGCGCTTGTGCGTCAATTCGTCGAGTGGGTTCGTCTGCTGCATAAATTGGGACAACTGCGAGCCGCCGAAGAATTCGCGCATCGCCGCAACCACAGGACGAATATTGATGAGGTTGATGGCGGTCATTTGTTCCGGATCGCGTACGCTCATCCGCTCGCGCACGACGCGCTCCAGCCGCAGCAAGCCAATGCGCAGGTGGTTTTGAATGAGTTCACCGACCGTTTTGACGCGGCGATTGCCGAGGTGGTCAATGTCGTCGCCACCTTCGACGCCGTTGTTGATCAAAATCATGTGCTCGATGACTTTGACCAAATCATCGGCGCGCAAAATCCGTTCGGGCGGCAGTTGCTCGGCGGGAACGTCGGTGCCGTACAGGCGGCGGTTGAGTTTGTGGCGACCGACTTTGCCCAGATCGTAGCGGCGCTGGGTGAATAGCAAAGTCGTCAAAAAAGTCTTCGCGTTGTCGAGGGTTGGCGGATCGCCGGGGCGGAGTTTCTTGTAAAGCTCCATCAGTGCCTCGTCAATGCTGTTCATCTTGGGTGACTCGCGTTCGAGCGTCGTGCGGATATATTCGTGCTCGGGGTTATTGTCCGCGCCCGCGAAGATGTTGATGAGGCCTTCGTCCGTGCCATCTCCCACACCAACGGCTTTGAGCAGCATCGTCACCGGAATCTTGCGCTTGCGGTCTACCTTGACGGAGAGGATGTCGCGCTTGCTGGTTTCAAATTCGAGCCACGCGCCGCGATTAGGAATGAGTTTGGCGGAGCAGAGGACGCGCCCGGTCGCGCGGTCTTCACCTGCGGTGAAATAGACCCCGGGCGAGCGGATTAACTGCGAGACGACAACGCGCTCGGCACCGTTGATGACAAAGGTGCCATGTTCGGTCATCAACGGAAAATCGCCCATGTACACTTCCTGCTTGGAGGTTTCGCCGTTCTGATTGTTGATCAGCGCGACTTTGAGGTGCATGGGTGCCGCGAAGGTCATATCCATTTCGCGGCATTCTGCTTCAGAGTATTTCGGCTCGCTGAACCAATAGGTCAGATCCAGTTTGCGCGCGATATCATTGGCGCCTGGGAAATGGAGCGAGTATTCCTTGTTGAAGGATTCGATGGGGGAGATTTCGTCGAAGAGTTCGCGTAGACCTTCATCCTTGAACCACTCGAACGACTCAAGCTGGACTTTGATGAGGGTGGGGATGCTGTGAATATCGGAGATACGCGCATACGACTTTTGGTCGGGCATCAGCGTATTGACAAGGGTGGACATGGTCAATTGGCTCATTCGCTTCTCCTCAAGATTGCTATCTAGTCGCTCCACTCGTGCTCGACTCGACCTGACATAACACAGAGTACACGAGGCGCGAAAACGCTGGACAAAGCGGGCTCCAACGTCTGCCTGTCGTCATTAGGGAAATCAATTGTATCGGGCTTACGGGGGAGAGACGCAATCGGAGTGCTGCGGTCCCAACTGTTCAGCCAGTGGACTCGTATGCCGAAGGCGCAGGATAGAAGCAAGGTGCAAAGTATGCTTCGAGCGGGGCGATAGAGATGGATGAGAAGTGTGCAAGGGGTCACCCCAAGCGGCACGACAGGAAAAGAAGACAAGAAAATGAGTTCCGCCCCGCCGCCCGAGAAGAAAAATAACCGACCGCGTCCGCCCGAACTACCTCGCGCCCATACTATATCATCCGTAAGCAATACAGAATTATACTACAAAAAGATGGTCTTGTCAACTTAAATTTTTGTTAAAATTTGGACTTGCATAGTCCTATTTATCCTTCCTATTTATCCTTTCTTGACTTGGTTTGGGTGCTGTGGTATAAATAGCGGCAGGTACTCTACGGAGGAGGGGCACAATGAAGGTGTTCAGGCGAGTTCTGTTGGGTGTTTTGATCGCTCTCGTTATTTTGCTGGCTGTTGGGAGTGCAGGCGGCTATTGGTTCACTACCAAGAGCCATCCGCAGATTGACGGGACAATCCGCGTCGCCGGGTTGAAATCCAAAACTGAAGTCGTTCGTGATTCTATGGGCATTCCACACATCTATGCCGAGAACACGGACGATTTGTTTTTTGCTCAAGGGTACGTGCAGGCTCAGGATCGTTTGTGGCAGATGGAGTACAACCGTCGCGTCGGGCACGGCACACTGTCGGAAATGTTTGGCGCGACGGCGATCAAGCAGGACCGTTTCCTGCGCACGATGGGCTTGGGGCGCGCGGCTCGCGCGGATGCTGCCGCGCTCAGCGAGGATGACAAGCGTCCGCTTGCCGCGTTCGCGCACGGCGTTACGACGTTCGTCGAAACGCATCGCGGCGATTTGCCGCTCGAATTCTCGATCCTGGGAGTTTCGCCCGCACCTTGGCAACCGGTGGATACGATCGCGTGGGGCAAGGTGATGGCGTACAATCTCAGTGGAAACTATGAGGGCGAACTGCTGCGCGCCGCACTCGTCGGGAAGCTAGGCGAAGCAAAGGCGCGGGAGTTGACGCCAGCCTATCCCGCCACGGGGCCGTTTATCATTCCGCCAGAAGCGAAGGAGTACAAATCCCATATCCCCAATCCCCCAGCGCCAATTACCGTTTTGACAATTGGCGCACCTGACTTGACGGAAATCGCGGAGATACATGCGTCACTCAGCCTGCGCACGCCAGATGTTGGATCGAATAATTGGGTTGTGGGAGGAGCGAAGACGGCGACGGGAAAGCCGTTGCTCGCAAATGATCCGCATCTCGGAATCCAGATGCCTTCGATTTGGTATGAAATGGGTTTGCATTGCGTTCCCCAGAATGAGGACTGCCCGTACAACGTCGTGGGCTATACTTTTCCAGGTGTTCCCGGCATCGTCATCGGTCATAACGACCGAATCGCGTGGGGGGTGACGAACACGGGACCCGACGTCCAAGATTTGTTCGTCGAGGAAATTCAGGGCAATCAGTCCAAATTCAAAGACCAGTGGGAGGATCTACAAGTCGTCGAGGAGAAGATACAAATCAAGGGTGGCACCACGGAAACAATCAAAGTTCAAATCACCCGGCACGGGCCGATCATGACTCCCGTGCTGAGTGGTGTCACCAAGCCGGTTGCGCTGCAATGGACTGCGCTGCGTGAGCGCAGTCGCCTGTTCGAGTCGGTGCTGCGCATTGATCGCGCCAAGAACTGGGCTGAGTTTCGCGACGCCCTCAAGTTGTGGGACGTCCCCTCCCAAAACTTTGTGTTTGCGGATGTAGATGGCAACATCGGCTATCAGATGCCGGGCAATGTCCCAATTCGAGCGAAAGGCGATGGCACTGTGCCAGTCCCCAGTTCGACCGGCGAGTACGAATGGACGGGCTATATCCCATTTGATGAATTGCCTTTCGTCTACAACCCGCCGACCAACTTTATCGTGACGGCGAACAACGCGGTCGTCCCGCCAATGTACAAGTACTTCATCGCCGCCGATTGGTCTGCATCATATCGGCAGCAGCGCATCACCGATCTGTTGAAAGCAAAAGAGAAATTGTCATTGGACGATATGAAAGCAATTCAGGGCGACGTGTATTCGATTCCACTCGCGCAGATGCAAAAGTACGTCGTCGCGTTAAGACCGGAAGGGATCGTGCAGACGCGCGCACTCGACTTTGTGAAATCGTGGGATGGACGCTTGACCACGGACAGCATTGGCGGATTCATTCTGGAGGCAACCTATCAACGCCTCACGCGCAATCTCTTCCAGGATAAATTGGGCGAGGATACCCTGCGCGATTATCTGAACGTCGCAAGCAATCAGCATCGCCCCCTGGTGCTTGCCTTGCTCGGACAGTCGCAGAGCGATTGGTGGAGCAGCGCCGGACGCGATGCCATGCTGCAGAAAAGCTTCGGGGAAGCGGTAGACGAATTGAGAGGCAGGTTCGGCGACGCGCCTGCGGAATGGAAGTGGGGCAGAGCGCACACAGCGACATTTGCGCATCCGTTGGGGAGCGTGCAGCCGTTGGATCGCCTTTTCAACGCCGGTCCGGTGGCGGTGCCCGGCGGTGTTTTCACCGTGTTTGCCACCGGTTTTCGGAACAGCGCGCCGTACGCGGTCAATCACGTGTCTTCGATGCACATGGTCGTTGACCTGTCGAATTTCTCCGCGTCGTTACAGGTTCACACGACGGGCCAATCCGGTCAGCCGCTCCAGAAGCATTATGGCGACATGTTGCTGTTGTGGCGCGACGGGCTGTATGCGCCGATGTACTTCGATCGGGCTGCGCTGGACCGGGCGCGTGAGGGATTGTTGGTGTTAGTTCCCTAGCCGAAATACATTTTCTCCATCAATGCCAAGATCACGCACCCGAAGATGATCACGTTGACCAGAACAAGCAGCGCGATGATAAACCAGTGACGATACGTTAGTGCATTCGGATTATCGCTCATTCTTCACCTTCCCGGTTTCTGCGCGCCCCGAGTCTCTGAGGAGCCGTGGCTTGACAGGGTGACATCACCTGCCAGCAACAGGACGCTGGAACCATCGGCGCGCTGCAAAATCAGCGCGCAGTTTTCGTCTATCTCGATTGCAACTCCTTCTTCGGTTCGCTGCGCGGTCTGCGCGCGTACGAATTGATTCAGTGTGGCAAGCCGATTGCGGTATTCCTCACGCAAATCCTCGCCCGCGCCCAACCGCAGGTAGTACGCCTCGACAGAACGCAAAATCGCCTGTGCGAGTTCCACGCGCGGGCACTGTTTTCCAAGTTCGTCGGCAAGAGTGGTCGCGTCGCGCGGGAGTCCGGCTGCGGCTGCCGCGAAATTCACGTTGACGCCGATACCTACGATCACATACTCTAGCCGCTCGCCAACGATTCCCGATTCAGCCAAGATGCCCGCACACTTTTTTCCGCGCACGAGCAGATCGTTGGGCCATTTGATTTGCGCGAGCAAGCCGGTCGCGGCGGGCAGCGCGTCGCACGCGCCGAGTGCGACAGCCATCGTCACGCGCGCCGCGTGCGCGGGCGCCAAGCCGGGACGCAGGATCAGCGACATTAGCAAGGATGATTGCGCGGGGGCGATCCAGGAGCGCCCCAAGCGTCCGCGTCCGGCGCTCTGATCATCGGCAAGAACGAGCGTGCCCTCGGGTTCACCAGCATCCGCGAGTTGCCGAGCGGCGTCATTCGTCGAGCCGATGCGTTCATAGTATACGACGCGTTGTCCCAACACGCGTGTCCGCAAATCTTGTTGAATTATCTCCGCCGACAATTTGTCATTTGTCATTTGCTCACGCTTGCCCTGGCGGTAACGCAAGTGCCAGGGTTTGTCACTCTCCATTATACCAGAAAAACCTTGACTCGCAATCTCTTTGGTGTTACACTGCCAAATGAAAAACGCGGCTAGGTACACCTATGAAACGACTCTGGACTCCTTGGCGCATGGCATACTTGCAAGCGCCAAAAGAATCGAAAAGGCGCGGATGTATTTTCTGCACCAAGATGCGTGAGCACACCGCGAAGGATCGCGAGAACCTGGTGCTGTGGCGCGGCGCGCGCGCGTTTGTCGTGCTGAATCTGTACCCGTACTCGAATGGGCATGTGATGGTTGTGCCGTATCAGCATACCAGTGAGCTGGATGCGCTGGATGGCGAGACGCTGAAAGAAATGATGCTGCTCGTCGGAACGAGCATCCGCGCGTTACGGGCGCTGATGGATCCGCAGGGATTCAACCTCGGCGCGAATTTGGGGCGCGTCGCAGGCGCGGGCGTGGAGGATCACGTCCATATTCATATCGTCCCGCGTTGGGGTGGCGATACGAACTTTATGCCCGTGCTGGCTGATGTCCGAATGATCCCCGAACTATTGCCGCAAACGTACGATGGATTGCTCGCGGCATTCCACGCCGAGCCCAAGCAAGCGCGCCAGGCGCCGTCCAGAAATCGGCGGAAGAAAAACGAAAAACGGGATGTGATGGGAGCGAGGTGATCTCGCCCTTGCGACTGGTGGAATCCAAGATCCGGTTGGGAGTGCGATTAGGGACGCGCGCGCGGGACGCGTTCAAGCCGGGCGCAACACTTGAAGCGCGTAATGCCTGGAACCTCTACGCCGACATCGCTTGGTTCGGTGTGTTGTCAGGTGTCGCGAACGCCTTCCTCGCGGTCTTTGTCATTCGGGTCGGCGGGAGTGATACCCATGTTGGCTTGCTGGCTGCGCTCCCCGCGCTCATCGCGATTTTGGCGTCTTTGCCCGGCAGTCGCTTGGTCGAACATGAAGAAAAACCGCTCTCGGTTTTGTACATCACCGCGTTTCTGCACCGGTCGGGGTACCTGGCGATTGCGCTGGTGCCGTTTTTTCTGACGGCGAATCGTGCGGACGCGATCGTCGCGCTGGTCGCGCTATTAACCATCCCCGGCGCGATGGCAAACATCGCATTCACCACGATGTTCGGCAAAGCTATCCTGCCGGAACACCGCGCGCGCGTCGTCGCGACCCGGAATGTTTGGGTTGGGATCACGGGTACGCTGGCAGCATTCCTGGGCGGCAAGTTCCTCGATCAGGTTTGGTTTCCGATCAATTATCAAATTCTGTTCGCCGTTGCGTTCGCGGCATCACTGCTGAGTCAATACTATCTGATGCGGGTTCGTTTGCCAATCGAGCCAGTGGCGCTATCCGGCAAGGCGCGCATCGGGGCAGGCAGCGCGCGCGCCTTTCTCGCGATGCTGTGCGGCAATCGTCGATACACGCGATTTGCGCTCGCTTCATTCATTTTCCATTGGGGCTTGTTCTTTCCTATACCGCTCTATTCAATCTATTGGGTGCGGGTCTTGATGGCGAGTGATGGTTGGGTTGGCGTGTTCAGCATGGTCATCAGCGCGACGACGATTGTGT
>Ga0233422_10001171_pt1 | contig 11981 bp, 10 predicted proteins | sample Watercolumn_Mata_2_FD_182724 | JGI IMG/M metagenome (GOLD analysis project Ga0233422, IMG submission 182724) | Freshwater microbial communities from Lake Matano, South Sulawesi, Indonesia - Watercolumn_Matano_2014_110_MG | ecosystem: Environmental > Aquatic > Freshwater > Lake | place...
TTTCCTCCGGAAGTTACTCGCCTCCAGCAAGCGGTGGTGAGTAGGTCATTGCGTGTCGGAACTTCCTCATGTGCCCACAATGGAACCTCTGGCCCGATACCCTCGGGCGGGAGTCGAGCCAGGGTGTCAAATCAGGCGCTTCACCCTGGGATAGCCTCCTATCCCACCTGCCATGCGGCCAACCCCGGCTTGCGGCACTCGTTCACAGGCGCTATTGCCGATGTGACCTCCGGCTATGCCGCGTATCGAGCGCATCCTAGCGATCGGATATCGACGCCAGTTCCGTTCATACAGGCTCCGCGCGCGAGCCGCTTCTGCTTGCGCCTAAAGCGGCTTGAAAGCGTAGCGTCCGGGTCCCGATTTCTACGCCGACCGTCTTATTTCACCTTTCCAAGCCTTCCATAAAACCGGAAGGTTTTTTCTCCCGATTTGAAATTCCAGGGCTTGACTTGCTCGTTCCAGATTCATATATTTTCGTCATAAGTGGAGAGTAGTGGTAAAAAGTGGTGTAAAGGGGGGGATGGTTCGTGTTTCGAGGGGTCAGCGAAATCAACCTGGATGACAAGGGGCGCTTGGCCATTCCCACGAAGTACCGTGCCGAGTTGGCGGAATGTTGTGATAACCAGGTGGTTGTCACCGTAGGTCTAGATCGTTGCCTCCTTTTATATCCCTTGCCTGAATTCGAGGAGATCGAGCGAAAGTTGGTGAAATTGCCGTCTTTGAACAGCCAGGCGAAACGACTGCAGCGCTTATTGTTAGGACACGCCACCGAATGTGAGTTGGATGGGCAAGGCAGATTTCTTATTCCGGAGCCGCTGCGAAGGTTCGCTGCCTTACTCAAGCGGGTGGCCATGGTGGGGCAAGGCAACAAGTTCGAAATTTGGGACGAGGAGACATGGGGCCAGTCTCGCGAGGAGTGGATCGAGGTCGAACGGAACAATACCGAAGGCCTTTCCCCCGAACTGGAGTCTCTGTCCTTTTGACCGGAACGCATCTTCCTGTCTGTATCGGGCATCAGCCGGTATTGCTCAAGGAGGCCATCGACGGTCTGTGCTTGAAGCCAGGAGATAGGGTTGTCGACTGCACTTTTGGGCGGGGCGGGCATAGCCGAAGCATCCTTCAACTCATTGGTGAAAAGGGACGCTTGCTGGCTCTAGATAAGGATCCCGATGCGGTTGATTCTTGGGAAGCGCGTGCTCTTTCCGCCGACGGTCGGTTAAGGCTGGCGCACGCCAGCTTCTCCGAACTGAGACTGCGGATTGAACGATTAGGTTTCTACGGGTTGGTGTCGGGGATCCTGATGGATTTGGGAGTCTCTTCTCCCCAGTTGGATCAGGCGGAACGCGGTTTCAGTTTTCTGAGGGATGGACCCCTGGATATGCGCATGAACAGGTCGGTAGGACAGACGGCGGCCGAATGGCTTGAGGTTGTCACCGAGGGAGAACTGCGGGATGTCCTCATCCGCTATGGTGAAGAACGTAACGCTCGCAAGATAGCAAGAGAAATTGTGTTAAGGAGGGGTATGGCGCCACTGAGAACCACGGGAGAACTTGCGCAGCTGATTGAGCGTTGCAGCCCGCTACGGGAAAAAGGAAAACATCCGGCGACTCGAAGCTTTCAGGCCATTCGAATTCACATCAACAAGGAGTTACGCGAATTGGAGTTGGGCTTGCCGCAGGCTGTGGATGTGCTCAAGCCGGGCGGGCGGTTGGCGGTTATTGCATTTCATTCCCTGGAAGACCGTATCGTCAAACGGTTCATGCGCGACGCTGAACGGGGTTGCTCATCGGAAGAGGTGAAGCATAAGTTTGCTAGCGGCGGTGGAATACGTTTGAAAAGAATAGGCCGGTCCGTGAAGCCGGATGCATCCGAATTGCTCATGAATGCGAGGTCGAGGAGCGCCGTGCTGAGGATTTCAGAGAAAGTCGAATCGTGAAGATTATGTTGATGTTGGTCGTCGTTGCAGTGGCTTCCGCCCTTGGAGTCGTTCACATGAAATATCGTACGCGATTACTTTTTTCCGAAGTTCAGCGACAGCAGCAGATTAACGAAGCTTACGATGAAGAACTGGCGCAGTTGCAATTTGAGCAAAACAAATGGTCTGAGCGGGAACGAATCGAACAAACAGCGCAAAACAAACTCGGCATGACCCTGCCTGAACCGAGTTCCATCATTTCTATAACCCCCTGACATAGGAAGCCGCCATGCTGATTATTCGTCCCAAGCAAGCCGGTCAGGACTACAGTATTCGCTGGCGCCTTTTACTGGGTATCTTGTTGAGTTCCCTGACAGTCCTGATTGGCAGGGCGGTTTATCTTCAAGCGCTTGATAAACAGTTTCTCAAGCATCAAGGCGATTTGCGTCATGTCGGCATCATGCCAATACCCGCGCATCGAGGAATAATCACCGACCGGCATGGCGAATTGCTTGCGGTCAGCAGTCCGGTTAAATCGCTGTGGGTGAATCCCAAGGAGTTTCTCAAGGCTCAGGTCCCGGCGGAAAAAATCCGACAATTAGCCACACAAGTAGGGCTCAGCACCGATGAGGTCATCAATCGGATCGGTAATGACGAAGAGCGGGCCTTCGTCTACCTGAAGCGCAAAATGAACCCGGAACAGGCGGATATGGCAACAGGTCTGGGGATACCGGGTGTCTATGCGGAACGCGAATACAAGCGTTATTACCCTACGGGTGAGATAGCGGCCCATCTTGTGGGGTTGACCAATATCGATGGTAAGGGTCAGGAAGGGATGGAACTGGTCTATGACAATTCCCTGAGAGGTATTGATGGCGCCAGGCGGGCTGTGCGAGACGGAAAGAGGCGAATAATCGAAAGAACGGAGGAGTTGCGTCAACCCGTGCCGGGCAAGGATTTAACCTTGAGTATTGATGCCAGATTGCAATACATTGCCCATCGCGAGTTGAAGAGCGCGGTCGCAAAGCACCGCGCGCGCGCGGGCAGCTTGGTCATGCTGGACAGCCGCACGGGCGAGGTTCTGGCCATGTCAAATCAACCTGCGTTCAATCCGAATAGTCGCGGAAAAGTATCCCCCGATGTTTCGCGTAACCGCGCCATGACGGATCTGTTCGAACCGGGTTCCACCATGAAGCCTTTTGCGGTGGCCTGTGCTCTTGAATTGGGCCTGACTCAACCCGGCACGGTCATCGATACCAACGGCGGAACCATGTATATCGGTAGGAACGTCGTCAAGGATGTCCACAGTTACGGTGCCATGGATGTCGGCAAAGTCCTGCAAAAATCCAGCAACGTGGGTACCAGCAAGATCGCCCTGAGAGTTCCCCCTCGCAAGTTTTGGGTGTTTTACCATAATTACGGTTTTGGCCAGCCCCTGGAAACTGGCTTCCCGGGTGAGGCGAGAGGCAGATTGTCCGATTATCACGGTTGGAGCGCCTTTGAGCAGGCCACCCTTTCCTTTGGTTACGGCGTGTCTACATCCCCGCTGCAATTGGCCAGAGCCTATACGGTCATTGCCAACGATGGGGTCATGCCCATGGTCAGCCTTACCCGCCTGAGCCAGGGGGGCGACGCGCATCGGATCTTGTCGACTAAAACCGCCAGTACCATTAGAGGCATGCTGGAAAAGGTCGTCTCCAAGGAGGGTACCGCCTTTCAAGCCGCTGTTCCGGGTTATCGTGTGGCAGGCAAGACGGGTACGGTCAAAAAGCTCGGCGCGCGAGGCTATACCAATTCTCGCTACCATGCCGTGTTTGCAGGCATGGCGCCGGCAAGCAATCCCCGATTGGTGATGGTGGTCATGATCGATGAACCCTCCGCCGGAGACTATTATGGGGGAGTGGTGGCCGCGCCGGTATTTTCCAGGGTCATGCAGGAGGCGCTGAGGGTGCTGAACATTGCGCCCGATCAGCCGGATGCTCCTCTCATCGCGGCCCGGCAGGACAGCCCTGCATGAGCCGCGCGGGTGATGGGGGGCAACGGTCAGGCATTCCGCTAGCAGACTTACTCGAGGGATATTCGAATGTGGCGAATATCCCTTACGTCGTTATTCATGGTCTCCAGCAATCGAGCGACAAAATAGAGGCCGGCGATCTTTTTTTTGCCCTGAGCGGAATAAAGACCCATGGCTTGCGATACCTGTCTCAAGCTGCGGCAAGAGGCTGTGCCGCTGCCGTCTATGATCCCATTGAACTTCCGGAAGGATTCGAAATACCTGCCGTCGAGGTTCCGGTCTGTGAAGTCAGGGGATTGAGTCATGTTCTGGGATATATAGCCGACCGCTTCTTTGGGTGTCCCTCAAAATTTATGAACATGCTTGCCGTAACGGGTACGAACGGCAAGAGTTCATGCAGTCATTTCCTGGCGGATGCCTTGTCTTCCCATGGCAAGTCGGGTTTCATCGGAACCTTGGGTTGGGGATCTCGGGATAAGGTGCGATCTACCACCCATACCACCCCGGATTCCATAGAAATCCACCGTATTCTCGCCGAGTTCCATCAAGCGGATTACCGGTTCGTGGCCGTGGAAGTATCTTCTCACGGCCTCGATCAGGAGCGGCTGAATGGCGTTCGCTTTCGGGGCGCGCTGTTCACGAATTTCTCCCGGGACCATCTCGATTATCACCAGACCATGGAGGCTTACCTGGAGGCCAAACTGAGGTTGCTGGATTGGCTTGGATTGGAATTTGTTGTCTACAATGCCGATGACTATATCGCGATCCCCATTCTTGAACGGAAGCGGAAAGGGCTTCGCTATCTGGGTTATGGTTCCAGCGAATCCTTGGTGCCCGATAATGCTGCATTGGTCAAGTATGCTTCAATACAACATCATACTCGGGGCACCCGATTTACGGTTCATTATGGAGGTAAAGCCGCGATCATCGATGTTCCGGTATTCGGTGATTTCAATGTGGAAAACCTGACCGCCACCTTGGCGGTTCTTCTTGAATTAGGATATCCCTTCGAATCCGCGACCAAGGATTTATGCAATGCTTGTCCTGTCCCGGGACGAATGGAAACCATTCATCATGGGGGTCGGTCCGCCGTGATCGATTATGCTCATACCCCTGATGCCATGCGTAGCGTATTGACCAGTCTGAGAAGACACTGCGACGGGGAGCTTTGGATTGTGTTTGGTTGTGGTGGGGATCGTGATCGCGGAAAAAGAGCCGCAATGGGCTCGGTTGCCGATAACCTGGCCGATCATCTCGTCATCACCGACGATAATCCACGCACCGAGGATCCCGACAGGATCATCGATGACATTCTCAAGGGGATTACCCATCGAGATGCCATTGTGTTAAGAGATCGCGGCATCGCGATACGGCATGCGCTGAGATCCGCGAAGCCGGGTGACTTAGTCCTGGTGGCCGGCAAAGGGCATGAAACTACTCAGGAAATTCAGGGGGTGAAACACCCTTTCAATGATCGTGATGTGGTCAAGGGCATCCTGTGGGAACTGCAACCATTGTAATCGTGATGCTCTTAATCGTCCCTGGATTGAACTACAAAGGATCAAGCGGAATTTTTTCCAGTAATACCAGTAGAAAAGTGCAAGAAAATTAGTCAAGGGGGAGCTATGCTTTTTGAATTGGCGGACTGGTTGACGGAATATTATGATGGGTTCCGAGTCTTCAAGTATTTGACCTTCCGTGGCATCCTCGGCATATTAACGGCGTTGTTGATTTCGTTTGTCGTTGGGCCAGCCATGATCAGGCAGCTCAGCCGTTACAAGATTGGTCAAACCGTTCGCGACGATGGGCCACAAAGCCACTTTTCGAAAGCGGGTACCCCGACCATGGGGGGGGCCTTGATTTTGGTGGCGGTAGCCTTGAGCACCCTGTTATGGGCGGATCTCGGTAATCGCTACATTTGGGTTAGCCTGATGGTAACGCTGGGCTTTGGCCTTATCGGATTCGTTGACGACTATAAAAAGCTGGTTCTTCGTAACAGCAAGGGATTGGCGGCTCGGCACAAATATCTCTGGCAGTCGATCTTTGGCGCCACCGCGGCAATCCTATTATATGCCACAGCGACCGCTCCTTCCGAAACCACCCTGATTCTTCCTTTTGTCAAGCAGTTTGCCTGGAATATGGGACTTGCCTACCCCATCCTGACCTATTTTGTTATTGTGGGCACCAGCAATGCCGTCAATTTGACTGACGGTCTGGATGGACTGGCCATCATGCCGACGGTGCTTGTAGCCGGGGCTCTTGCCATATTCGCTTATGTCTCGGGAAATTCCATCTTCGCGGAATATCTGGGAATTCCGTTCGTACCTTTGGCGGGAGAGTTGGTGGTTTTCTGTGGCGCCTTGGTCGGAGCGGGGCTAGGATTCCTTTGGTTCAATACCTATCCCGCCATGGTGTTCATGGGAGATGTAGGCGCCCTTGCGCTGGGAGCCGCCTTGGGCATTCTCGCCGTACTGGTCAGGCAGGAGATCGTTCTCATGGTCATGGGGGGAGTCTTCGTGGTGGAGACGCTTTCGGTCGTGATACAGGTGATGTCGTTCAAAATGACGGGACGGCGAATTTTCCGCATGGCGCCCATTCATCATCATTTCGAACTCAAGGGATGGCCAGAACCAAGAGTCATCGTGCGCTTTTGGATCATCTCGGTCATTCTGGTCTTGATCGGCCTCTCCACGCTCAAGCTGAGATAATCCTTATGAAGATGGCAACCCCTGTAACTTTGCTGGACCAGGGACAATTCGACCTGCTCGGGTTGAATGCGCGCTCGACCGTACTCATAGTGGGTTTGGGCAAGACCGGACTATCCATTGCGCGCTTCCTGTCCGGACTCGGAATCCGGTTCGCGGTGAACGACACTCGTGAAATACCCCCATTACTGAATGAATTCAGCGAACAATTTCCCGATGCGGCGGTTTTTTTGGGTGGGTTCCAGGCTTCCGCCTTTGCCGCGGCGTCTCATCTCATCGTGAGTCCCGGCGTCTCTCTGCAAGAACCCATGATTCAGTCAGCCAGGTGGCGTGGGATACCCGTGCTGGGCGACATGGATCTTTTTGCCTCTATGGCCCGGGCGCCAGTGATCGGAATTACAGGCTCCAACGGCAAAAGCACCGTCACCACCCTGGTTGGTTTGATGGGTGAAGCGGATGGAAGGAATACCCGCGTCGGGGGAAATCTCGGAACGCCGATGCTGGATTTGCTGGATGATGAGGCGGAGCTTTATGTGCTCGAGTTTTCAAGTTTCCAGCTGGAAAGTTCTCATTTGCTGGAACCACTCGCCGCCACCGTATTGAACCTCAGCCCGGATCATCTGGACCGCTATCCAGATCTGGATGCCTATGCCCATGCCAAGGAACGGATCTTTCAGGGCCAGGGACTCATGGTCCTGAATCGAGACGATGCCGTAGTGGCCGGCATGGCCAGGGACGGGCGCGCGACCGTATGGTTCAGCCTCTCGGATAATGAGGCCGAGTACACGCTTGACGTCATCGATGGCGTCGAATGGTTGATGAGCAAAGGCGATCCTGTCATTGCTCGCGAGGAAGTCAAGTTACAGGGAAGACATAATCTCGCAAATGCCTTGGCGGCGATGGCGCTGTCCGAAGCGGCAGGCTTATCGCGCACGGCACAGACGTCGGTTCTGAAAAACTTCACTGGCCTGGACCATCGCATGCAATGGGTGGGAGAGTTCGAACAGGTCGATTGGATCAACGATTCCAAGGCGACCAATGTCGGGGCTTGCATGGCGGCTTTGGCGGGTTTGGACAAACCCGTCATTCTGATCGCTGGCGGGGATGGTAAGGGCGCCGATTTCGGCGTATTGCGTCCCGTGGTGCAGGATAAGGTCAAGTCGCTGGTTCTGATGGGCAAAGATGCGCCGGTGTTGGAATCTGCCTTGGGTGACCTTGCGCCAACGGTTCGTGTGGAAAACATGCGACAGGCCGTGGAATCCGCGCAGCGGATGGCAAGCCCCGGCGATGTGGTGTTGTTGGCGCCAGCCTGCGCCAGCCTGGATCAGTACAAGGATTATCAACAACGAGGTCGGGTATTCGCCGACGAAGTCAGGAAACTTGCCCGATGAGCGCGATAGCGTCCCCCCCTAGGCGAGGTCTGGTTCTGCACTGGAGAGGCAGCCGCTTTTATATTGACACCCTCTTATTATTGACATCCTTGGCATTGTTGCTGTTCGGTTTTGTCATGGTGGCCTCGGCTTCGCTTCACCTCGGCGACAAGCTGGCGAACGACAGTTTCTATTTTCCCCGGCATCAATTAATCCACATTACGCTGGGTTTGGTGGTCGGTTGCGCGGCTGCCGCGATCCGACTGGAAACCTGGCGCAATATTTCCCTGCAGCTTTTTTTCATCGGCCTTCTGCTGCTGGTGCTCGTTCTCGTCCCTGGCATCGGCAAGGTGGTGAATGGCAGTTCGCGCTGGATCAATCTCCTGGGTATCCGAATACAGGTTTCCGAGGTGTTCAAGTTGATTGTCGTCATCTATATGGCCAGTTTCATAGATCGACATATCAGTATAGTTAGAAACTCCATTCAAGGCATGATTCGCCCCTTCATGTTGCTGGGCATTGCAGCCCTGCTGTTGTTGAAGGAGCCTGATTTCGGCGCCACGGCGGTCATCATGTCCGTGGCATTGGGAATGTTGTTTCTGGCGGGCGCGAGCTTGTGGCAATTTGGCGCGCTGATTGCCGCCTTTGCCGGCGCGGGTGTGGTGTTGATCATGACCGCTGAGTATCGACTGCGGCGTGTGCTCAGCTTTCTCGATCCCTGGGACGATCCCCTCAACAGCGATTTTCAACTGAGCCAGGCCTTGATCGCCTTTGGGCGAGGCGAGTGGAGCGGCGTTGGCCTAGGTTCGAGTATCCAGAAAATGTTCTATCTGCCGGAAGCGCACACGGATTTTCTATTCTCGGTGATCGGGGAGGAGTTGGGCCTCATGGGCACGACCTCCGTCATTCTGTTGTTCATGGTGCTGGTCTGGCGCGCCTTCGTCATAGGCCGGATGGCGGAAAATTCCAGCACCCGTTTTTCGGCGTTCCTGGCCTACGGCATAGGCATATGGTTCGGTTTGCAGGCCTTCATCAATATGGGCGTCAACATGGGGCTGTTGCCTACCAAGGGCTTGACGCTGCCGCTCATGAGTTATGGCGGAGGAAGCATCATGGTGATGTGCGCCGCACTCGCCGTTCTCTTCCGGGTTCGTAGCGAGGCCATCGCCGCGGTAACCGCCAAACCCAGGGTAAGGTCCTCATGGTCAAGCGTGTGATGATCCTGGCCGGCGGCACTGGCGGTCATGTCTATCCGGCGCTTGCCGTGGCCCAGGAGTTGCGGGATGCCGGCCACGAAGTCGTCTGGATGGGTTCCCGCAAGGGTCTGGAGGCAAGGGTGGTTCCGGCAGCCGCGATCCCCATCGAATGGCTATCGGTCTCCGGCATACGCGGAAAGGGTTGGCGGGGTATCTTCAAGGCGCCTTTCATGCTCATTCGAGCTCTCCGCCAATCATTTTCCATCGTCCGTCGAGTACGACCGGATGTGGTATTGGGCATGGGCGGGTTTGTCTCAGGACCGGGTGGGGTCGTGGCCAGATGCCTGGGAGTCCCGCTGATACTTCATGAACAAAACCGGGTCCCGGGAACGACCAATCGCTGGCTTGCCCGGTGGGCCGAGGCGGTGTTGGAAGCCTTCCCCGGGAGTTTTTCAGCCAGGATCGGCGCGATCGCGAGCGGTAATCCGCTCAGGCGCGAGATTTCCGGGCTTGCGCGCCGGCGTAAGGATAATATCTGGAATCCCAGCCTGCCCCTACGGGTTCTGGTGGTTGGCGGAAGCCTGGGCGCCAAGGCGTTGAATGAAATTGTTCCGGCGGCCCTGTCCAAAGTTCGACATCCGCTCGAGATCCGTCATCAAACCGGCGAAGCCATGTGGGCGGAAACCCGGGCCCGCTATGACGCGTTGAGTCTCACAGCGGAAGTCACGGCATTTGTGCAGGATATGGCGGAGGCTTATGGCTGGGCCCATTTGGCGATATGCCGGTCGGGAGCGATGACGGTCAGTGAATTGGCGGCGGCCGGATTGCCGGCGGTATTGGTGCCCTATCCCCATGCCATAGACGATCATCAGACAGCCAATGCCCAATTCCTGGCCGAGGCCGGGGCCGCCGCGTTGATGCCGCAATCTCGGCTTACCGCGGAAGGTCTCGCATCGGTTATCCATGAATGGCTCCAATCACCGGGTACCCTCGATAAGATGAGCCGGCACGCCCATCGCCTGGCGACTCCAGAGGCGGCCAGCATGGTCGCCAATCTATGCCTTGACTATGCAGGCGTGGCTTCAAACCAGGGAAAAACGGCATGAGAATGACCGACGCGATGTACGGCCAGCATGGCATGAACCGTATTCGTCGCATCCATTTCATCGGTATCGGCGGCACCGGCATGAGCGGCATAGCCGAAGTCTTATTGAATCTCGGCTATCAGGTATCAGGATCGGATCTTGGCGACAACGCGGCCACCCAGCGTCTCGCCAGCCTAGGCGCCACCATACGCCGAGGGCATGAGCCCGCCTACGTTCAGGGTGCCGAGGTGGTGGTGGTGTCGACGGCCATCAATCGCGCCAACCCCGAATTCAAGGCGGCCCTGAATCTGAAAATCCCGGTGATCTCCCGGGCGGAGATGCTCTCGGAATTGATGCGATTTCGCTACGGCATCGCCGTGGCGGGGACCCATGGTAAGACCACGACAACCAGCCTCGCAGCCAGCGTGCTCGCGGAAGCGGGTTTGGATCCGACGTTCGTGATAGGCGGCCGCCTCAATAGCGTGGGCACCAACGCCCAGTTGGGCAATGGCGCCTTTCTGGTCGCGGAGGCGGACGAAAGCGATGCATCCTTCCTTCATCTGCAACCCATGATCGCGGTCGTAACCAATATCGACCGGGATCACATGGAAACCTATGCGGGCGACTACGAGCGCCTCAAGCAGACTTTTGTCGAATTTCTGCATCATGTGCCCTTTTACGGGATGGCCGTCCTATGCCTCGAGGATGCAGGGGTGCGTGAAATCCTTCCGCTGATCAGCAAACCGGTTCGCACCTATGGCTTCGATGCCGAGGCGGATGTGCGCGCGGTGGATATCCGCCGGGATGGCCTGCGAAGCCTATTTCGGGTGGTACAAGCCGGGTCGGCACGGGATTTTGAAGTGACTCTGAATCTGCCCGGCCGTCATAACATCCTCAACGCGCTCTCGGTGATCGCTATCGCGGAGGAACTGGGAATCGACGAAGCCACGATTCAGCGGGCGTTGAGTCAATTCAAGGGCATCGGTCGTCGATTCCAGGTCAACGGCGAGCTGGAGCTGGCAGGCCAACCCATCACTCTGGTGGACGACTATGGTCACCATCCCCGGGAACTCGAGGCCACCCTGGATTCGGCTCGCCAGGCTTACGCCGGGCGGCGGCTGGTGATGATCTTTCAACCGCACCGGTTTACCCGCACCCGGGACCTTTTCGAAGACTTCGTCGAAGTATTGTCCAAAACCGACATCCTGATTCTGACCGAGGTCTACGCCGCGGGCGAGAAGCCGATCAGAGGCGCGGATGGACGTTCACTCTCGCGGGCCATCCGCCTGCGAGGCCAGATAGAACCGGTATTTATCGCGGAGATTTCCGAACTCATCGAAATCCTGCCCGGCATCCTCAAGCCTGGCGACGTGGTGCTTACGCTTGGCGCGGGTAACATCGGACAGGTTGCGGCCGAATTGCCGCGGCATTTGGCGGCCGTGCTGAAACCAGCGGAACCGTCATGATTTCCTTTGCGGGACATGACTTGATGAGAGCGGTACGTGGCGAAATTCGGCATAGCGAACCCATGGCGCTTCACAGCTCCTGGCGCGCGGGCGGTCGGGCGGACCGCTTTTTCATGCCGGCGGATCTGGAGGATTTACGGGTTTTCCTCAAAAGCCTCCCACCCGACGAAGAGCTGCTGTGGATAGGGTTGGGAAGCAATCTTCTGGTTCGCGATGGAGGCATTCGGGGC
>Ga0233422_10001172_pt1 | contig 11981 bp, 16 predicted proteins | sample Watercolumn_Mata_2_FD_182724 | JGI IMG/M metagenome (GOLD analysis project Ga0233422, IMG submission 182724) | Freshwater microbial communities from Lake Matano, South Sulawesi, Indonesia - Watercolumn_Matano_2014_110_MG | ecosystem: Environmental > Aquatic > Freshwater > Lake | place...
TTTGATTAGTGACATAGAGCTATGGAGCAATCCATAGCTCTTCTATTTTTCTCTGAATTTTATAGTAGAAACATTAGTTAATTTTCCCGTGCGGAGATACTGAAGAAGGATACAAGGCACCAAATTCTCTAATTTTCTCAATTATGCGTTGCTGTGTTAATTTCATTTTTCTAAATGCTTCAGATGACCTTTCTCGCTTCAATCTTAAGAGATTAAATTGTTCATTCATTTTCTTCCTCCTGTTGTGTCCTCGTTTTGAGGCTGCTTCATTGCGTCGTGCTCCATGAGATTATGCGCTGAAAGAGGCTTTTAAAAAGATGTTGTAGAAAAATCTACAACATAAATTGACATAAACATACTTACAAGTATGATTATCTTCAGAAAGGTTTAAATACATTATTGTAATAATCATTATTATGAGTATGTTTATTAATCGAACAGAAGAGAGAAATACATTGGAAGAGATTTATAACTCGAAGAAAGCAGAGCTTGTGCTCTTGTATGGGCGAAGAAGAGTGGGCAAAAGCAGACTGCTAATTGAGTCAATAAAAGATAAAAATGCAAAATATCTCTTGGCTGACGCATCAGACAATATATTGGACATATTCTCGAAACAAATAAATGATGAATTTATAAAACTTTCAAATTGGGATGATTTTTTTGAATTTGTCCTCAAAAGCAAGTATGAAATATTCATTATAGACGAATTTCAATATCTTGTTCAAGTTGATAAATCCTGGCTGACAATTCTTCAGAGGTGGTGGGAAAAACTTAAAGAGAGCAATAAAAAAATAATTCTCTGTGGTTCAATTATTTCTTCTATCTACAAAATAGCCAGAGGTTATGGCTCAGCTTTGTATGGGCGAAAAACACGTGAGATGGACATTTTGCCTCTGAAATTCAGGCACATATCTAAAATGTTGCCCGGGTATTCTGCTGAAGAACTTGTAAAAGCATATTGTATTTTGGGTGGAATTCCAAGATACTTAGAAGAATTTGATAAAAACGAGTCTATCGAGAATAATCTAAAAAATAAAGTATTTAATAAAAATAGCTTTCTTTATAATGAGCCAATCAATTTGCTGACTGAAGAGTTTAGGGATTTTTCTTCTTATCTGGCTATTTTGCTTGCAATCAGCGAAGGAAAGACCCAATTTAATGAAATTTCAGATTATTCTCATATTTCCACAAACAAACTTCCAAAGTATATATCTGTATTAGAGCGGGTAGAAATTATTAAAAAAGAAGTGCCGATTACAGAGGAAAAATTGAAATCAAAAAACACGAGATATTTCATCAAAGATAATTTTTACAATTTTTGGCTTACGTTTGTTATGAAAAACAAGTCTCAGATTGAACAAGGGTTGAAAGAGCTGATACTCTCTAGCGCTCATCAGCATTTTAATGCTTATTTTGGAAAGATTTTTGAACATATATGCAAAGAAATAATGGCTGATAAGCTAAAAGCTATTTCAAGGATAGGCAGATGGTGGTATAAAGATAATGAAATAGATATTGTTGCCTTAAACGAAGCAACACAAAAAATATACTTTGCAGAATGCAAATGGAAGGATAACGTAGACGCGGAAGAAATATTATCTCAGCTTAAAAAGAAAGCTAAGGAAGTAAATTGGAACAACGAAAAGAGGAAAGAAGAGTATCTCATATTTGCCAAATCCTTTTCAAAGAAAACTGGCGAAGCAGCATTGGTTGATTTAAAAGAAATTGAAAAGTATCTCGATTAGCTTGAATTCTAATTGCGGATTTTCAATTACAAAATGCTTTCGTGGTCATTTGGGAAGCATCTTATTGGCTTTAGCAGATTTGCGATTTCTCTGTATTTTCTTTCATCTGTAAACTCCCTGCCATTTATGGTTGTCCTGAAAAATCGTGGCCGGTCAGAGTAAGTGCTGCATCTTGCTTTAAGCGTATAAAACACATCAACGCTTCCTTTCTTTGCAGATCTTAGATTTTCGCATTCTTTCAAAAAATCTTCGCCTTCAAATCTTATTTGCTTATCGCCATGGCTGATAGAGTTTGTGCAGTATCCTGCCGGGATATTGTTTATTTTTTCAGCTATGTGTTTTGGAGCTATTCCTGTTGCATTGCATAGAATTAAATCTTCGTCTCTGTTGTTGAATCTATGCCAGTTCCCGCAAATTTCTCTTGCTCCGTAATCGCTGTAAAACACAAAGGTATATTTGCTATAGCCTGTTCCGCCGAGATCTGCAAAAGTATTTGGCTTTAAACACATTCCCCAAAAAACTCTTCGGTGCGTTCCATCTGGCCCGCGAGTACTCCAAGGGCTAGTATATAATCTGCCTGCCAAAGGAAAAATAACTTTCCTTTTTTCTGTTAAGTCTTTTATAAAAGACTCTAATGTTAAATTCTCGTTCATTTTCTTCCTCCTGTTGTGTCCTCGTTTTGAGGCTGCTTCATTGCGTCGTGCTCCATGAAATTATGCGCTGAAATAAGTTCATGAATATGTGTTGTAGAAAAGTCTACAACATAAATTGACATAAACATACTTACAAGTATGATTATCTTCAGAAAGGTTTAAATACATGTATGTTTATGTTTAAACATAAACATGGCAGTAAAAACAATCACAATAACTGAAGAGGCTTACAATGTCCTCAAATGCCTCAAGAAAAGCGACCAGAGCTTCAGTGAGATAATAATAGAAGTAGGTGATGAAAAAAAAGGCAATATCAATAAATTTTTTGGCATATTAAAGCATAAAAGCAAAGAGCTCGGGGGCATGCAGGAAATGGTGCAGCAATATAGAAGAGATTTTAATAAAGATGCCAAAACGAGGCTTGAGAAGCTAAGGAAACAATATGATAATCCTTGATACTTCGGCACTTATTGAGATAACAAAAGGAAGTGAAAAGGGTGCGCAAATAGTGAGCCATATTCAGGAAGAGAGCTATGCAACAACTTCAATAAATATGCATGAATTATTATTGCTGGCGAGAAGTGATGAAAAAAAAGAATTTAAAGAATTTCTGAATGCCATCAAAATTTACCCATATGACAGAGATTGTGTTGAAAAAAGTGTATTTATTGAAAGGGAACTGATGCAGAAGGAAAAATTAATTAACAAGCTTGATATACTTATAGCTTCTATCTGCTTAGCGCAGGGTGCTGGAATTTTAACACTTGATGAGGATTTTAAGAGAGTTCCTGGATTGAAAGCGATTATAATCTAAATTGGAGAATCTAAAGACTTGGCTGTTTAAGGGTTTTTCTGATTTAACTTTTTAGTGCAGATTCTAAGTATCTAAGTTTGCTTTCATTCGTCTTAAGAGTCTGAACTTCTGCCGCATAATTTTTCATGCTGGCACCCCCATCTCTCTTTGAATTCCGAGAATCAGCTCAATCTCTTTTTCAGCTTCTTCTTTATTTCCAGAAGAGTGGATTATGTTTTTTATGACTCTGCCTTGCTTATAAAGCTCTTTCATGTCTTTGCTTTTGTCGCCATAATCTCCTCTTATTGTTCCTTTCTCTGCTTCTTTTGGATTTGTTGCCCCGCAGAGCTTTCTTAGCTCTTCTATTGCATTCTCGCCTTCTACCAAGAGTGCTATGCAGGGCCCTTCTGCCATGTATTCTATCAGCGCGTCGAAGATTATAGGGTGTTTTTCCCTGATTTCTTTTCTGAACTCTTCTGCGGCTTCTCTTTCCATCCAGAGCGCTTTTTTTTGAGTTATTTTCAGCCCTGCATCAAGTATTCTTCTTATGCATTCTATTGTCAGCCCTCTTGCTACTCCGTCGGGTTTTATTAGAGCGAGTGTTTTTTCTTCCATTTTAGTTTTCTCCTGTTTATTTTGAGAAATGCCTACTAATAAAAAGATGTTGTAGAAAATTCTACAACAGAATATTATATATGGATTTTTCCTGCGATTTTTACAATGGAGGACCAAAAACATGGGAAATAAAACGCAAGACGGCTTAAGCCTGACGGGCATACTGAGAGCTGCAATGCAAGCAGGAATAGGAATAAGAGAAGGCGGAAAGCATCCATATGTACTAGAATACCCTAATATGAGACCTTGCCCGATAGCAGCTTCAACACACGCAAAAAGAATGGTAGTGCCTTGGATGGCTCAGGTCTTAGACAGAGAAAGAAACGAAATTTACACTGCGCTAAGACAAGGCTACTGGTCAAGCTAGCCCCAAAAGAAAGAAGATGCAAGAAAATGAGTTAAATGCAAAAATTGCCGAGCTGAGACAAAGATATACCAAACTGGCACTAAACTGCAAGGCCGCTGGAATAAGAGTAAATTCAGCAACAGTGCAAGAATACATAAGACTTCTGCAAGAAATTCAGGCCCAGCTTAACTGAGACAAAAAGATGGAAGAAGAAAGAGAACTAAAGAGAGTGTTATTTATTTCTAGAATAGGGTTGCTTGTTTGTGGTCTTTAGAGAGTTCATCAAAATCCTTGCCTAATAAAAAAAGGACTTGATTGGCTATCGGCTTAATCTGCTTTTCAATGTAATGCTCGTAGTCTATTTTATGCTTTAATTTTTGGATTGGTTCCGGGCCTGCTTTTGTTATATAGTATTGAATAATGTTTGAGTCTAAGGAATCAAGGAGGCGGGCGGCCTTTACGTGCGGTGGAGTTGTTTTTGTGTATTCATCGAGAGCTTTTCTGATTGATTTTTTGTAGATTAGTTTGTTGTCTAATTTTCCTTCTCTGATTTTTTTTATGTAGGATTTAATAAAAGGTTCTACTGGCTCTTTATGAAATGTTTTTAATAAAAGTTCTCGCTGAAATTCTTGTGCAGCATCTGTCCAATCTCCCCTTATTGCTTCTAAACCGACTAATTCCAGCTCTTCTTTGCCTTTTTGTTCAATCAAACCAGCGTATCTTTTTTTAGCAGCGACTTCCTTTTCTTCTTCTCCGCTTTTTTGTTGGCTTCTGATTTTAGGAATCATCATAGAAAGATATTGCTTTTGAAATTGTAATTCAAGAAAAGACTCTCTTCTAAATTGCTCTTTTATGTAGTTTTTGTAAAACTGATTAATGAATTCTTCTATTTCTTTTCCTTTTTGGTTTGCTGGCTCTTTTCCAAGCCCAGTTTCTATAAACGCGGAGTCTGTGTCACCGTAGATAACTCTGTAGTCCATCTCTTCAATCTTTTTAGCTGTTGTTTGAATTGCCCAGCGGGCAAAAGCTGTTATCGAACTTGCCATATCAAAATTAAAATAGCGACAATTGGGAGACGCAAGGACTCCCCAGAAGGAATTCATAATTGTCTTTATTGCGTAACTTGCCAGTTCCCGCTTTTCTTTTTTTGATTTTTCTCTTGCTTCATGCAGTTTTCCGATAATTTCTGGCAAGATTCCCTGTGAATTTTTGAAGTAAACTTTATTTGGAGTTTCTATTGCATCTTTTTCTTTTTTTGTTCCTAGAAATGATGCAGGGTCGATGTTAAATGTTTTTATTACAGAAGGATAAAGCGATTTAAAGTCAAAAACTAGAACGTTGTGATAAATACCTGCCTGTGCTGGAAAAACAAATCCTCCCTTGAGTTTTGTTTCTTTGTTGCCAAAAACTGTTGAAGGAGAAACAAAACCTTTTTTGCGAGTTTCTCTTATATACAATGAATCAAACGAGCTAATTGAGGCAGTGATTCTATCGAGGGGCATTCCTGTAAGCTGGGAGCGCTCGATTGCAAGCGGAATAATTTCTGTCTCTTTTACAATCTTGTATGCTAATTCGCAATCAACTAAATTGTAGTCTACAAGCTTTTGCTGATTTTTTTTGTAAAGTTTTTCAATTTCTTTATGGCGGTCATTTCCTTTGATTAATTTGCCTTCGCCTAAGAGTTCTTGAGAAACATCTTCAAGAGAATAAGACTCAAATTCTGCTTTTTTTATAGTCGGCGCTTCTTTAAGGAAAGGGTCGCGAATAAGATTCATTCCGTCAAGTACCAATCTTCCAGGAATATCTGCGCTTGAAGATTTCATAAAGCTTGATTCAATACGCAAGGAAGCCTGCTCGGTGCTTCTTCCTAAATCGAAGCTGATTTTATATTTTTTAAAAAGCTCTTGCAAGAATTTCAGGTCAAAATCAATGATATTCCACCCAGTAACAATGTCTGGGTCCTGGAGAATAATCTCTTCTTTGAATTTTTCGAGGCATTCTTCTTCATTTTTGCATGAAACTGCATTGTCTAATTTTTTATTTGACACAATAAAATTCTTTTTATAATTTTCAGAATAAAGCCCAATGCAAAAAAGTTCTTTAGAGTTTTTATCAGATTCTGTATCTACTGAAATTATTTTCAAATTTGGTTTCCAAGAAGAAGGTGCAACTTTTGGCTCTTTGTAAACTCTGTCAATTCGTTCAGAAGACTCGTATTCTCCTTCAATGTCAATTGAGCCAAACAAGTCGTTATCCATTATGAATCGGTTGTGGGGCTTAATGTCTGCTTCAAAAGTTGATATGTCTGCCTTATGCAGTTCTGAAGAAATTTTATTTAACTCAATATGGTTTTGAGCTGTGATTTTTACAACTTTTTCTCCTTGAAAAGTCGTAAGAGCTGTCTTTTCTGTTTTTATTTCTTTGAGCTGTTTTTTAGCTTCTTTTTCATCTTTTTCCTGAATAAAAAAATAAGGCTCGAGCGTGTTTAAAGTGACAAACGACTGACCGTTCTCAAGGCGGCCGTATAGCTGTACTATGGTCTTGCTATCTATAAGTGCATAGGTTGGATAAACAATGAATGCTTTCATGAATTATATAAGAAGGCAGTGTATATAAGGTTTAAGTTCAGTCTTTATTTTGGTCTTGGCATACTATTTTCAATTAAATTAAATATTCTTAATAATCCATGCCTTGAGTTTTTTGGAAGACCTATTCTTTCCTGAGTCAATGCGTCTTTTCGCTTTAAAAGTTCATTTGGATTTCCTTTTTGAGAATCTATTTCCGGACCACTCGCGCCGCAATTAATTGTTCTAACTTCATAAACGGGAATGGATTGCGATTGAGGAGAATAAACCTCTAATCCAGTCATTCGCCTGCTTGCTAATCCTCTTGCTTCAACGTGAGATCCATCGCTTAACTGAGCTTGATATATCTGGTCTGTGGGATTCCAATGCCATGTACAAGATATAGCTGTCATAAAAATGAGCAATATCTATCCATATTTAAACCTTTGCTTTTTCGTAACTTGGTAGTGACACTTAAATAGAAAGATTTAAATATGCGTTTTCTTATTATAATTATGCAGCAATCATGTCATTTAAGGCCTATTAAGGATGGGAGGGTATTTATTCAGCTTGTCAGAAGAGAATTAGGACAACCTGGATACAGGTATTATGTTTTACTGCAGAATGCTTCTAAACCAATTTCTTTTGCAGATGGCGAATGCAGGGTAGAACTTGATACTAGTTTTTATCCAATTTTTCCCAGAGGGGGGGAGTATGTGCCTGTTGGCGAATGTTTCTTTCTTCAGGAGCATTTTAGATATGACAGCAGAGCTGACCTGAACAAGTCTTCTCCTGCTAGGGGGGTTAAAGAGTTAGCTAAAATTTTAATTGATGGCCTTTCTAATGTCAGTTTATCGGAGACGCCAGATTCTCACAAGATTGTTTTTGATACCCACAGGCCCGAGGACATTAGTCCTGGTGTGAGAAGAGTATCTCCAGAGAGGGCGAAAAAATGGTTTGCAGAAATGAGGGCCGCGGTTTCAATGCGATAGTTATTTATAGATAATTTTATTTGTTGTGTGATGGGATTACAGATAGGCGATATTGTTCCTAGAAAAGAGATTTCATTTTCTGAATTAAAGGGGAAAGTTATAACTGTAGATGCTTTTAATGCTATTTATCAATTTCTTAGCTCAATAAGACAACCAGATGGAACACCTTTAATGGATTCTCAAAGGAGAGTGACTTCTCATCTCTCTGGATTGTTTTATAGAAATATTTCTTTGCTTTCTGATGGCCTTAAACTGGTTTATGTATTTGACGGGGAATATCATGTTTTGAAAGGCAAGACGCATGAAATAAGAGAAGAAGCAAAAGATGCTGCGAAAGAAAAATTTGAAGAAGCTAAGGAAAAAAGAGATAGTGATGCGATGGGCAGATATGCTCGAGGTTTATCTAAACTTACCCGGGAGATGATTGATGAGAGCAAGGAGTTGCTTGAATCAATGGGAATTGCTGTTTTTCAAGCTCCTGGGGAAGGAGAAATGCAATGCGCGGAATTTGTTAAAACTGGACAGGCTTATGCTGTAGGAAGCCAGGATTATGACGCTCTTGTTGTTGGGGGGAGAAGGCTTATCCAAAATTTAACTTTAGCTAAAACTAGAAAAACTCGAGCAGGCAATATTTTTATTTCTCCAGAAATTATTGAATATGACAGAGTTTTGAATGAACTTGGTATTGATGCAGATCAGTTAATTTGTTTAGCTATATTGGTTGGAAGCGATTTTAATCCGGGAGGCGTTCAGGGGATTGGTCCGAGAAAAGCTTTGGCTCTTGTAAGAGAGAAAAAATACCCTATTCAGATTTTTAGATAACTTGAGGAGCAGGGAAGATTAAATTTTAACTGGAGAACGGTCTTTGAAATATTCAAAAAACCGAATGTTGCGCGGGGAGAAATTGTTTTTCCTAAAGCAGATTATGCGAAGATTAAAGAGATTTTAGTTGAGAGGCATGATTTTTCTTTGGAGAGAATCGAGAATCAGCTTGCCAAACTTGGAGAGGCTAAAAAACAAAGTTGCCAGAAAACTTTGTTTTGAAAGAATCTTTTATTCTAATTGGAGCCAGGGTTTTTATAGTCTGATAGCTTGTATTCTTGATGGAAAGAAGAGTTGGAGACAGGAATGTGCTTGACAAGTTCGCGGAGGATTTTTGCAAAGTTGTAGATAAGCATTGTAAGTATATTATTGTTTCAGGGTTCGTTGCAATTTCTTCTGGCAGGGCGAGGGCAACTGAAGACATAGACATGATTTTGGAGAAACTTTCTGAAGATAAGTTTATTGAGCTTCACAGGGATTTAGAAGTGAACGGATTTGAATGCATGCAATCTTCAAATCCGAAAGAGATTTTTGACTTGTATTTATTCAGAGGGGACAATGTGCGGTATACGAGAAAGGAAAACAAGTTTTTTCCTCCGGAAATGGATATTCATTTTGCGAAAGATGAGCTTGATGAGGCTCAGTTGAATGAGAGGCAAAAGATTGATTTTATAGGCCTTGATGTGTGGTTTTCTTCTGTTGAATCTAATATTGCTTTCAAGGAGGAGCTTTTAGGCACAGATAAAGATATGGAAGATGCAATTCATTTAAGGAAGGTTTATGAGGAAAAAATATCTGAGGAAAAGATTGATAGAATAAAAAACTTGATAAAATTAGTGAGGAAAAAAGATGAGAGACAAAAGCCATGCTGACTTTATTGAGAGATGGGCTGGTCTGGTAAAAAGCAGGCCACAGAAAGAGTGGAGGCCGCAGTTTAATGATTTTATTGATGCGCAATTTGATATGTCTCAGAGATTTAGAGAGAACATGGAAAAGACTGGAGAAGGAAAAAAAGCCTTAAAAAGAGTCGTCGAGTGGAGAAAAAACAGAAAAAGAAAGATTTTTGGGAACAGAAAATCTGAAGATTAGTAAATAGGGGATTGTTTTGAATTATTGGAAATTTATTTAAACTAGTAAATCTAATCGATTAAATGGGAAATAAGTGGTATGAAAACTTTGCATGGTGGGTACGTCACATTTTTGGGGGAAAAGGCTCAAATCCAGAACCGGTGGAAGACTTGGAGTATACTAGATTTTTAAGGGGGCAGATAGATTTGGTGCGCAGGCTTACAAGGGCAGGTGATGTGCGCGGCGCGAGAGAAGTTGCTGCAGGTGTTGCATTTAGGTTGGGGGGCGTATACACTGCTTTAGGCAAATCTAAAAAGGCGAGAATCCAATATAGACGCGCAGCAGAGTATTATGAACAAGCAGGTATGCCGATTGAGGCACATACTATGTATGGGATTCTAGGAGATGATAAAAACATAGACCGTTTAGCGCGCGATATCGAAAGAAGGACAGAGGCATCAGTTCTACACCATACTCCGCGACTAAAGGGGGAATCAGTTAGAAGTCAGACTCGGCGAACATTATCTCTGCTTTTTTCATTTTGTTTTTTTATTTTGAGTATTGTTTTTTCTGTTTTTTCTTTAACAGGATATTCTATTGCAGATGAATCAACTTCTTCATTTTTCTCTTGGAGTGTTGTATTTTTTATTTTAGGAATTGTTTTTGCTTTCTTTTTTTTCAAGAAAGAAGAAAAGAGCAAATTAAATATGCCAAACTTTAAAACTAGCCGTTAAATCAGTTGGAAGCTGTAATTTATTTCATTTAATATTTATTTTCATCACTTTCCCCTAAGAAAAAATAATCTAAAAAATTTTAGAAAGATTTATAAATAACTTATTTTTAGATAAAGCATGGATAAAAAGATGAGGATTTTTGGATTATTGATTCTGGGGTTGTTTCTTCTTCCGATTCTAAGCAGTTTTGTTGTTGCTCAAGCCCCAAGTAGCTCGGGGAGTGCGGTTCCAATAGCAAGTGTGACTTCTGTATCAGATATTTTTGATCCTGTTAAGGATATGTTTATAAATTGGGAAAAGGGGCAATTAAGTGTTAATATTGCTAAATATCTGTTTTTTATTCTTTTAGCTTTGATAGTTTATAGTATTGTTGGTTTTATCCCGATGTTTAGATCACTAGGCATTAAAATTCCTCTTTCTATAATAGTAGCTTTCTTAGCAACTGCGTATTTAGCACCTTCAGATATTTATACTGCCTTGGCTTCTTATGGCTCGCTGGGCCTTGTATTGGGAGCAGCTTTGCCTTTCATTATCTTGCTTTTCTTTTCAATTCAGATAAACCAAACTGGGGGAGCTGGGGGGCGCATATTATCTAAAGCTTTGTGGGGCGCTTTTATATTATTCTTGATTTGGAAACTAGTATTTGGTATGTTTTTCTGCACTCTCGCAAATGGCAGGAAGTGTATTAGCTTATGGGAAGGATGGGTTTATATCGGATTTATTGTTGCGTGTTTAATTTATCTTCTAGCAGAGAGAAAATTATTGGCGGCTTTGTTCAAGGAAGAAATCCGAGCAGAAGGAGAGGTCATATCGCGGGCGCTTACCAAAGATAAACTCCGTGCTATGGAACGAGAATTGGAGCATTTGGGGGAGGATTGGAATATTGAATTCAAGAGGGATAAACCAGACCAAAAGAAATTAGAAGAGCTAGAGAGAAGAATCAAAGCATTACAAAAAGCGCTTGGTCGGGCTAGTTAAGAAATTATATTTGTTTTGAAATTTAATTTTTAGTCTGGGGTTTTTTAATTTAAGGTAATAGTTGATTTTATCTTCGATATTGAGTGGTAATTATCAAAGTTGGTTAGACATATGCTTCGCGGCACCTATTTTGCCTGTTGGCTTTATAAAATTGTAATTAAAAATGATTTTAAACTCAGAAAGTCTAATATTTAGCATGAAAAAGAGTCTTTTTTTAGCAGTGTTAATAATTTTACTATTAAATTTTTTCATTTTTTTTGCGTACGCGGCGAATGATTCTGGTAGTATAAACCTTTCTTTAAATGCCAGTACCCCTGCTAGTGTCTCAAACATCTCTCTTCTTAATTCTTCTTTCAAGATAGACAAATTTAGGGCAGATACAAACAAGTTATCTTCGAGCCAGATACTTCTCCCCCCATGGGCGGATAATTTGATTAGATTCATGTTTAATTTTAACTTAGCTGAGAAACTGACGTTGCAGAAGATGATAATTCTTCTTGCCATATGGATTATGGTTATTATTCTTATTTACAAAACATTGGCTTTGTTCGATATAATTGGCAGAGGATGGATTAAATATCCTGAATCAGTTATAATAGGCTTATTAATAGCTATTAGCGGGGGTTTGACTGATGTTTATTTACTTTTCTTTGGGGTGCTTGATTTTGTTA
>Ga0233422_10001173_pt1 | contig 11970 bp, 9 predicted proteins | sample Watercolumn_Mata_2_FD_182724 | JGI IMG/M metagenome (GOLD analysis project Ga0233422, IMG submission 182724) | Freshwater microbial communities from Lake Matano, South Sulawesi, Indonesia - Watercolumn_Matano_2014_110_MG | ecosystem: Environmental > Aquatic > Freshwater > Lake | place...
CGGAAAGGCGGCGACCGGCAATCCCTTTTTCAGCCCCCGCACCCAAGCGCCCGCCGGTCCGTCCTTCTTGCAGGCAAAAAGACACGACGATGCCTCGGCGACCAGGGGACGTCCACCTGATTTCTTCTCTTTGATCCATTTGGCAAATTCGAGCGCGCCCCCGGCATTCCCGGGCATCAACAGCACGATTTGCTTGTCCGACAAATAGGGCATGATCAGATCGGACATTCGCGCGTGCCCGTACGCCGGGACGGCGATGAATACGATGGACGCACCGGCGATGGCAGTGCTGGCATCGGTAGTCACGCGATCAATCTGCGCGAGTCCTTCGCCCGCCACCCCGCGGATCTTGATTCCACCTTGTGCCAGCACCGGCTCGATGCTCGATGCGAATTCAGGCGCCTCGAACAGCGTAACCTCAAAGCGGCGCAGTTTCAGCGCCGCAGCCATTCCAAACGCGGTATTGCCTCCGCCTACGACAGTTAGTTTCATTTTGATTGCCTCCTAGCAGCGCTTGCCGTTCTCAACAACCATCTTGCCGCCGATGAACACGCGGTCGACCTTGGAGATGTACACCGGATCGGTCACGACCAAGTCCGCGATCTTCTCGCGCGCGATCAGTCCGCGCTCATCGGCAAGCCCGGGAAATGTCTTGGCAACGTTGTAAGTCGCCGTGGCGACGATCGTGGGCAACGACGCAGCCTTCGCGCGGTACGCTTGCTCGACGCCCACGATCACGGGATCAAAGTACCCTCCCGCGAAATCCGTTGAGACCAGATCAACGAGACCTTGAACGTAGAACTCGTAGAAGAGTTCGGGGTCCACGCCGAGGCGTTTGGCGCCCCACGCATCCAGCGTTGCGACATCAATGACCGCACCGCGTTTGCGTAATTCGCGCGCCTGGGTAATCGCTTCCTCGGCAAAAAAGTTCGAATGGTTCGAGTGCCCGGCGATGATCAGTTCTCCGCCGATCTCCGCCGTCTTGAGCATCATGCGCATGGATTGAGGCGCGTTGTGGAAGATCGCGTGCATGTTGTGCTTTTTCGCTTCCAGCGCGGCTTCCTCGAATCCTTTGAGCGCCGGCCCCAGGCACGGCATGACTGTGTTGACGATGATCTCTTTGGCTCTTTCCACCGTAAGGTCTTTGTCCAACCCGATTTCGTGCAGCGTCATTGCCGTTGCCTTGGCATCAAAATCCGCCGGGTCGGCAAAGCGACCCAGGACGGCTTCTTTGAGCTTACGCGCCTGATGGGGTTCGATCGTTTTGCCCGTCGCCTCTTTCACGGCGATTGGGATGAAGTGATATTCCTGTCCGCCGCCGCCGAGCGTCATCCCGCCGCCGATTTCGCCAATGGCAACGGTGCCCGCCTTCAGTTGCTGCTCCATGGTGACGCCCTTGTGGCGCGGCGAAAAGCCCTTGCCATCCACGGTTTGCGCCGCGAGAAGGCTTTGCGGTAGATACGAGGTCGCGGTTTTGACTCGCAGCGGATGCGTCCCAGTTGCCGCCGCAACATCCTCCACCGTGGCGAAACCGCAGACATTCAGAATGGTCGTCGTTCCACCCAAGAGGTGTCTGTCGGTGTACTCCAGCATCTTGTCCTCCGTTGGCGGAGGAGAGGCGCTGGGCCAGATTGGTCCAAAGTGGGATCCGTGGGTGTGATGATTGATGATGCCTGGTATCACCAACTTACCTGCGCAATCGAATACTCGCTGGGCTTGCTCCAGGGTTCCCTGGGCGAGCGTACCCACGACCACATCAACAATGCGGCCGCGGTCCACGAGCACACTGGCGCGTTCGTGCATCGTCTTGCCGTCACCGGTGACAACCTTGGCATCTTTTAGAATAAACACGAGTGTCTCCTTCTCTCTTTCTTGATCTTATGTGATCAGATAGGCTGACAATTTAGAAATATCCGATACCTGCTCCAACGTGTCAAGCAACGCGGCAAGTTCATTCGCGCGTGCTTTCCCAATGGCGCGTTCCGCCAGCCCCAGGAATTTCGCTTCGAGTTCGTGTGGCGACAGCGGGTTCTGCGGATGACCGCGCGCAAAGCGCGCTTCCCCTTGGAGAACCCGCCCATTCGAAAGTTCGACCGAAACGCGGTTGAGCGGAGACCCTTTGGCTTGTTGTGCTTCTGCCTCAGCGTCTACCTCCAACTGCACGCGGTCCGCCAGTTGCTGAACCGCCGGGCGATTCCAAGGTTCTCCGTCGAACCAACCATAGCCCGTCGGCTCGCGCAGCAGGAGCATAGCGGTGATGTAGGGAAGGCTGAATTCCGCATCAACTGCTGAGGATGGGCGATAATTCTCGAAAACCTTGATCTTGGTGTCGCCGCGCATGTGAACTGCCTGCACATCGTCGGCACGCAGGTCGTGTGCCTGAATGATGCTGCGGAGAGCGTCAAGCGGACTGTGGGTGTGGCGACAACTCGAGTACGGCTTGATCGAAACGTCGAGGATGGAGTATTCGGTCCCCAGCCCCTGCGTGAGGAGAGAAAAATCACACTGATCCGAACCCGCCATGATCCAGAATCCGGTTTGTCCATCCAGGATAGCGTGATTCGCGGGCAAGTTTTCTGACGCATAGAGTGCTGCAAGGACGCCGCCGAGCGCGACCCAGCCATAGTTGTTCTTGAGTTCCCACAGGGGTCGCTCTTCGTAGATCTTGCCGACAAACGGAACGGGCGCGTGTAATGCCGCCATGCCAAACGCGCGGGTAGTCGCTTCGGCGTCCAGTTTGAGAATGCGTGCCGCCGCCGTCACCGCGCCAAAGCCCTGCCAGGTCGCCAGCCCGCGCACTTGTTTATTGCGTCCGTATGTCGGCTTGCCGGCTGCCGCGACGCGAGTGTAGACATCGTACGCGACTGCAACGGCGGTCAAGAAATCTTTACCGGACGCGCGGCTTTGTTCCGCGAGCGCAAGCGCGACAGGGATCGTTGTCGCGCCCGGATGTCCCAGGGCTTTGCCTTCGAGGGTATCGTCATAGTCCATCAGGTTCGTCAATTGCGCGTTAATGTAACTGGCAAGCGGAGCCGTGACATGCCGCGATGTTCCGGCGACGGTCGCGAGACCGTCGGCTGCCATCGGCAGCAGCAGACGGGTCAGATGCTTTCCCGGGGCAAAGGTGGTGCCGCCGAGGAGGCATCCCAACGAGTCACGAATGACGTGTTTCGCTCGAAGGACGACATTCGCGGGCAAGTCTTCAAACCGGACTTGAGCGGCATATTCCGCGAGCGTGCGGGTTGCATTCACGGGTTTCTCTCCTTCAACTGCAACCTAATCTACTCGGTACTGAGCGATTTTCGCTTCGTCGTACGTAATGCCGTATCCTGGCTTGTTCGGCGGGGCGATGAAACCATCCACCGGGGCAACTGGGTCAACAACCACCTTGTCCAATACTTTGATTTCCATCCCGGGATCAAAGTACTCGATGAAGAGCGCGTTGGGTGTCGCGGCAACCAGATGGGAATGGATATTCCAGTTCTCGTGCGGCGAGACGCGCAAGCCGTGAATGTCCGCGATGTGCGCGACCTTGAGCCATTCGGTGATGCCGCCGACGACGATCGCGTCCGCCTGGATGATGTCAATCGCTTGCTCGCGGATCCATTCAAAGAACCCCCAGCGGGTGTATTCCTGCCCGCCCGTCGCGATCGGCGTGCTAATCGCTTCGCGGATGCGCGCGTGTTCTTTGATCTTGTTAAGCGAGCACGGACCTTCGATCCAGTACGGATTGAACTCCTCAAAGTGCTTGATTGCCCGAATCGCCGCGTTGGCATCGTCCCACAGAAACTCAGCATCCATCATCAGGTAGGCGTCGTCACCGAGTGCCTTGCGCGCAACCCGGATGCGCTCCATGTCTTCTTTGATGGACAACATGCCAACGCGCATCTTGACACCCTTGTACTTCAATTCAGCCCAGCGCTCCATTTCCGCCTGGAGTTCCTTTAGCCCTTCGCCGCGGCGATAATAGCCGCCGCTAATGTATACCGGCACTTTGTCCCGGTGCGCGCCCAGCAATTTGTGGATGGACATGCCGGCGCGCTTGCCCTTGATATCCCACAGTGCGATATCCACGGCGCTGATCGCGCGCACGACGACCCCTTTGCGCCCGTACTGCTGCGTGCCATAGTACATCGCTTCCCAGAGACGCTCGTTGTTCAGCGGATCCTCATTCAACAAAAAGGGCTGCAGGATTTCGCGGATGAGCTGGGAAATGATCTTCGCCGCACCGTACCCGTACGTGTCGCCCCACCCGACGATTCCATCATCGGTGTAGATCTTGACCAAGGTGTGATCGCGATAGCTCAATTCCCGCTTTCCTACCCAGACGGGTTTCTTGAGTTGAATGTGAATGGTGATCGCTTCGACTTTGGTGATCTGCATGACTGTATTCTCCTTGACTGGAATTCAAGAATCGTTGCTAGAATCGCCCGCGCATCGTTGGATCCAGATAGTCCCGCAAACTATCCCCCATGAAACTGGCTGCCATGACGACAAGAGAAATAGCCGCGCCTGGGAAGAGCGCCGTCCACCATGCCGATGCCAGGTAGTTGCGGGCGTCGGAAAGCATGCTGCCCCAAGCCGGAGTCGGTGGGCGAATGCCCATACCCAAAAAGGAGAGAGTCCCCTCCAGGAGGATCAGCCGTCCCAATTGAAAACCAGTGACCACGAGAATAGAAGTGAGCGTATTGGGCAAGATGTACCGCCAAAGGATCCTCCCTGTCTTCGCTCCTATGGCTTGAGCCGCTGTCACATAGTCCCTTTCGCGCACCGCCAGGCTTTGTCCGCGAGCCACGCGCGCAAACTCAACCCAACCACGGACTGCGACAATCAGAATCAGATTCTGAATATCAGTGCCGATCAGAGCTGCCCATACAATCGCGATCAGGATGTATGGGAAACTCAGGTAGGCGTCTACCACGCGCATGGCAATCGAGTCAAACCAGCCGCCTCGATAACCCGCGACCAACCCGATCAGCACGCCAACCAAGGCGCCCAAAAACAAGCCGACATATCCCACCGTCATGGATGCCCTGGCGCCCCAAACAACACGACTCCACACATCCCGGCCCATGTGATCCGTCCCCAAGAGGTGCATCCCACCATTGGCATCCACATAGGCAGGCGGCTTGTGGCGCAATCCGAGACTATTGATCGTTGGGTCATACGGAGCGACAACTTGAGGCCATATGGCGAAGAACGTAAACAGAGCCAGCAGGGCGGCTGAGAAAGCAAAGGCGACATTCGTGGCGAGGGGTTTCCGTTTGAAAGAGACTAGCCAGTGTGTCATCGCACGCATTTGTCCTTGCTCTGAGAGTGTCATTAATGCCTCAGGCAATCCGGATCCGTGGATCCAGCACGCCGTATAGGATATCCACAATCAGATTGACTGCCGTCACGATTACGCCAGCAATGATGGTTCCTCCGACGACAACTGGATAATCACGTTGAAAGACCGAGTTCACCATCAGATAGCCCAGTCCGGGCCAGGCAAAGATGGGTTCCACGACGACGGCTCCCAGGACAAGATTGCTCAATTGGAGTCCGGTCATCGTAAGGACGGGCAAGAACGCATTCTTGAAGACATGGCGGTAGATTACTTTGGGTTCCTGCAGTCCTTTGGCTCTCGCCGTCCGAACATAGTCTTCGTGCAGTGCGTCCAATAACTCGGAGCGGAAGAGGCGCATGAGAATGGCTATCTGGAAAAAAGACAAAGTTGCGCCGGGAAGAATAATGTTCGCCAGCCCTACGCCAGAGACTGGAAAGATCGGCAGTTGCACGGCAAAGAACAACATGAGCAACATGGCTACCCAGAAACTGGGCATGGACTGTCCAAAGACGGCGATGACGCGCAGAAGAACATCCAGCGTCGAGCCGCGCTTGAGAGCAGCAAAAGTGCCGAGCGGAACAGCGATTAAGACTGAAGCGATGAGCGAGCCTCCCGCGAGAACCAGAGTGAGCCGCAGTGAGTCCAGAATGAGGGGCAGTAGTGGTTGATAGTAGCGGAAGGACTTGATGGTTTCTCCACGCCAAAAGTTGCCCATAAAGTGGAAGTATTGTTCATGGAGCGGGCGATCGAGACCAAGTTTGGCTCTCATCAAAGCCAGGTCTTCTTTAGTGGCTTCTTCAGGGATGAGGAGCGCGGCAGGATCCCCAGCCGCCTGCATAAAGAGAAACACGATGATGCTGACGGCAATGACGGTCAATATACTCTGAAGTGTTCGCTGGACAATGAACCGATACATCACCACTTCCTATGAAGCCGATTTCTGATGAGTTTTGTTACAATGAGGAGTGAGCAGTTCCGGGTAGACAGTACTTTGCCTGTGGCAGTACTGACCCTGGAACTGCTCACTCCAGAGTCCGATAACTCCGTTGACTTACTTGCGCGGCTTGACGTCGATGAAGAAGCGACTCTCGTAAGAGTACGGCTTCCATTCCACTTTGTTGCTTACCCCGTAGAGGTCTACATAGTTGGTTACAAAGACCCACGGGGCATAGTCGATGAACAGGTCGTCGAGCTGCCGAGCCAGCTTGGTGGTTTCGGGGGTCCCGCTTGGCATCGCCGCCAGCTGGTCAACCATCTTGTCCCACTCGGCTGGGGCGCCCACGTAGGCAAAGCCGCGGCTCATCGGCTTTTCGCGTGACTGGAGCCAAAGGTTGAACGGATAGTCGGCGCGCAATTGGGTGTTGCCAAAGCCCACCTGGTGAGGATCCTTCATCTCGAACGCCTGACTCTTGGGCAGCAGAACAGTGCGACTTTGCGGAATGTATTCCACCGTCAACCCCAGCGCGCGCCAATATCCTGCTATCGCCTCACCCATCTCCTTGTCCAGGGAATAGCGATCGTTAGTCGCATAGAGCGTGATTTTGTCTATCTTGACGCCAGCGGTGCGGGCTTCGCTCAGCAGCTGCTTGGCTTTGTCCAGATTGTAGGGATAGACGACCTTCTTTGGGTCGGCTTCGGGAATGACCGGGTTGAGTACGCCGGAGGGTACGACCGCGCCGACACCCTGGAAGAGTTGCTTCGCGATCTCTTCCTTGTTCACGGCATAGTTCAGAGCTTGGCGCACCCGCTTGTCGGTATAGGGAGGTTCCTTGCTCGGCAGAATAACCATGATATACCGCGCGCTGAGGATTGGCTCTACCCGCACATTTGCGTTGGCTTTGATTTCGGGCAACCAGGATGCATCCATAAAGGGGAGGATGTCAATCCCGCCAGTGAGGAACTCGCTCTTGCGCGTAAAGGCATCGGTGAGGACGCGCCACGTGATGCGTTCAACCCCCGGGTCGGGCCCCCAATAGTCGGCAAAACGCTCGCCGACAACACGAACGTTGGGCACCCACTCGACAAATTTATAGGGGCCAGTACCGAAGGGTTTTCGGTTGAAATCGTTTCCGACCTCATCCAGATACTTTTTGGAGGTGATGGCGGTGTAGTACCAGTTGTTGGCTAGCCCAGCTGAGCCGGGCTCGGGCAGTTTGACCCGGATGGTATAGTCATCCACTTTCTCCAATTGCATCTTTGCAATCACCCCAGGTTGCTTTGGAAGAGCCCGAAAGCCCTCTCTGAAACACCACTGCAGACTGGCTATTACATCTTCCGCTTTCATCTCCCCATACTTTGGATCGTGGAACTTCATGCCTTTGCGGATGTTGAGAATCCACTCTGTAGGAGACTTCATCTCCCACTTTTCAGCAACAACACCCTTTAGCGTGCCATCACGGTCGAATCGGAAAAGTGGTTCCGCAAAGTGCTGGAGAATGTCAATTTCGTCCACGGAAGTCCAATTCCAGCACGTCAGATCCACCGGGTTGCCGAGCTGACCGACGTTGAGAGCCCTGATCCGCTCAGGCGGTGGGGGAGCGGTTGGTGGCTTGGTGGCGGGTGGGCTGGTCGGCGCGGTCGTTGCCACGGGTGGGCTCGTCGGCGCGGTTGTCGCCGCAGGTGGCTGGGTGGCAGGCACCGCAGTCGGGACTGGCGGCTTAGTTGGTGGCGAAGTCGGCACGGGCGTTGGTGGAGTCGCGCATCCAGCAACCAATGCCAGAGCAATGAGTAGTAGCAGACATCGCAGAATGTCGAATCGCATCAGAGTCTCCTTCCTTTTGATGTGAACTTTATTACAGCAAGAGCGCAAGTGTAACGTTGCTGCACATCCCCCCTTTCGCTCACATTGAGGTGTGGTACGCCTTTGCGAAAAAGGCGAATACCAGGGATTGGGTAACCCCTACTGCACGGAGAGAACCACACCCTCCGCTTGCGGACTGCCAGATGCCATTCCAGGCGCCCACCACCGATTTGAACCTGGTGGCGTATCAACGGAATCTGTCGTAGGTACCCAGCTGTTGCGAGATTTGCTGGGCAGTTTTCACCACGTATTGAGTCAATTCTGTGATTTGTGGCTCACTCACGAATTGCTCGGGAAAACCTAATGAGACGGCTGCGATAATCTCACCTTGATAGTTGCGAACCGGTGCGGCGATGGCAATCAAGCCATCTATGGATTCACCGTAGTTGGTGGCATAGCCTTGACGCCGTACCAGAATGAGGTGCTGCAAAAGTTCCTCGATATCCACGATGGTATTCGCGGTGATCCGGGTGAGTTTGTCACTGCTGTATAAAGCGCGAATCGAATCGTCACTCAATCCGGATAAGAGTACCTTGCCACTTGCAGTGGCGTGACAAGGTCGGCGCAGACCGGGGTAGAAGACCGCCCGCACCACCATTGGACTCTCGCAGACGGCGAGACAGACGAGTTCTTTCCCGTCCTGAACCGCGAGTTGCGCGGTGAAGTTGGTTCGGGAAACCAATTGGGCAAGGTTTGTGTTGCCGATGCGGATCAACTCATTCCGACTGGCATACCTGCCAGCCAACTCATACACCGATCGGCCCAGAGAAAAGGTGTGGTCTCTGGCGTCCTGCTCGACAAAACCCGCATCTTCCAAAGTGGCAAGTAGGCGAGTAACAATGGTCTTGGGAAGATTGAGGTGGGCGCCTAGGGAGGTCACTCCCCACGTTGGAGTATCGAGATCAAACGCTTCGAGAATGGCAATGGCGCGCTGGACAGATTGGATCCGATTCCGGTTACGCAAGGAACGACGGGGAACAGATTTACGCTTGCCCAAGTATTTTTCTCGTTGTTCCGCATTGCGGAACATGAATCCGCAATAAGTACCTGCAATCTCTGTATAGACCATCAAAGTCAAAATCAGGTACGATTATGGTCAAAAAACGGTCATATTCTGGTCAGAGAATTGACTTGGCGTTCATTCGTGAGTGGGTCATTCGCTACAGTTTGACAGGAAATCGCGCGCGTCTCCAGTCGGCTGGTTGGCCTCGCGGTGCGCGTCGCTTGCTGTGTCTTGGATGTCATCATTGGATCTCCACGCGCACTGGAACTGCCCACGCAGGGATTCAAACGATCGAACCAACTTTCCGCAATTGCGTTCGGCAACTCGCAGAAGGCGCATCCATTCGAACCGTGGCGCGGAACAGCGAATGTGACAAAGATGCCGCGACTCGTTAGAATCCGTTAGAATCTGAAACAGTCCAACATCAGTCTAGTCTGCGCGTGGTTGGGTCAAGCGTGTCGCGCAGCCAATCGCCCAACAGATTAATGGCCATCACCGTAACGAAAATTGTCAATCCAGGGAACGTGGATACCCACCACTGGGTGGAGAGGTAATCACGGCCATCGGCCACCATGGAACCCCAGCTCGGAGTGGGCGGTCGGACCCCCATTCCGAGATAGCTCAACGATGCTTCCAGGATGATCATCTGTGCGATATCGAGCGTCGCAATGACGATGACAGACCCAATCGCGTTGGGCAGGATGTGTCTCACCAGGATGCGACCATTCCTGGTACCGACCATCCGCGCGGCTTCGATGAATTCCTTTTCTCGTAACGAGAGTGTCTCACTGCGAATCACCCGTGCGTACAACACCCAACCCGTGACGCCCAACACGCCGATGATGTTGCCTAGCCCAGGACCGAGGACTGCCATGACTGCCAGAGCCAGGATCAGAAAGGGCAAGGTCAATTGGATGTCCCCTAGCCTCATCAGGAGGTGATCGATCCAGCCGCCGTAAAAACCCGATAGTAGACCCAACAGCACCCCCCCGGTCGCCCGAACGAGCACCGCGGTCACTCCGATCAGAAGCGATATTTGAGCACCATAAATGATGCGGCTCAGAATGTCGCGCCCCAGTGGATCAGTTCCGAGAAGGAAACTAGGGTCCCCGCCCGTCTGCCACGCCGGCGGCAAGAGACGTTTGAGCAATACTTGATCGGCGGGGTCATGTGGAGACACCAGCGGAGCGAAGATGGCGCTAGTAACCACCAGGAGCACGACCAGCAGACTAGCGACGACAACCCAGTTCTGTGCCAGACGCGTCAGTCTTGGAGGTCTCTGGAACACGCTCTTCAACTCAGCCAAGCTACCTGCCTGCTCTTTCCCCAGTTCTAAGGCCATCTGGTTACCTCTCAACCCAGCCGGACGCGCGGATCCAGGTATCGGTAGGATATATCGACAATGAGGTTCGTCGTGACGACTACCACGGCGACGAGCGTCACAAAGGCTTGCACGACCGGAATATCCCGGTACCGAATGGCTTGAATGGCAAGTAGGCCCATCCCAGGGTAGCTAAAGACCGTCTCGGTAATGATGGCGCCGGCCAGCAGAGAGGCAATCTGCATCCCGATGACGGTGACGACGGGAATGGCGGCATTCTTGAGCGCATGGCGCCCGAGAACATGCCCCTCGGATAGCCCCTTGGAGCGAGCCACCCGGATGTACTCTTTGCCCATCACGTCCAGCAGACTCGAGCGCAACACCCGGGTGATGACCGCCGCCGAGTACATGCCGAGGGTTATCGCCGGCAAGACCAGATGCCGGAAATCTCCTCCACCGGAAGCCGGGAGGAGCCGAAAGCCAACGGACACAATCAGGATAAGGAGGATGCCGAGCCAAAAGGTCGGCATACATTGTCCAAAGAGCGCGAAAGCCATCGAGGCCTTGTCAAAGAAGCTGTTGCGCTTGAGGGCGCTGATGATCCCCATCGGGATCGAAATTATCAAGGCGACGAATGCGGCAGCGGTCGCCAACTGGGTCGTCGCCGGTATGCGTTCAATGACCAAAGAAAGGGCATCTTCGTTTGACCGATACGAGTAGCCGAAGTTTCCTTGAGCGACTCGCCCGAGGAATGATAGATATTGCTCATACAAAGGCTGGTCGAACCCCATCCGGTGACGGAATTCCTCGACTTCTTGCGGCGAGGCTTCGCGGGGCATGAGCGCGACTGCCGGATCGCCCGTCAGGTGAACGAGGAGAAAGACGATGATGGTGACACCAAAGATGACAAAGACAGAATAGAGCAGCCGCTCGACCAGGTAGCGTCCCATGGAATCTCTCCAGCGCGTGGGCAATCCTCGGCGAATCAGACCTTCCGGGTGTGGTTCCCACGGAGCCTGCAAGGCCCGAAAGGTCTGATTATATCCAATCCACCCCAAGCGGAAAACACGCTAATTCGTCAGTGACGCGTTCCAGAACAGAATCAACTCGTTGGCACGGGGCTGCCATTGCAGCCGCTTGTTGATGCCATAGACGTCGTTCAATTCCCACAGGAAGATGACGGGAGCTTCGTCGTTCAGCTTGCTCGCCAATCTGGCGTAGATGGTCTTGCGCTGATTCCGGTCCGCGGCGGTCGCGGCCTCCGCGATCATTTGGTCCGTCTCGGGGGAGTTGTAGTAAAGACCGCGGCGCTTGGAATCAAAGTGCAGCCCGGAGCATTGGTCGGCGTCGGCGAACTGGGAATTGCAGTGCATCGTGTACATACTTTCCATCTTTTTCGCCAGGAACTTTTCCCAAAGCTGGTTTGAGTCGCCGACATTTGCTTGGGCCTTGATGCCAATCTTGGCCAACTGCTGCACGATGACCTGAGAGGGCTCGACGTGCACCGGCTCGTCAAT
>Ga0233422_10001174_pt1 | contig 11953 bp, 12 predicted proteins | sample Watercolumn_Mata_2_FD_182724 | JGI IMG/M metagenome (GOLD analysis project Ga0233422, IMG submission 182724) | Freshwater microbial communities from Lake Matano, South Sulawesi, Indonesia - Watercolumn_Matano_2014_110_MG | ecosystem: Environmental > Aquatic > Freshwater > Lake | place...
GGTATAGATCTTGCCGGTAGCGGGATTGTAGTTGCCGGTACCAAGATGCAGGTAGCGCTTCAGCTTGTGGTGCTCCCGGCGCACGACCATGGTCAGTTTTGCATGGGTTTTCAGGCCGGGAAGCCCGTACACCACATGGGCCCCGACATCTTCGAGCGCCCTTGCCCAGACGATATTGTTCTCCTCGTCGAAACGGGCTTTCAGTTCCACGAGCACGGCAACCTGCTTGCCGTGCTCGACAGCGCTCATGAGCGCCTGGACGATCGGCGAATTGCTTCCCACCCGGTACAGCGTCTGCTTGATCGAAAGCACATCGGGGTCGCTGGCGGCCTGGGAGATGAAGTCGACAACAGGCTGGAACGAGTCATAGGGGTGATACAGCAGCATATCCCTTGCCCTGACGGCGCTGAATATGTCCCCTTCGAACTGCTCGTCGATCCGGTTGACCGGGACAAACGGTTCATCCTTCAGGTCCGGTCTGTCGATCCTGAGCAGATCGACAAGACAGCCCAGGCCAAGAACGCCGTCGATCTCGTAGACATTCCGTTCCGTCACATCGAGATTGTTCATGAGCAGCCTGCGGACCGATTCCGGCATTTCAGGGCTGATATCAAGGCGGACAACCTTTCCGTAACGCCGGGACCGGATGCCCTGTTCGATGGTTTCAAGCAGGTCGCCTGCTTCGTCCTCCTCGATTTCGATGTCCGCATTGCGGATGACCCGGAAAAGATGTGACTTGATGATTTTCATTTCCGGGAACAAGAGGTCGAGATTGTTCGCTATCAGGTCCTCGAGCCACAGATAGCGTGTGATCCCGTCATCCAGTCCGAGATGCTCGATGCTTGCGAGGGCAAGCATTCTCGGCAGGATACTCGGCACCTTGACGCGGGCGAACTTGTGCGCATGGGTCTCCTCGTCCTCGAGCTCGATGGCAAGGTTGAGCGAGAGGTTCGAGAGGAAAGGGAACGGGTGTCCGGTGTCGAAAGCCAGCGGGGTCAGGACGAGGAAGATTTCCTGCCGGAAATAGAGCCGGAGCACCTCCTGGCTGTCCTGGCTCATATCGGCGAAACGGACGAACTCGATACCCTTTTCGGCAAGAGCCGGTACGATGTCGTTATAGAAACAGTCATTCCGCTGGCGAAGCTGCAGCAGAATCCTCGAACGGATCTTTTCAAGCAGCTCTCCCGGCGTCAGCCCGTCAATGGTCCTCTCCTGGATACCGGCATCGAGCTGATCCTCGATACCGGCAACACGGATCATGAAATATTCGTCGAGGTTGGAACTGAAGATCGAGATGAATTTCGCCCTTTCCAGAAGCGGATGCGCATCGGGAACAAGCGCTTCCTCAAGCACCCTCTGGTTGAAGTCGATCCAGCCGAACTCCCGGTTGATGTAATATGCCGGATCGCGGAGATCCTGGAGAGGCGGTCCGATTTCGGTATCAGTCAGCGAGTGATCCATTGTTCGGTGTTCTTTTGGTGAAAGGCATGACGCCGTTTTCAAGCACCACATAATCAAGGGGTTCATCCCACGGATCGCCGGGCAAAGCCGGCAGGAACTGCAGGCTGAACGCCAGACCGATGCGGCAGGGAAAGACTCCCGAGACCGCAAGCCCTGAAAGGAACCGGTCGAAATATCCCCTGCCGTATCCGAGGCGCACGCCATTGCTGTCAACGGCAACAAGCGGCATGATCACCACCTGGATCGAGCCGGCATCATCCGCCCGGAAACGTTCCGGTTCCGGCTGGCCGAACCGCCCTCGTACAAGTTTCTCCCCAGGCTGGTATGCCGCCGGCACGAGCCTGTCGTTTCGTACAACCGGCACGCACAGTTTTTTGCCTGTTTCTGCGAGCAGGACGGCAAGCTATTCCGTCGAAACCTCCCTGCTGACTTTCATCGAAAGATACAAAAGGATATGCTCTGCATCCACAACCTGTTCCATGCAGGACGCCCGAAGGGCGACCATGCTGCTTTTCTCAAGCCACTCGCCTTCCTGCAGCTGTTTTCTGCGGACAAGCATCTCGTTTCTGATGGCATGTTTCGATGGTGCGGGGCTGCTCATGGCGCAATCAGCCGTTGAGGCGGATGCCGTTCGTAAAAAACAAAAGATAAAAAACTTGCCAATCATTCAGCGCCTCCTTTCATCCTGTCCGGCGAGTTGTAGTTCAGCCCGAATGATTTTACATTAGTATAACGAATTCATCACCAAAAACGCCTGTTTCCGCATGATGCAGCTTATTGATGCTTCTTCCATTGTGCCTGGAACGGTTTACTGCATTGCCAAGAACTATCCCGACCATGCGCGCGAAATGCAGCTGTGGGAAGACCGCCAGCAGGAACCGTCAGCCGACGAAAACGAACCCGTGATTTTCATCAAGCCGCCCTCGGCAGTTGAAACCGGCGGAATAACCATGGTTCCCTCGTTCGAGGGCAGGCCGCTTTCGGAGAACCTGCATTATGAAGGCGAAATCGTGCTGCTGGTTGGCTCGGACTGTGACGACTGCAGCGAGGATGAGGCTTTCAAGGCAATCAGGGGTTATGCGGTCGGGCTCGACATGACGCTCAGGGATGTCCAGCTCGAAGCAAAGAAACAGGGCAATCCCTGGCTGAAAAGCAAAGGGTTCAGAAAAAGCGCCCTCGTGTCCGATTTCGTTCCGCGCAGCGAGGCGGGAAGCTGGCAGGACCTCGAGCTGTTTCTTGAGTGCAACGGACGCCTTGTCCAGCACGGCAGTCTTGCGGGAACGGTTTTTTCCCCACCGTTTCTGGTGCACTACCTCTCGTGTGTTTACGGGCTCCGCAAGGGTGACCTGATTTTTACCGGAACCCCTGCCGGCGTGGGGAGGGTTGTTCCCGGAGATATCCTCCAGGCCAGGCTCTGCAAGCGCAGCAGCCTGCAGGATGACAGCTACGAACTGGCCTCTCTCAGGGTTTCGGTACTGCAGGAGTACTGCAAACCATAATTCCCGGAATTGCTGCCTGCTTCATCATTTCATCAACCACATTCTTGCCATGAGTACTCTTTTTCAGCATGTCCGGCTTCTGAGCCCTACCGACAGCATCGATTCCATTGCTTCACTCAGGATCTCCGATGCAGGAATCATCGAGGCAATCGAGACAGGAAATGGAACCCTGGAGCCTGCCGGCAATGACCGGGTTGTCGATCTGCAGGGCAAGCTGATGGTTCCCGGACTTTTCGATATGCACTGCCATTTCAGGGAACCCGGACAGGAGTACAAGGAAACGCTTGTTTCCGGTTCGGCGGCGGCCGCCGCAGGAGGATTTACCGGTGTCGCGCTCATGCCCAACACGCGTCCGGTCATCGACAGCCCCCTCGGTGTTGCTTACATCCGCCATCATGCTGCCGGGCTGCCGGTCGACCTGGAGGTTGTCGGGGCAATGACAGCCGAAAGCCGTGGCGAAACCCTTGCTCCTTTCGGCAAGTTCCACTCATACGGCGTCACGGCGGTATCGGACGACGGCACGGCAGTCCAGAATTCGCAAATCATGCGCCTGGCCTTTGAATATGCCTCGAATTTCGACCTCCTTGTCATCCAGCATTGCGAAGACAGGACATTGACCCAGGGCGGTGTGATGAACGAGGGGCGGTTTTCGACCATGCTGGGGCTCAAGGGTATTCCCGATATCGCCGAAGCCATCATCCTTGCCCGGGATCTGCAGATCATGCGCTACCTTGAAGAACACAAGCTGCACGATCCGCTCAACAGGCCCCGTTACCATGTCGCGCATATCAGCACGGGAGCGGCACTCGACCTTGTCAGGCAGGCAAAGGCCGAGGGACTCCAGGTAACGTGCGAGGTGACGCCGCACCACTTCACGCTTGTCGATGAAGATCTTTTCCATGCGCAGGTCAAAGGCAATTTCATCATGAAGCCTCCGCTCTGTTCCGGAAAAAACCGGCAGGCGCTGCTCGATGCCATCGCGGACGGAACCATCGACGTGATCGCGACCGACCATGCTCCGCATGCGGCACATGAAAAGGAGTGCCCTCCCGATCAGGCATATTTCGGGATTACCGGACTGGAAACAGCCGTAGGCCTCACGTTCTCGGAACTTGTCTCCAAAGGCATCATCTCCCTGCAGCGAGCGGTTGAAATGCTGTCAGTCAATCCGAGAGAAATCATGCGACTCGCCCCGATACATTTCAGGAAGGGGGAGGCAGCCAACTTCACCGTTATCGATCCCGATATGGAGTGGAGACTGACCAGGGAAAACATGAAATCGAAGTCCATGAACACCCCGTTCACCGGCCGCAGGATGAAGGGAAAAGCGCTCGGCATCTTTCACAAGGGCTGCTATACTGAAAATACCATGGCGCCGGTGGAGGGATAAATGGTTTACGGCTTGGCAAACGATGATTTTTTTATTACTTTCGTGTTCTTTCAGGCAAAAAGCATACGAAAGCATTACGTTACGTCATAAACCACAAGAACCAGCGTCCCAGTCATGGCAAAGAAACAAACGTTCGGCGATAAAGGAAAGAAAACCGGCGGCAGCGATTTCAAGGTAGCAAAGCTTGTGCTTTCCGTTCCGTCAGGCAAGAACAAGGCATGGAAATTCGTTGAAAAGAGTGTCCGCATTCCCAACGGCGAAAATGAGCAGGCAATACTTGCCAAAGCCGTCAGCGAAGCGGTAAAGTAAAACGGTTTTCCTCATTTGCGGGGCGCCACTGCGGCGCCCCGTTCCCTCTATCGCTCATCTTCCCTGCTCATGCCTGTTCCTGAACACAGCGCTTTTTCCGGTGATCGTGCATTCGGCACGCCGTGGTTTGCCGAATGGTTCGATCATCCGCTTTATCTGCAGGTCTACAGCCACAGGGACTCCCCGGAGGCGGCACGCTGCATCGCCACCATTCTTGCCCGCACGCAGCCTTCAGGTACGCAGCCTGCATCGGTCAGGGTGCTTGACATCGCTTGCGGAGCCGGCCGGCATGCGATTGAACTGGCACGCCTCGGCTACGCCGTAACCGGCAACGATCTCTCCCCTTTTCTTCTTGAAACTGCCCGGCAGCAGGCTATCGGCTGTGAGGTGGCGCTCGACCTGACTTGTCGCGACATGCGCGCTCTGGATGAGAATGGAGGTTATCATCTTGTATTGCAACTCTTTACGAGCTTCGGTTATTTTGAGCAGGATGACGACGATCGTCGGGTGCTCGGCAACGTATACCGGGCGCTCGAACCGGGAGGCTGGTATGTGCTGGATCTCATCAACCCGGTGTTCCTGAAGCGTCATCTCGTTGGCGTTTCAGAACGCAGGATGGAAGGGCTTTCCGTGCTTGAAGAGCGCGCTCTGGATGGACCGGTAATCAGGAAGCGCATCACCATTACTCCCGATGAGGGAGCACCGATGGTTTTCACTGAATCGGTTCGTCTTTTCGAGCGGGAAGAGATTGCCGGAATGCTTGAGGAAACCGGCTTCATCGTTGAATCGATTGCCGGTGACTACAGCGGGGCGCCGTTCGACAGCGAACGGTCGCCAAGAATGATGCTGTTCTCGCAAAAACGCTGAACGGTCCTCAAGACGGGTTGCCCTGCGCCGGAATTGCCTTTCTCCGTTCAGGAGCAGGACTGCCTGCCTAGTCCAGCATGTCCCTTTCGCGGTACCAGTCGAATGCATTCCTGATGCTATTTTCGTGAGGTTCCTGGCGCATGCCGAGTTCCTTGACCGCTTTCGAGGAGCTGTAATAGAGGTTTTCCGATGCCACCCTGAACATCGAGAGGTTGAAAAGCTTGGATATGCCGTTGCGGTTCTTGCTCAGGTCCAGGAGCGACTTCAGGATTTTTGCCATCCAGTACGGCAGGGGATAATGCACTCCGGGAGCTCCGGTGATGGAGGAAATCGTGGCGGCAAGTTCGCGATACGACACATTGTCCCCTCCGAGAATGTACCGTTCGCCTGTTTTTCCCTTCTCCATTGCCGCAATGATGGTTTCGGCAACGATCTCCACATCGATCACGCAGACGCCGCCAAGGGGATAGAACGGTATCTTCCTGTTGTAGACGTCCTTGATCAGCCGTCCTGCATTGAAGTTGATGTCTCCTGCCCCAAACACATAGGCGGGGTTGACGATCACGCAGTCGAGGCCTTTTTCCACAGCCCGGGCAACTTCCTGTTCCGCATGATGTTTTGTCCGGGCGTATTCAAGGCCGATGCGGTCGAAATTCCAGTCGGCGCTCTCATCGAGCGGGGTTTTCCCGCGGCAGATGCCGATTGCCGTTATCGAACTGACATGCACCACCCGTTTCACCCCGGCCAGGAGCGATGCATCGAGAATGTTTCGGGTGCCATCCACGTTGATGGCGTGCAGGAGAGGATTTCGCTTGTCCCCCATGTAGGTGAGGCCGGCAGTGTGGTAAACCTGATCCACCCCTCTCATCGCGTTATCGAGAGACAGCCGGTTGGTGATGTCCCCGTATTCGAGCGTAATCCTGTCGAGTATCCCTTCAAGGGAGGTCAGGTCTGAGCTTTTGCGGACAAGAACATGGATGTTGCCGGCAGAGCATGCCACTAGTTTGTGCACAAGCCGTGATCCGATAAACCCCGTGGCGCCTGTAACGAGAATTTTTTTCTTCACCTAATGCGTGTACTTCAATCATTGAAAAGAGCGGGAGGAGTTCCTCACGCGGTTATTTGCCGGAAACCTGCTCCTGCACTGGGATTTCTCCTGAAATGATCCTGTTGCGGATATCCTCGACACGTTCATGAACGGACGTTCCCACAAGTGCTGCATTCCGGTCGTTGTAGATGTAATCGGTATAACGGTCACCGATGCCGAAAACCGTCACGCTTCCCCCCTTGAACGAGTTTGCGAGCACATCCTCGACGGTTTTCAGGACGGCGCGGTCTATGGCCTTCACCATGCTGGTGAGGACAAAACCGGGCGCATCCGGCTCCTGGTCGCGGTCGGTGCAGATAACCAGTTTTTTCGTCGCGCGAGCAGCCTCGATCACGCCCATACCGCTTGCACCCGCTGCCTGGTAGATGATGTCCGCGCCGCGGGCATACTGTCCAAGTGCGAGCTCCTTGCCTTTGGCCGGATTGGTGAATGCGCTTCCGGTCATGCCGATGTAGGCGGGAATGACCGTCGCTGCAGGGTTGACATAGGTCACCCCTTCGGTAAATCCGGTTTCGAACTTCCTGATAATCGATGATTCCATGCCTCCGATGAACCCGACAGTATTGGTTTTCGTGACAAGTCCGGCAAGGGCTCCGGCCAGAAACGATCCTTTTTTCTCTTCAAAGACGATGCCGGAAAGGTTTTTCGGCAACTCGACGCCCGGCTTGGAGATATAATCGATGCACACGAATTTCTTGTCGGGAAACTCCTTGGCGATCGCGGTGATGTCATCGCTGAAGAGCAGCCCCACGCCGATGACCAGATCGACTTCGGGATCCGCAGCCATCTGCCTGAGCGCAGCTTCCCTGTCCGATCCTTCCCCGGCCGGTTCGGTGTAGATGAACTCGATGCCGTGTTTTTCCTTTGCGAGTTCGAGTCCGTGGTAGGCTGCATCGTTGAAGGATCGGTCACCCCGTCCCCCGACATCAAAAACCAGCCCCGCATGGAGTGTTGTGTTTCCATCCGCACTGGCGGCTGATTTTCCGGTTTTCGGAGTGCCCGAACATGCACTCAGCAGAAAGGCGGCGGTGAGAAAAAAACAGAAAAGACGGTTAATGGCGGAATACTGGAAAAATCTGTACGGAAAATGCATTTTTCACGAATCTTAAGGTAGAAAAAACCCGGTCCATTTAAAAACGGTGCAGCGGTAAAATTCACTTGTCCATTTCCGGGACGAAACAAATCCGGGAAGAGCGGGCGCCCTTTGGAAGATATCCTGAAGTTCTTGTTATATTCTGCCTTATAGACAGAAACAATATACCCGGGAGAGAGGATGCGGACCGAACCGGAACTCAAAACGGCATGCTTCGGGCTTCAGGAAGATTTCGACATGGAATCGCTGCAGCAATCCCTGACGTTTCCGGTTCAGTTTCTTGCCGTCTCTTCCGCGAGGGAGCAGCGGGTTTATTACGACACCTTCGAGTGGCAGTTATTTCAGCACGGCATCGCTGTCGCCTCCAGGCGGAGGCATCTCTGCCTGTTCGACCTCCAGGCGGAGGCATCTCTGCCTGTTCGACCTCCAGACCGGTCTTGAATCTGCATCCGAGAGGTTTTCTGTCGTGCCCGCCCATTTCATGGCTTCGTCGCTCTCTCCGGGACCGTTCAGATCGGCCCTTGAAAAGGTGACGGGGGTACGGGCGCTTCTCAGGCGCAGCAGGATCGATACCGACCGGGCCGTATGGAAAGTGCTCGACGGGGAGGAAAAAACCACCGGTATTCTTGTTTCGGAAACCTACTTCATGGTCCGTGGAGGCATAAGGGCGCGTATCGCCGGAATGCTGCAGCTCCGTCCCATGAAAGGGTTCCGGGATGAGACCGGCAGGCTCGCCCGTCATATCGAGGAATGGCTCGGCAGGGAAAGCGTTTCCTGTTTCAGCGATATCTACAGGCTTTTCATGGAAGCCGCCGGAAAGCATGTCAATGACTATAGTTCGAAAATCCGTCTTTCGCTCAGGCCGGCAGATCCTGTCCGAAAATCCGCCGCACTCCTGCTTCTTGCGGCACTCGACGTCATGCGCCGCAACGAACCGTGGATTTCCCGGAATGTCGATATGGAGTTTTTGCACGATTACCGGGTTGCAATCCGCCGAACAAGGTCGCTGCTCGGCCAGCTCAAGGGGACTTTCAGTCCGGCGTCGGTTGCACCTTTCCGCACGCTTTTCAAGGACGCAGGCAAGCAGTGCAACACCCTGAGGGATTGCGACGTCTATCTGCTCAGGGAAACGGCTTACCGGGCAATGCTTCCCTGCTCTCTGTCGGCTCATATCGGTGTCTTTTTTGACGAATTGCAGGCGATCAGGGCAGCAGAAATGCGTGGCTTCAGCGCCTACCTGCGGTCAGCATCCTTCCGCAGCAGGCTCGCCGAATGGGAAGCATTCCTGCGTGAACGAACCGTCGATCATGCCCTGGCGGACGATACCGGGGACGGGCTGCGTTCCACGATCGAGGTTGCAAGGAAAGCGACCAGGAAGGCATGGAAAAAAGTGATCAGCCACGGAAGAAGCATTCCGTCCTGCGCCTCGGACCGCGAACTGCATGCACTGAGAATCGATTGCAAGAAACTCCGTTACCTGCTCGAGTTCTTTACGTCGGTTTTCCCGGAAAAAACTGCCGGTCGGGCGATACGGCACCTGAAGGAACTCCAGGAAAACCTCGGTTCGTTCGTTGATCTTGCCGTCCAGCAGCAGTATCTGCTGAGACGCATTGAAACCATGAAGAACAGGCAGCCGGATGCGGAGCTTGCCGCTGCGCTGGGAGGGCTTGTCGCCATCCTGCATGACCGGCAGGAAAAGGAGCGAGAATCGTTCGCCGAGACTTTTCGCCGTTTCGACAACGATGAGGCCGGAGCGCTTCTCAAGGATCTCCTCAATAACCGCTGACACACCGATATGAAAACCATAGCGCTCTACAGCATCAAGGGAGGAGTCGGCAAAACTGCTGCAGCCGTCAACCTTTCGTATCTGGCCTCAAGGGACTCCTTTCCCACGCTGATCTGCGATCTCGATCCCCAGGGTGCAAGCTCATACTATTTCAGGATATCAGCGAGGGAAAAATTCAACAGCAGCAAGTTTCTGCAGGGAAGCAAAAAGATCTGCCGGAATATCAGGGCAACCGACTTCGATCTGCTTGATCTGCTTCCTTCCGATTTTTCGTACAGGAACCTCGATCTTGAGTTGCTGGACGAGAAAAAGCCCGAGAAAAAACTCAAAAAAAACATCGCGGAATTCAGTGACGAGTACCGGTATGTTTTTTTCGACTGCTCTCCCAACCTCACCCTTTTTTCAGAAAGCATCTTTGCCGCCGCCGACATCATCCTTGTTCCGGTCATTCCAACCACACTCTCGATACGCACCTACGAGCAGCTCAGGAATTTTTTTATTGACAGCGGTCTTGACGTTTCGAAAATCAGGGCATTTTTCACCATGGTTGAAAAGCGCAAATCGCTACACCGCGACATTATCGGTACCTACGGCAGCATGACCGATTTTCTGCAGGAGTCGATTCCCTACAATTCCGAGGTGGAAAAAATGGGGCTCTACCGTGCTCCACTCAATGCCGTCATGCCTTCGTCCCCGGCATCGAGAGCCTACCGGCGGCTCTGGGAGGAACTCCGCACGACAGGCCTGCTCTGAACGGCAGGCCCCGTCTTATGGTACGTCGCCACAACATCCTCCCCCGCTGTAACTCCATGAAAAAAACAAGAGCATTCTTTCAGGTGAACCGCAGTGTCTCTACCGGCATCGCGTTGCTGGCGGCACTGCTGCTTACCCTTGTCTTCTGGCACTTCCTTCGCCCTGCAAGAGATCTGGACGCCATCCGCAAATCGGGCAGAGTCAGGGTTATCCTGACCTACGACCCCGTCAGCTATTTTATCTACAAAGGAACCCCGATGGGATACAGCTACGAACTTGCCCGGAAGTTCTGCACGGATCTCGATCTGGAAATGGACGTTGTGCTGGTTCGTGATCTGAACAAGATGCTGCCGCTTCTCAGGGCGGGAAACGGAGATCTCGCAGCCCACAACCTCACCATCACCGGCATGCGAAAACTCGAAGTCAGCTTCACGGATCCGATAAGCCAGACAACACAGGTGCTTGTGCAGAAAAAGGACTCGGAAAAGAACCTTGTCAGGGATATCCGGCAACTGCACGGAAAACCTGTTCATGTGCGCTCAGGTTCAGCATACTACACAGAGTTGCAGAAGCTGCAGCGCTCAAAAGGCATCAATATCGATATCGTTACTGTTCCAGGATCGAAAAACACCAGTCAGCTCATTCGGGATGTTGCTGCCGGAGTCATCGCCTACACGGTTGCCGACAGGAACATTGCCGAGGCGAATCGCCCGCTCTATCCCGACCTCGATTTTGAAACCACCATCAGCCGGAGCATGCCTCTTGCCTAGGCAAACGCAAAACACTCTCCGCAACTGCTTGCAGCGCTGAACAGGTGGCTTGCCGATGAAAACACGAAAATATATGCAAGGGTGCTCGAGGATAAGTACTACCGGCAGCAGTATACGTTCAGGACGCGGGCCATGCATGCCTTCTATTCGGAAAAGGCGGGTGAAATCTCCCCGTTCGATTCCCTTGTGAGGCAGTCCGCACAAACGATCGGATGGGACTGGCGCCTGCTGGCCTCCCTGCTTTACGAAGAGTCGCATTTCGATCCGCAGGCGGTTTCCTGGGCTGGCGCCATCGGGCTCATGCAGCTCATGCCGGGAACTGCCCGCATGTTCGGGAGCGGTGATCTTTTCGATCCTGAAACCAACATCAGGTCCGGAACACGCTATATCAGCTATCTGCAGAAAGAGTGGAACAATGTCCTTGATCCCGAAAACCGCATCCGTTTCGTGCTTGCATCCTGCAATGTCGGTCCCGGACATGTGCGGGACGCCCAGAAGCTTGCCCGGAAATACGGCCGCGATCCGGAAGTGTGGGACGGGAGTGTCGAGCGGTACCTCAAACTGAAATCGGATCCATTCTATTACCGTGACGAGGCCAGCGAGTTCGGCTACTGCAACGGCATCATGCCGGTCAACTATGCCAGAAACATCCTCGCCCGTTATGCGCTGTACCGGCAGGTCATTCCGTAACAGACAATCCGGCAGGCCTGAGGAGGTCAGCGGCAGGAGGTTTTTTCTGCAGCTCCGGAAACAAGTTTCGCCTTTATGGCCCTGAGAAAGAGAACCGGAAACCAGTAGTGTCCGGTTAAAATAAGGCCAGTTGGGCGACCGGATCCCTCACCTTTCTGAGAGACTGTTCTTTGAGTGATAAAATATCGATCAGCAGGCGATGCTCCATGAGTACAGCAGCGATCATT
>Ga0233422_10001177_pt1 | contig 11888 bp, 9 predicted proteins | sample Watercolumn_Mata_2_FD_182724 | JGI IMG/M metagenome (GOLD analysis project Ga0233422, IMG submission 182724) | Freshwater microbial communities from Lake Matano, South Sulawesi, Indonesia - Watercolumn_Matano_2014_110_MG | ecosystem: Environmental > Aquatic > Freshwater > Lake | place...
CAACGATTCTTCTTGCTTCGTCTTGTGCGGCTTTTGAAAGAGGAACGTGAACGGCCATTTGGTCTCCGTCGAAGTCCGCGTTGAATGCGGCACAAACCAGCGGATGAACCTGAATAGCTTTTCCTTCAATCAGTGTCGGTTGGAATGCTTGAATGCCAAGTCGGTGAAGAGTCGGAGCTCTGTTTAAAAGCACGTAACGTTCTTTTGTGACCTCTTCCAATATGTCCCATACTTCGCGTTTTCCGCCCTGGATTAATTTTTCCGCGTTTTTGATGTTGTGTGCGTATCCTTCTGAGATTAATTTTCCGGTAACGAATGGCTTGAATAACTCGAGTGCCATTATCTTTGGAAGTCCGCATTGATGTAATTGCAATTTCGGTCCGACGACGATAACGCTTCTTCCTGAATAATCCACGCGTTTACCAAGCAGGTTCTGGCGGAAGCGTCCTTGTTTCCCTTTTAGCATGTCGGAAAGAGAGCGGAGCTTTCTTTTGTCTCCGGCGGTGAATACCGCTCTGCCTGAACGTGCGCTGTTGTTTAATAGCGTGTCGACGGCTTCCTGTAGCATTCTTTTCTCATTTCGGCAGATTACTTCCGGTGCTCCGATTGATAAAAGTCTCTTCAAGCGATTGTTCCTATTAATCACACGTCGATATAAATCGTTTAAGTCGGAAGCTGCGAATCTTCCTCCGTCCAATTGGACCATCGGGCGAAGATCCGGTGGAATTACGGGAAGAACAGTGATAATCATCCATTCCGGTTTTATTTCAGCTTTGAGGAAACTTCCGACGAGTTTAAGTCTTTTTAATAATTTCTTTTTTCTTTGTCAGCTTGTTTTTTTGATTTCTTCTTCAAGTCGATCTTGGAGTTTTTTCAAGTCCGTGTGTTCGATGACTTCACGAAGAACTTCCGCTCCGGTTCCGGCTTTGAATACGTGGCCGAATTTTAATGAAAGATCTCTGTATTCAATTTCGGAATATACCGCGCAAGGTTTGATGTTTTGGAGTTCTTCCTTTGCGACCTGGTGTTGTTCTTCAACTTCTTCGATTTTCATTGCGTATACTTTTTCGATCTCGGCGAGTCTGTGCTTGGTTTCAGTTGCGCTTGCTCCTTTTGCCGCCAACTCGGCTTCCGCTTCTTTCTTTGCCGTTTTAAATTCCGTTTGAGTTTTTTGTTTATGATTTTTAAGTTCTTCTTTTAATTGATTTTTTGCTTCTTCTTTCGCCGCTTCATCCACTTCTTTGATCATATATGCCGCAAAATAAATTACTTGCTCAAGTGTTTTGACCGGCATGTCTAGTAGAAGGCCGACTCTACTTGGGGTTGATCGGACATACCAGATGTGTGTTACAGGACATGCCAATTTAATGTGGCCCATTCGGACACGGCGAACTGATGAACGGGTTACTTCGACTCCGCATTTCTCGCATATAACGCCTTTATATCGGATTCTTTTGTATTTGCCGCAATAACATTCCCAGTTTTTCGTGGGGCCGAATATTTTTTCACAAAACAGACCGTCGCGTTCAGGCTTTTGTGTTCGGTAATTGATTGTTTCAGGTTTTTTCACTTCTCCGAACGACCATGACATGATTTGTTCAGGAGAGGCTACCGATATCGCGATGCAATTAAAATCAAATGGTGGTTTCTTATCGCTTTGGTTTAGAGCCATGCTTAAGTTGTTAGTGGTTTATATGGTGAGGTGCAAACTGTGTCTTAATGCGGGTGCGAAATTCTGTTTTTGTCCGCCGTTTGCACTGGTTTTGTGTAATTATAATCCTAAATCTTTATCGATTGGATTCTCGTCTTTCTTGTTGTCTTCTTTTGGTGGGTTATCTTCTTCCGATGTGTTTTCTTCGTCTTCGCTACTATCCTCGTCTTTTTCTGGTACATTTCCTATCGCTAAATCTTCTCCAGCTTCCGGGATATAATCTTTGTCATCGGATCTTTTGTTCAACATAATCATGTCTTCGACGACGATTTCCGTTTTGAATTTTCGGATTCCTTCTTCTGTGTCCCAGCTCCTTGTTTTCAGGTAGCCTTCGACATAAACGAGTTTTCCTTTTCTTAAATATTTCTCGCAAATTTCAGCAAGGCGTGCCCATGCCACACACTCGTGGAATTCCGCTGATGATTTTTTCTCGCCGCCTGAAGTTACCCATTCGCGATTTGTTGCGAGACCGAATGTCACTATGCTTTGCCCGTTGCCTGTTTGTCTCATTTCTGGATCTCTCGTGAGGTTTCCAATTAATATTACTTTGTTTACTGATCTCATAATTTTTGTTGTTAGGATTTAATTTGGTTAGTGTTAATTTTACTCTTTACTTGTCTCTTCCAATTCTTTTTCAGCTTCTTTGCCGAGGCTATCTTTTAATGTTTTTTCAACGTTGTCTTCCGGTTCGATGTATTCGTCTTCGATTGAAAGCTCCTGTCTGTGCGGGTCTTGCATGAGGTCGACATTTAGACATAAGCTCTGAAGTTCTTTCACCAAGACATTGAAGCTTTCCGGTGTACGCGGTTTCTTTATTAATTCATCTTTGATAATCGATTCATATGCCTTTGATCGGCCGTACACGTCGTCCGATTTAATGGTCAACATTTCTTGGAGAATGTGGGCTGCGCCGTACGCTTCAAGTGCCCAGACTTCCATTTCTCCGAATCTCTGGCCACCATGTTGAGCTTTTCCTCCGAGAGGTTGTTGGGTGACGAGCGAATAAGGGCCTACTGAACGAGCGTGGATTTTGTCTTCGACTAAGTGGTTTAATTTCATCATGTACGCAATTCCGACAGTTGTTTTCTGATCGAACGGTTCGCTGGTTTTCCCATCGAATAATTGGACTTTGCCTTCTTCCGGAAGTCCGGCTTTCTTTAATAATTCGGCGATTTTTTCGTTTGAAATTCCGTTCAGGGCTGGGGTTGCTATCTTGAATCCGAGCTTTTTGGCCGCCCATCCCAAGTGTGTTTCCAAAATCTGTCCAATATTCATACGAGAAGAAACACCGAGTGGATTTAATACAATCTGAACCGGAGTTCCATCTGGGAGGAATGGCATGTCTTGTTCCGGAACTATGATTGAAACGACACCTTTGTTTCCGTGGCGTCCTGCCATTTTATCACCGACTGAAATTTTTCTCGTTTGAGCTACGTCAACTCTTATTTGCTTGTTGACGCCCGTCGGGAGCTCATCGCCGGCTTCACGAACAAAGATTTGTATGTTTACGACTTTCCCTCCTTCGCCACCAGGAAGTTTGAGTGAAGTGTCTTTAACATCTCTCGCTTTGTCTCCGAATATTGCGCGGAGCAGGCGTTCTTCAGCCGTTAACTCAGTTTCTCCTTTTGGTGTGATTTTGCCTACCAATATATCGCCTTCATTTACAGTTGCGCCGATTCTCACTATACCGTCTTCGTTCAAGTCCTTGAGTCTTGATTCTCCTACATTTGGAATGTCGCGTGTTACTATCTCGGGTCCCAGCTTTGTGTCGCGGACATCAACGGTGTATGTCTCAATATGAACTGAGTCGTAGAAGCCTTGTTGCACTAATTTTTCAGAAATAATCACGGCGTCTTCGTAGTTATAGCCTTCCCAGGTCATGTATGCGACGAGCAGGTTTTGGCCGATAGCCAACTCGCCGTTATCGACGGCCGATCCGTCTGCGAGAAGGTCGCCTTTTTTGACTCTGTCGCCTTTGTTTACGACAGCTCTTTGGTGCAAACACGTGCCCTGGTTTGAGCGCTTGTAGCTTTGGAGTTCGTAATTTACCTTTTTACCATTGTCGTATAATACCGTGACTCTGTTTGAGTCGACGTATAAAATTTGTCCGTCGTTTTCTACCAATGTGACTTGGCCTGAATTTTTTGCCGCGGTTTCTTCCATTCCGGTTCCGATTACCGGCGATTCTGGTTTTACCAAAGGAACGGCTTGTCTCTGCATGTTTGAACCCATTGAGGCCCTTGTGTTATCGTCGTGTTCCAAGAAGGGGATCAACGCTGTCGTGATCGAGATAATTTGTTTAGGTGAAACGTCGATGTGAGTTATGTCGTTTACGTGGGCAAGTGTCGCTTCGCCGTTCTTTCTTGCCGAGATACGTTTGCTTGTAAATTGGCCGCTCTTGTCCAAGTCTGAATTTGCCTGAGCAATAACCAATCCTCTTTCTTCTTCCGCGTCGAAGTAATCAACTTTGTTTGTTAAGTATGCTCGGACCGTGATTTCTTTGAGGTCTTTAATTTTGGCTGCTTCTTTTGCAGCGGCTTCATCAAATGCCTGGCCGGCTTTGATTATTACTTTGCTTCCATTTTTAACTTCCTCTCTTGAAATATGGCCTACCGCTTCCTTCCCATCATTTGCGACTATTTGAGAAACTTCTCTGAATGGGGTTTCAATGAATCCGTATTTATTAATTTTTGCGTATGAAGCCAAATGAGTTACAAGTCCGATATTCGGTCCTTCAGGTGTTGCGATGGGACAGATTCTTCCATAGTGAGATTCGTGTACGTCACGAACGTCGAATGATGCGCGTTCGCGTGAAAGACCTCCTGGTCCCATGGCCGAGAGTCTTCGTTTGTGCTCGAGTTCCGACAGCGGGTTTGTCTGATCCATGAATTGAGACAACTGTGAACCCGCGAAGAATTCTCTCAGAGCTGCCGTTATCGGGCGAGAATTGATTAATTGTGTAGGGGTTACCGTTTCGAGGTCCATAACTGTCATTCTGTCTTTTGCGATTCTTTCCGTTCGGAGAAGTCCCACGCGGAATTTGTTTTGCACCAATTCCCCGACCGAGCGGATACGTCTGTTTGAAAGGTGATCGATGTCGTCCGGTTTTGCTTCGTCGTTATTTAGTTTGATCAAATGTTTGAGAATCAAAACCAAATCGTCCGGTTGGAATGTGTGGAATTTTTTCTTATTTGGAACGTCGAGATGGAATCTCTTGTTCAATTTGTATCTGGCGACAGGCCCCATGTCGTATTTCTTGTAGTCGAAAAACATTGAGCTTATGAGGTTCTTTGCGTTTTCCGGTGTTGCCAAGTCGCCTGGTCGGATCTTCTTGTATATATTTTGGTAAGCTTCATCTAAGGTTTTGGCCGGGTCTTTTTCGAGAGTCATTAATATATAGTCGTGCTCGATGTCTTTTATGTCATCCTTGAATAAATTGATGATGTCTTGATCTTTTTCATATCCCATTATTCTGATGAGAGAAGTGATGGGGATTTTACGTTTTCTGTCGATTTTTACTGTGATAATTCCTTTTTTGTCAGTTTCAATTTCGAGCCAGGCTCCACGCTTTGGAATAATTTTCGCGTTGTGCATTTTTGGGGCCTGCAAGTTTTCCGAGAAGAATACGCCAGGGGACCTAACCAACTGGCTGACAACCACTCTTTCGATTCCGTTGATTATGAATGTTCCTCTGTTTGTCATTAACGGGATTGAACCGAGGAATATGTCCTGTTCTTTGATTTCACCTGTTTCCTTATTAATTAATTGAACGTGTACTTTTAACGGCGCTTCGTATGTAATATTTTTTTCTTTCGCTGTTTCGGCATCGTATTTAATTTCCCCCATTTCGTGCTCCAAGAATTGGAGTTCCAGTTTCTTTCCTGAAAAGTCTTGAATCGGGGAAATTTCATCAAGAAGTTCGCGGATTCCTTCTTCCAAAAACTCCCTGTATGAATCAAGCTGCATCTCAATCAAATTTGGCATGTGGTATACTTTGTCCATTTGTTCCGAGAAGTATTTTCTGGTCGATCTCGGGATCAAATGTTCACTGCCGATTGCCAATTGGGAAGGCCTGATCAAATGTTCTCCGTGCGGACGTTTTTGAGGAGCTGCTACTACTTTTTTTGAAAGTTTTGGAACTGAAGTTTTTTTCGTTGTTTTCCCTGTCTTCTCTGTTTTTGCGCTTTTCTCCGGTTCTTTTTTAGGGATTTTGATTTCTTTTCTTGGAATTTTAATCTCTTTTTTTGATTCCGCTTTTGGTGCTGTTTTCGTGGTCTTTGCTGCGGCAGTTTTTACTTTTTTTTCAGCTGTTTTGCTTTTGCTCGCAGGCGATTTCGTTTTTGTTTTGGCTACTTTTAAATTTGTCTTCTTGGAAGTATTTACTTTAGAAGTTTTCTTTGTTGTTTTTGGCATATTAAAAAATTAGATGAGAGTGAAAATTAGGAGGTCGCCACCCAATCCACAACTCATCTGTTTTATCTGGTAGCAAGCGGTATTTTATTGATTTTCGTTGCAATGTCAAACTTTTGATAACAGGTTACGGAAAACGTCTTGCAAAATATCAAAAATGTGTCGAAGTAGACTTCTGTGAATTTGAGTTCTGAGTCTTTTTATATTTTAAAATTTTGTCAAATATTTTTTTAAGGAATTGTATTGCATGTTGGATATGTATCCTATATAAGGAGGTTCAAAAATTTAATAATTTATTAAAATATGAGTTCATTTTTGGTGGGGCAATCAGATGTGGGGGCTTTGAGTGGTGACGAGGAGGTTATGGAATTTACAGATGTGGTTGATGGTAGATCGTCTATTAGTACGTCGAATAATTCGGCTTTGCGATTTCCTGCCAGTTCGATGGATCAAACTTCTCAACCTGTGACTGAGTTTAGTAATCGGACTTCTCTGTCTGTTGCTGATGAGGTCGATGCTTTCAACTTTTCTTCTGATGTTGAGGCACGTGCCAGGGCGGATATGCAGGGTGTTTTTTTTGCAAGAGAGGAATTATCTGCGAAAGAAATTGATGGTTTTGACGATAAGCGTTTATATGCTTTATTTGTTTGTGTTTGCAATGAGTATAGTCGGTTGAGTGACGAACAGATTGAAGTTGATAGATTTGCTGTGTCTAAATCTATTAGAGATAGAATTGTGCAAGTGTTTAGAGTTGTGAGCTATGTTTATAAAAATTATCCGGATGTCGATTATGATCGTGAATCTATGGAAAAATATGAGGCAAATGTTTGGAAGCTGGATCTGCTGCGAGTGGTTGCAGATCAGCTTTTTCGTGCGATTTCTCAACGTGGGTTTAGGCTTGGACCTATAGTCCCTTTGTCTAAAAAGTTAGGGGATGTTCCTAAGGTGGTTGTTTAGGTGTACTTACGTAACACCGCCTGCGTAAGCTGGCGGAGTTTCACTTCGTTTCTACATAACTTTCCAGCTTCCAACGGTGTCTTCGAATGCGTAGGTCGGGGGGATTGTTAATTCTCCATAGAGGTTTTGAGAAAGGAGTTCGTCTTTTATTTCTTTTACTCGTTTGAAGTATTCGTCTTTTTCGTATTGTTTGTTCAAAATGCAGTATTTTTTGTGGTGGAGGGCAATGCAGCCGAAACAATGATCGCAGTTGAAGAGGAGTTCGCTGTGCTCGCAGTCGCTGCAGCTCGTTGAAAAGAAACAGCAATTACAGTTATGCATGATGTGGCAAGTCGTTACGTTGTAGCAAAGCTCGGCATGTTCTAGGACGAAGATGTCGTATGAATCTTTGCAGTACTTTGATTCGTATATGTAGGCGGTGTCCTGGCATTCGACGACATCAAAGGCGTAAAAAGCGTTTTGTGAGTGGTCTATGTAATTGCCGAAGAAATTCTCGGAATTGGTTTGAGTGCAGTAGACGCGAGGAGTTTTTGATTTAACTTCTTCGAATTGGGTTTGGATTTGTTCTGTGGATTGGGGCGTGTTTTTGTTTGAGTGCTCTTGCGAATTTTCTGTTTTTGAGTTTTGGGTGTCTGTTTGTGTGGTTTGGGCATCTGTTTGTACGGTGGGGTTGTTTGCTTGATTGTTTGCAACCTTTTTAATTTCCTCCAATTTCTTTTTAAATTCTTCCGGTCGGTATTGGACATTGAAAATGTGATATTCCTTATTCCTAAGCGAAGCGCAGCCGAAGCAGTTACGGCAGCCTTTTAAATCGTATCCGTAGTCGCAGTCATGACAGTTTTCGGAGTCCTGCATGTGTGAGCAATTGTAGCAATAGTGGCAATTGATAACTTCGTAGCAAAGGGTGCAATTCAAGATATGATCGCAGTCGACGCAGTCTTGATTGTTGTAGAAATCGCGGCCGTACATACAGTCTTCGTTTTTCACGGCGTTGGCGAGGAGGTAGCAATTTTTGCATTCATCGATGTTGTAGCAGAACTCGGAATTTGTTTGCTTGAGGTGAATCATCCCGACCCTTGGTGTTTTAAGTTGAAGGGTTTTGTAATCGTCGAGGAAGGACATGGTGGATTTGATTGGGTTAGTCTGTGTTATAAACTTCTCTACGGTGTCCTATTTTTAGTATAACCAAAATTATTAATTCTCCGCTAGGTTTTGCGGTTACTATAATTCGATAATCTCCAATCCTAAAAGAAAATCTATTGTCTACCCCTTTTAATTTTTTTGCATAGGAAAGGGGGTCCGGAGCTTTTTCGAAAAAATATAATTTGTTTAAAATACGTTTTTGTACTTGTTTGTTTAAAATAGAGAAATTGTTATCTGCGTTTGCTGTAAATTGAAATTTGTATTGGCTTTTTGGCATTCAGGTATTAGAGATTATACTTTTTTTTAATTTGAGAAAGATTGAGCCCCCCGTTCTTTTCCCAGTCTTTTTCTGCATCTTCCAATTCATTCATGAACTCGTCTTTTGTTTGCAAAGGTTGCAGGATGATGTTCTCCCCATCTGATTTGCATATAAAATGTTTAACTGAAAACATTTTGCGCATTTCCTGAGGGATTGTGATTTGTCCTCTGTCTGATAATGATAATATAGAACTATTCATGCGAAATGGTTAAATCATATTTTCCGAAAATATGATAATCCGAAAAGAGTGAAAATGCAAGATGAAGTTTGTGGGGCCAGGATGTTGGATGTTGGAGTATGGTTGTTTTTCATCCTGTTTTTTTGTTCTTTTTTACTTTGTTTCAATTTTTGTGAGTCCTCCCATGTATGGCCGCAGGACTTCAGGGATCGTAATGGAGCCGTCTTTGTTTTGGAAATTTTCCAGGATGGAGACGAGGATTCTCGGCATTGCGCAGGCGGTGCCGTTCAAAGTGTGAATGAATTCTTTTTTCCCTGCGTTTTTGCCGCTTGTAATTGAATATTTGATGTTTGCTCTTCGTGATTGATAACTTGTGCAGTTACTGCAGCTTGTTATTTCGCGGTATTTTTCTTGAGTTGGAATCCAGGCTTCAATATCTAATTTTTTGGCTGCCGGAGCGCCCAAATCGCCAGAGCAGATGTTGATGACTTGATACGCGAAGCCGAGTTCTTTCACGATTTCTTCTTCGATGCTGATAAGGAATTCGTGTTCTTCTTCGGATTTTTCCGGATGGCAGAATGAAAACATTTCAATTTTGTCGAACTGGTGGACGCGGATAATGCCTTTTGTGTCCTTGCCGTATGAGCCGGCTTCGCGGCGGAAGCATGTAGAGAAAGCGCAGTATCTTAGCGGTAGTTTTTCTCCATGAAGGATTTCTCCTGCGTGAAGCATTGTGAGAGGAACTTCAGAAGTTCCGACGAGATAGAGATCGTCTTCTGCCGGATTTACGTGGTAAATTTCGTTTTTATCTGCGGGGAAAAATCCTGTCGCGAACATCGCGTTTTCTTTTACCAATACCGGAGGGACGATTGGTGTGAAGCCTTTACTGACGAGTTTTTGCAGAACGAATTGTACTAGCGCGAATTCGAGGAGGGCGGCTTCATTTTTTAAATAATAAAATCTTGTGCCTGACATTTCTGCTGCTTTTTCAAGTTCGAGCAAGTTTAAATTATGGCCGATTTCGGTGTGGTCGAGAGGCTTGAAATCAAATTTGCGCGGTTTGCCTTCTTTCCGCACGACGACATTTCCGGTTTCATCTTTGCCTACGGGTGTTGATGACAAGAGCATATTGGGGATCTGTGCGACTATTTCGTTCAATTCTTTTACTGTTTTTTCGAGTTCCGGTTCGAGCGCTTTTATCTCTTCTTTCAGCCGTTTGGCTTCTTCGATTTTGTCTTTGCCAAGACGTTTTTGGGTTGCGCGTTTTTCTTCCATCTGGGTTAGAAGAGAGCGACGTTTTTTATCTAATTCCGAGACTTTGCTGAAATCAATTTTAAAATTTTTTTTCTTTGTGTTTTCCTCAACTTGAGCAAGATTCTCGATTATGAATTTTAGATCTAGCATGGTATGTGGAGTTAATTTTTGCGTAATTAAATTGTGAACAACTGAATGGTGCTGAGTATGCGCGTGATGATAGTATCTGAAAAATTGAGTTTTGAGAAGGGATTTAGGGTTGAGTTTTTTGTAAGCGATATGAATGAGTGACAGAGATTCTTGAGAAACTTGGACTTACTTTGAGAAAGTAATATAATGAGCCACGATTTTATTAAGTCATATTTTATTAATTAAAACACCATGAAAAAGAAATTTTTTGCGAAACTGTTTCTTGGGGTCTTTCTAGTGACTGCGCTTGGATTTGGGGTTTTTGTGCAAGGGAATGTCATGGATGAGGGCGGGATTACAAGTGAAAATGAATTGTTTAATAATACCGCCTACGGTGCTTCTTCGAAAACTTTTTCCGATGTGGAAGATATGAATCCTTATGCTGTGCCTATTTATTATTTAAAAGATTTAAATATTGTTGGGGGTTATAGCGATGGAACTTTTAAACCTGAGGCCAATGTGAACAGAGCGGAATTTTTAAAGATTATGATGGAAGCGACGAATGAAACTCCGGAAGGGAGCAGGTGTTATGGTGATGTTAAGGATCAGTGGTTCGCGTCTTATGTTTGTAAGGCGAAGAAATTAGGATATGTTTCAGGATATAAGAATGGCTTGTTTAAGCCTGATCAAAGCATCAGTTTCTCTGAGGCGAGCAAGATGGTTGCGAATATTTTGAAGCTTGATGTTGTGGAAGGGGAATTTGATACGTGGTTTCATCCTTATGTGAGTGCGCTTTCCGATGTTAAGGCTATCCCTGCGACTGTAACGAGTTTTGACCAGAATCTTACAAGGGCGGAGATGGCTGATATGATTTGGCGTATTAAAACTCATAATTATTATCGTCTTTCAAATACATATGATGGGATTTTGGAAGGGAAACCTGCGAAAGGGGATTTAAAGGCTTTCTCGTCTTGCGATGATTTGAAGGGATATATTAAGAGCGGTTATGAGAGTAGCAATTACAGCTATAATTATATGAGGTATGGGGGTGTTGCTGAGGGAGAAGGGGATTTTTCTAAAAGTGTTACCCCATCTGCTATGAATAAAGAGGAGGGTGGAGGAGGTGGGGAACCAGGATATTCAGGAACAAATTTGCAGGTGGAAGGAGTTGATGAGGCGGATATGGTAAAGACTGACGGGAAGTATATTTATTCAATAATCGGTGATGCCGTGAAGGTTACAAAAGCATATCCTCCTACTGATATGACTCAGGTTACCAGTGTAACTTTTGGTGATGCCAATTTTTATTCTACCGAGATGTATGTGGACGGTAGCAAATTGGTCGTGATAGGGAGTAGTTATGAATATTATTATGATGATGGAAGTGAGATCCCTGTGACTGAAGCCGATGTCAAATTGCCAAACGGTTCTTACACTGTTGTCTATATTTATGACATTACCGATAAAACTAAAATTAAATTGGATAGGAAGTTGTCTTTTGAGGGATATTATTCTTCATCAAGGAAAGTGAATGATATGTTGTATTTGGTGATGACTCAGTACAAGTATTACGATTACTATTATTATGATGATGTTGATGGTAGTTCTGGTGCCAGTGACAATTCCGGAGGGACTGAAATAAAAGATACTGATCTGATGCCTCTTTATTTGGATTCGAAGTCAAACAAAGTTGCGGCTGTCACAAGTTGTTCTAATGTGAGGTATATGCCAGGGGTTGATTCTACTGATTTTATGATAGTTTCAGGGATTCCTTTGGATGATGTTAA
>Ga0233422_10001178_pt1 | contig 11887 bp, 12 predicted proteins | sample Watercolumn_Mata_2_FD_182724 | JGI IMG/M metagenome (GOLD analysis project Ga0233422, IMG submission 182724) | Freshwater microbial communities from Lake Matano, South Sulawesi, Indonesia - Watercolumn_Matano_2014_110_MG | ecosystem: Environmental > Aquatic > Freshwater > Lake | place...
CAGCCTCATTCAGGCCGCCAAAGCTCGTGCACGAGGCTATCGTACCAACAGGAATCTGATCAACATGATCTACCTCATCAACGGCAAACTTAATTTCGGCTTACCCACTTGAAACAGCGAGGAGCCTCCTTCATGAAAGTAACGGATAAATCAATATGATGATCAATGCCTCATCTTTTCAGGCTGGTTGCTCCGACGGAGGGCCAGCCAGCCTGAAAAAGCGGTTGAGAGACATAGATTATTAACTTACATTCTTGTTTGCAAATACCAAGATTCACCGTGGGGCCTGATTTCATTTTTTTCTGACGATCTCCTAAAATATTTAGAAAATTGCCAATAAAATCCCCTATTATTTAGATGAGGCTTGTTTATTTCTTAGATTTCATTAATTTCCTACAAAATCGAAGAATCTGTTATGTCAGGACACCTCGACCTTATCGATCTGAAGATCATCGAATCCCTCGGAGGCAATGGCAGGATACGCCTTAGCGAGCTTGCCGAAGTTGTAGGTCTGTCGATTCCCTCGGTCAGCGAGCGCCTCGACAAACTTCAGAAGAACGGTATCATCAAGGGATTCACGATGGAGGTCGATGAGCGACAGCTCGGTTTCGACATCCAGGCTTTTGTTCGTGTCCGCGTCGATTCCTCCAGGCACTACAAGTCTTTCATGGAGCATGTTCTGAAAGAAGAGGAGATCATGGAGTGCTACTCGGTGACCGGAGAAGGTTCACACATTCTCAAGGTCATGACGCACAATACGGCCTCGCTCGAAAGGTTTTTGTCACGCATCCAGAGCTGGCCGGGGGTACTGGGCACCAATACCAGTTTTGTTCTTTCACAATTGAAGAGAAATAACAGGATCAGTGCCGAGATCGTTCGCAACAATCTTCAGGATCGTCAGGTGCTGATTACCTTCGATGAAAAGAAATCACGCAAGTGACCAGTTGTTATCAGGATATACCAATCAAGTTCAAAACAATGTAAAGGAGGATCTCTTGAGTAACGAGAGTAAAAAACCGGTGGCATCCTATTATGGCGCGTTGACCTTCGGCACCGAAGCCATGCGCGACAGGCTTCCCAAAGAGGTGTTCAAGGCTTTGCAGGAAACGATCAAGGCCGGCAAGAAACTTCCTGCCGACATCGCAGGAGTCGTGGCGCACGGCATGAAAGAGTGGGCTCTGGAGCATGGAGCGACTCATTATACCCACTGGTTCCAGCCGATGACCGGAACCACCGCCGAGAAGCATGATGCATTTCTGAACTTGGAAAGAGATGGTTCCGTGATGGAGCGTTTCTCCGGCGAGCAGCTCATCCAGGGTGAACCTGACGCTTCGAGTTTCCCGTCGGGCGGCATGCGTTCGACCTTCGAGGCCCGTGGCTACACTGCATGGGATCCTTCGAGTCCGGCTTTCCTCATGAAGGGCGGAAAGGGCATGACCCTTTGCATTCCGACCGTTTTCATCTCCTATCACGGTGAGGCGCTCGATGAAAAGACACCGCTTCTGCGTTCGATGGACGCCGTCAGCAAGGCGGCCATCCGCCTGCTCGATACGCTTGGTATTACCGGTGTGACCAGAGTCAACACCTATGCCGGACCGGAACAGGAGTACTTCCTCATCGACAAGAAATTCTATTCGCAGCGTCCCGATCTGGTCATGACCGGTCGCACCCTGATCGGTGCCCTGCCGCCCAAGGGGCAGCAGCTCGAAGATCACTACTTCGGCTCCATTCCGGATCGCGTTCTGGAGTACATGCAGGAGATTGAAGAGGAGCTTTTCCTGCTCGGCATTCCGGCCAAGACCCGTCACAACGAGGTCGCTCCGCACCAGTTCGAGCTCGCGCCGATCTTCGAGCAGGCCAACATCGCCTCCGACCACAACCTGCTCGTCATGGAGGTGATGCGCAAGGTTGCCGAGAAAAAAGGATTTGCCCTTCTGCTGTTTGAAAAGCCTTTTGCAGGCATCAACGGTTCCGGAAAGCACAACAACTGGTCGATCGGTATCGATGGCGGCATGAACCTGCTCGATCCCGGTGATACTCCTGAGTCCAACATCAGCTTCCTTGTTTTCCTCGTTGCTGTTCTCAAAGGCGTGCTCAAACGCTCGGCCATTCTGCGCGCTTCGGTCGCCAGCATCGGCAACGACCACCGTTTGGGTGCCAACGAGGCCCCTCCGGCTGTCGTTACCGTTTTCCTCGGTGATCTGCTTGAAAGGGTGCTCGACGCCATCGAGAGTGGTAAGGTCGATCTGAAGACCGAGAAGCAGATTCTCGATCTTGGCCTCAGCCACGTGCCGCTGCTCAACAAGGACTACACCGACCGTAACCGTACCTCGCCTTTCGCCTTCACCGGCAACAAGTTCGAGTTCCGCGCCGTCGGTTCCAGCCAGCCTATCTCCGTGCCGAACACGGTGCTCAACACCCTTATGGCCGAAGCCGTCGATGATCTGAATGCTGAAATCCTTGCAAAGGTCGAGGCTGGCATGTCGAAGGACGACGCCATTCTCGCTGCCGTCCGCGAGGGTATCACCGCCACCAAGGCTGTGCGTTACCCTGGCGACAACTACAGCGAAGATCTCCAGAGGGCTGCTGCCGAGCGCGGCCTGCCGAATATGAAGAACACTCCGGAATCGGTTCGTGCCTGGACTGACAAGGACACGGTCGCCATGTTTGTCAAGTACGGTGTACTGACCGCTGAAGAGATCGACTCCCGCTACAACGTCCGCATCGAACGCTACGTGAAAGGCATCGACATCGAGGCTCGTACGCTGCTGCTCATGATCAAGACCATGGTCATTCCGGACGCTTCGGAGTATCAGGGTGATCTGGCCAGTTCCTTCAACAATCTCGTGGCCGCCGCTGAATCCATCGGTCTCTCCGAAGATGCCTTCAGGAGCCAGGCTGGTTATCTCAGAACGCTTGCTGAAGACCTGTCGAAACTTATCGAGCTTAACGCCATCCTCGAAGAGACCATCGAAGAGATGGAAGAGCAGGAGAGCGAGCTCGACAAAGCCGATTTCTGCTCGGCAAGGCTGCTGCCATGCATGAACGCAATCCGTGAAGTGGCAGACAAGCTGGAACTCCAGATCGATCGCAGCCGCTGGCAGCTCCCAACCTACTCCGAGATGCTCTTCGAGCACTGAGGAGAAGAGTGCAATGCAAAAAAAGCCCCGGTTTTCCGGGGCTTTTTTGTTGGGAGAATGGGGAGAATGGGGAGAATGGGGAGAATGGGGAGAATGGGGAGAATGGGGAGAATGTAAGATGTGGACGTTGTGGACCTGGTGGACGAAGTGGACGGGGGAGGGAAGACTACTCGCCGATGATTTTTATTAAAACTCGCTTTCTTCTTCTGCCGTCGAATTCGCCGTAGAAAATCTGTTCCCAGGGGCCGAGGTGGAGGCGGCCTGCGGTGACAGCCACAACCACTTCCCGGCCCATGATCTGGCGCTTGTGGTGTGCGTCTCCGTTGTCCTCGCCGGTGCGGTTGTGGCGGTAGTGCGACGGGTCGTGGGGTGCCAGCTCTTCGAGCCACTGCTTGTAGTCGGCATGCAGGCCCGGTTCATCGTCGTTGATGAAAACCGAAGCCGTGATGTGCATGGCATTGACCAGGCATAGCCCTTCCCTGATGCCGCTTTCATCGAGGGCGCGCATGACATCGCGGGTGATGTTGACGAAATCCATTCTGGAGGGCACCTCCATCCAGAGCTCCTTGTGGTACGATTTCATTGGAATGCGTGTTCAGGATTGAGAGGGATGATTTTGTGACGGCTATGTTTTTATAGGCTGAAAAGCCGTATTATTGACCTTTAAAATAATAACAAGAATCTTCACAAGGTGTATCCATGACCGATCTTTTCCAGTATCCGATGTCGTTTCCCGGCTGGTGGCTCGATAACTACTATTACGTCACCTGGACTCTGGCCATGCTGTTCCTTGCCGGCGGATGGGCTGTTTTCTACCGATATGGCAAGTTCACCTATGGCGTCGATTTCGGCTGCTTGTGGAAAACCACTCTTCTTGTCATCATGACCACCATCGCTCTCGGCGTGCCCCAATACTACAACACGAAATTCCTCGCGGAACACGGTAGGGACGGGGACAGCTACAAACTCGGCACCGACAGAATCGAGTATGCCTCCCGCAAGGGCGAAAAGAAAATGTTCCTGTACAAGGATATTGTTTCGATCTACCAGGAGCAGGTTACCTACAATCCGCCGCCGCAGCTTTTTATCGTAGCCAAAAACGCAGGTCTTCGGGATTCGATTTCCATTACCGAGGGAAAGCACGGTCTGCCCGATGCCGAGAGAATGCTTTCCGGGCTGTCAGCAAAGACGGGGTTACCGGTCAAGAGACCATAACAGAAGTATTTTCGCAAGCTTTCAATGCAAAGTGTTCAGAGTGAAACGACCCCTCCGATTGTAAGGCTGGTCGTTGACATTGGCAATACAACGACCTCCCTTGCGCTTTTTACCGGTGCGCACGAACCTGCTGTGGAGTCCATGCCAAGTGATCGTTTTGCCGATCCCGGCAGTTTGCGTGAAGTAACCGGAAAGCTGATACAAAATTATGGAGCGCCCCAGGCAATTGCTGTTTGCAGCGTGGTGCCCGCGGTTTCAGCGTCCGGTTCGGTATTGCTTCAATCGCTCTTTTCCCTGCCTGTAATGACCGTTGGCAGCGCTCTGCGTTTGCCGTTCCGCCTCGAATACGACATGCATCATACTTTCGGCGCCGATCGTATAGCCCTTTGTGCCTGGAGTCGTAACCTTTTCGAGGACAGGGCCGTTATTGCCGTCGATATAGGCACGGCCATCACTTTCGACGTGCTCGATTCTGCTGGAACTTACAGGGGTGGACTTATCATGCCGGGTATCGACATGATGGCTGGGGCACTCCATTCGAGAACGGCACAGCTTCCTCTGGTCGATATTCGAAAGCCGGAAGGTCTGCTTGGCCGCTCGACGGCTGAGTGCATCAGAAGCGGTATCTACTGGGGAGCGGTCAAAAAGATCGAAGGCCTCATAGAAACCATCGCCGACGAACTGACCCGCGATTTCGGCGAGTCAACGGTCGAAGTGATTGTCACAGGAGGTAACAGCCGGCTTATCGCCTCCGAAATCGTTACTATCTCGGTTATCGATGAACTGGCTGTGATACGGGGAATTGATCTGCTGCTGCGAATGAATCTGCCGTGAAGTGATTTTTCGATGGGATAATTCTTTCTTGCCCCCCCGGGTTGAAACCCGGGGCAGCAGAAGAGAGTGTAAGATGAATGTCCGTCGGGTTAAAACCCTCCTGAAGAGAACCACCCTTTGGTGTCATCGATGGAGTTGAGAATCTCTTCTTTAGTTATGTCATGCTCATGCAGGAATGCGTGACCTATCCGGTCGATGAGCACGAAACGCAGTTGTTTGTCGATCTTCTTCTTGTCGGAGTGCATACTGTCGAAAAGCTCCTCCCGGTCGAGCGAGAGAAAGCGTTTGCTGACCAGACCGCGAGGGAAGCGGAAGCGTCCTATAAGGCTGAGCCCCTCTTTGAGCTCCTGTTCCGGCAGGAATCCCATCCGGTTTGACAGGAAAAGCGCGCAGGCCATGCCGATGGTCACGGCCTCACCGTGCCTCAGGTTCCGGTACTCCGCCAGTTTTTCGAGACCGTGGGCAAAAGTGTGGCCGAAGTTAAGAGTCGCTCTGAGTCCTGTGGTCTCCCTGAAATCCTTTTCCACAACATCAGCCTTGATGAAGGCGCTCCGACTGACGGCTTCAGAGAGGAATGGCTCTTCGAGCCGGATTACTTCGTCAAAGTATGTGACGAGAAGGTCGAAAAAGCTGCGATCGGCAATGAATCCATACTTGACCACTTCAGACATTCCGCCGTAGATTTCACGCAACGGCAGGGTATTGAGCCATGCCGGATCGATCAGTACCAGTTCGGGCATGTGGAAAAAGCCGATGAGGTTCTTGCCGAGTGGATGGTTGATGGCCACCTTGCCGCCGATGGAGCTGTCGGTCATGGCGAGCAGGGTGGTCGGAAGCTGTACAACCGGAATGCCGCGGTAATAGCTTGCCGCGATGTAACCGCCGAGGTCGCCGACCACGCCGCCTCCGACACAGAGCAGGTTCCAGCTCCGATCTACATCAGCCTCGATCATCTGTCCGTAGAGTTTCCAGGCCGAGGTGACGCTTTTGGAAGTCTCACGTGCGGGCACGACCAGTTCGCAGGTGCGGAACCCCTGCTGGTGCATCGATTCGATGATGCTGTTGCCGAAAAGCTTTCGGGTGTTCTCATCGAAAAGCACGACACTTTTTTTACCAAGTCCTTTAGTGGCGTAAAGTTCGCCGATCGAATCGATGAGCGGGGTTCTGACGATAATATGGCTGGAAGGAGTCTGCATGAGTGACTTCTTTTTACTCTTGATTATTGTTTCGCGATGTGCGACGGATATGCTTTTCGATCTTCCGTGTCAGCTCCTCGACACTGGTGCCGATTTTTTTTGAATCGGTGGCAACCACCATATCGGCTTTCATGTAGCGGATTTCCCGTTGTTTCAGAAGAGCGGTGATGCGCTCCAGAATCTCTTCTTTGGAGAGTTTAGCGCCGTTGGCCCCTTTCAGCAGGGGTCGGTCGGTCTTGTGCTGGAGTCTTGACGAGAGCACTTCAGGGCTCGACTTCAGATAAATCAGGGTTCCGTGTTTCCTGACAAGGTCAAAACATCGGTCGTTTTCGAGGACGCCACCGCCAAGCGATACAACCATTTTCTCCTGTTGACCGATATGTTCAAGAGTCCGCAGTTCGAGCTTTCTGAAGGCAGCTTCGCCATCCTCGGTGAAAATCCGGTTGATGCTCTTGCCGGCGCTGATTTCGATCTCACGATCGAGATCGATGAACTCGAATCCGAGTGAATTGGCCAGGAGCGGGCCGATTGTTGATTTACCGGATCCGCTGAATCCGGTCAGAAATATCAGTGAGTGGTGTTTCATCCTGTGATTCGGCGAGTAAGGCCGGCTCGCTGTTGTTTTGCAGCCAATATACGAAAAAATGGAGCTATCACCGGCGTAAAGCGATTGTTTCTGCCGTTGAAAGATGATAGCTTTGCGCCATGACTCTTTCACTTCAGATTTCAACTGACCATGAAAAGCCTCTTTATCATAAAAGCGGGCTGCACCTTCGATACCGAGGTGGAGCGACTGGGGGATTTTGAGACCTGGGTCGAACGCGGTCTCGGTGAACTTCCCTGTTCGGTCGTCGTGATCGACGTCGTTGACGGGGAGCCGCTGTCCGCACCGTCGTTGTGCGCCGGAGCCGTCGTGACAGGCTCTCATGCCATGGTGACCGACAATCTTCCGTGGAGCATGGCCATCGAACGGTGGATCCGTGAACTGATCGAAGCCGGAGTGCCCTTTCTCGGCATCTGCTACGGCCACCAGCTTCTCGGCAGGGCTGCGGGAGGAGAGGTCGGCTACCATCCGCGAGGCCGCGAGGCCGCGAGGTCGGCACGGTTCAGGTCACGCTGACCACCGAAGGCCGGAAAGACCCGCTTTTCGAGGGCATTCCGGAGCGGTTCGCGGCCTTCGCGACCCATGCGCAGAGCGTGCTGCGGCTGCCCGAGGGAGCCATCCGGCTGGCCTGTAACGATTTCGAGCCGAATCATGCCTTCAGGGTGGGTGAATCCGCCTGGGGGGTGCAGTTCCATCCCGAGTACACGAGGGAGATCATGGAGACCTACGTGCGTGACGAAATCGCCGATCTCGAGGCGGAGGGGCGGGATGGTGCTGTTCTGCATGATGTTGTGGCAGATGCCCCCTTTGCCGGACGCGTGCTTACAAATTTTGCCAGTCTTGCCTGCCGGAATCTTTGAGCCGTTGCACCAGACCGGTCAGGCGGCGTTTTGACTTGCAGGTATTTATCGCCAGGGCCAGCGCCTTCGGTTCCGCCACGATCACCACGAGTTTTCGCCCTCGGGTGACGGCCGTGTAGACGAGGTTCCGTTCGAGCAGCATGAAGTGCTGCATGGCCAGCGGAATGACCACGGCCGGGTATTCCGATCCCTGGCTTTTGTGGATGCTTGTGGCGTAAGCGAGCAGCATCTCGTCGAGATCGCTGAAAGCATACTCTACCCGGTGGTGGTCGAAAAGCGCCGTAAGGGTAGCATCTTCGGTGCTGACGCTCTCGATTACACCTATATCGCCGTTGAAGACCTCCTTGTCGTAGTTGTTGACCGTCTGGATCACCTTGTCGCCTTGAGCGAAGGTGCTGCCGAAACGCGTGACCTTCGGTTCGGCAGCGGGATTCAGCCTCGCCTGAAGCTCGACATTCAGCGCACGTGCGCCGATTCCTCCCTTGTTCATCGGGGTCAGCACCTGGATATCCTTTACGGGATTGAAGCCGAATCGTTTCGGAATCCGCTCCGTTACGAGCTGCATCACCTTGCCGTGGATATCCTCCGGCGAATTTGCCTTTATCACGTAGAAATCGGACAGTTCCTCCCCTTCGGCGCTCAGAGGAGTCTCTCCCCGGTTGATGCGGTGGGCGTTGACCACGATCATAGACTCGGCGGCCTGACGAAAAATTTCGGTGAGGCGCACGGTCGGAACAGCCTCCGAGGAGATCAGATCGGAGAGTACGGCGCCGGGCCCGACCGAGGGCAACTGATCGACGTCACCGACCAGCACCAGGGCTGCGCGGTCGGGAATGGCCGCCACGAGCTTCTGCATCAGAACAACATCTACCATCGAGGTTTCATCGACCACCACGAACGATGCGTCGAGCGGGTTGCCCCTGCCTCGCCTGAAATCGAAAGCTGTCGGATCGAATTCAAGCAGGCGATGGATGGTTTTCGCTTCGATGCCGGTCGATTCGGTCAGACGCTTGGCCGCACGCCCGGTTGGCGCGCAGAGCGCCACGGAGACCTGTTCCCGTTCGAGCACCGCGAGGATTGCTCTGAGAATGGTGGTTTTGCCGACGCCGGGTCCGCCAGTGATGATCGACACCTTGCTGGAGAGCACCAGAGTGACCGCGCTGCGCTGTGAGGGGGAGAGTTCGAGGCCGGTGACCTCTTCGATCCAGGGGAGAGCATCATGCGGATCAAGGGTTTCCCAGGGCAGACCACCCCGTTTCAGGCGTTTGATGCCTGACGCGATTCCTGTTTCCGCCCGGTGGAGAGATTCGAGGAAGACACAGGGCACCTCGTCTATCGTTTCGGCGATAATCCGTCGGGTCAGCTTTTCGTTTGCCGCGGCCTCGGCGACAAGCGGCCGGTCGATTTCAAGCAGCCGTGAAGCCTCATCGATCAGCGTCTCCTCCGGAACAGCGCAGTGGCCGTCGAGCGACATCTGGGCGAGCACGTGGCTGATGCCCGCTTCGGCGCGCATCACCGAGTTTTTCGCGACGCCAAGACTCGATGCGATGGTATCGGCCGTCTGGAAGCCGATGCCCTCGATGTCAAGCGAAAGGCGGTAGGGGTTTTCGGTTACTACAGCTATGGCCCGCTCCTTGTATCGGCGGTAGATTTTCCAGGCTCTCGCCGTACCTACCCCATGGTTCTGGAGAAAGAGCATGATGTCGTGCACGGCTCTTTGTTCGGCCCACGAAGCGGTGATCAGTTCGAGGCGTTTGCGACCGACCCCCTGGATTTCGAGCAGACGCTCCGGTTCGTTCTCGATAACATCAAACACAGCATCGCCGAAAAGCTCGATCATTTTTTTTGCTGTGAATGTGCCGATTCCCTTGATTTGCCCCGAAGCGAGGTAGCGCTCCTTGCCGTCGAGGGTGGCAGGTTCTACCGGGGTGATTTTCGAAGCCTTGAACTGCAAGCCGTGCGTCCGGTCGTTCTGCCACTGGCCAATGCACTCCATGAACTCGCCGGGAGCAGGGGTTGCAGCATACCCGACTACGGCCACCGCTTCCTTTCGCTTTTTCACCCTGAGGCGAAGCACTGAAAACCCCGACTCCTCGTTGTGAAAGGTCACCCGTTCGACGGATCCAGAGAGGCGCTCTTCATGGATGTCTGCTGGTGCTGGCATGAGTTGTTTGAGTGGACGAGGTGAACTTTGCGGACAACGTTGACGAAGAAAGTCGGGAGAGCGTCAGTGCTTCCCGCTGCTTTTCTGGCCAGCAACTTCTTTTTGCAGAGCTTCGAGTGCCCGGTCGCATTCGGTTTCAGCCATGCGTTTTTTGCCGAGTGACAGGGCGGCGGTGTTTCTGTTGGTATTCAGCTTAGAAAGTCGCACGATCTCGTCGTTGACACGCATGAACTCTCCATAATCGGTCAGGGCCTCCCTGATGTAGACGCGACTTTTCCTGCCGGTCATTTTGTCGAGAGTTTTCAGTGCTGCATTGACCTTTTCCTGTTCTGTCCTGATGGAGGCTTCGAGCTTTTTCTTGTCCGATTCGGCAGCTGCATCGATGTGGCGAGTCTGGAAGATGGCGATGTTGCGCATGGCAAGTCGTGCATCTTTGGCGATGTTGTCCATCTGCATTCTGCGTGCAGGCGGAGTGACTTTTACTGTCAGTTTGGCAAGATTGTCGTCGATCTTATGCATCAGCTCGGTACCGATCGTGTTCGAAAGGCTGACCGCTTTGACGTTGGTGTTCTGCATGACAGATTCGAGCAGGCCCGTGTCGATGTGCTGCACCTCTTCCCAGGATTTGCGGAATTTTCCGACCAGCTCTTTTTCCTTATCGGATACACTTTCTGATGAGATTGCTTCGAGCTTTTTCAGGTCACGCGCGACGGCACGAGATGCGGCTTTTGACTGCTCTGCAAAGCCTGCGGAATCCTCATCGTTCATAGCCATGACGGCGCTCTTCTCTTTCTCGACCGACCGGAGAAGGTTTACCCTCATATCAGCCAGCAGCGTCAGCTTCTTAAATGAGCCGGCGTCGTTCATGAGCGACGCGTTCTGGAAATACAACGTTGTGAACAGCGTGATCAGCGCTGTTGCTACAAGACTTGCCGCCCACATCAATCCTATACTTTTTCCTGCCTTATTCTCGTCCTCTTTCATCGTGAAAGCCAATGGTTGAAGAACATCCGGAGTTTAGTCGTTACCTCAGAATGTTCTGAAAAGATTATTTTCGATTATCGGAGCAATATACAAAAGGGCCAGCACGAATTTCAGCACAAGCTTAATGAAATAACCACTGCTACTGCGATGATGCATACAGCCGAATTGTCGATTATCGACGCACTGATCGAACCCTGGTATTCGGTTCTTGGCCGGGACTTCGAGGGCTACCGCAACCACTGCTGCAGGGTATATTGGTTCTGCTGCGCTCTTTCGGGTGCAAAAGGAGAGAGTTGGCTTAAGATAGCTGTTGCTGCCGTGTACCACGACCTCGGCATCTGGACGGACGGCACCTTCGATTACCTTGAACCTTCGAAACGGCTGGTGCGAAATTATCTCGAATCGACTGGCAAGAACGCATGGACAGACGAGATCGTAGCCATGATCGAAGAACACCACAAGATGACCCCCTGGACATGCAAACCCGAATGGCTTGTCGAACCTTTCCGCAAAGCCGACTGGATCGATCTCTCACTCGGTGCGCTCACTTTCGGTCTCAATCGCCGATTCATTTTCGAAATCCAGGGCCGCTACCCCAACGCAGGTTTTCATACCGCACTTGCCCGCCTGACCATCGAGCGGATGAAGACGCACCCGACAAACCCGCTGCCGATGATGAAGTGGTAGTTCAGGGTTCTTGATTATGTTGTTTGAAGCTTTTAACTTCCGTTAAGCGGATTATGAGAAGTTTTATAATTATCAGTATAATGGACCCCGAATTTCAGACAGAGGTTTAAGGTGGTAACTTGCCCTAAAACGGGACAAGTTATGAGCGAAAAGAAACGGAACAGCTTTACGTCACAGTTCAAGGCCAAAGTGGCGATTGAAGC
>Ga0233422_10001179_pt1 | contig 11880 bp, 10 predicted proteins | sample Watercolumn_Mata_2_FD_182724 | JGI IMG/M metagenome (GOLD analysis project Ga0233422, IMG submission 182724) | Freshwater microbial communities from Lake Matano, South Sulawesi, Indonesia - Watercolumn_Matano_2014_110_MG | ecosystem: Environmental > Aquatic > Freshwater > Lake | place...
GACTCAAGGTCGGGCTTTTAAGACCCAAGACATTGTGGCCGTTCCCTTCGACCATGCTTGCGAGAATCGCCAGGGTCGTGAGGCAGATCGTAGTTTTTGAGTTCAGTACCGGCCAGATGGTGGAAGATGTGCGGTTAGCCGTTGAAGGGCGATGTGACGTCTCGTTCTATGGGCGTCCTGGAGGAGTGGTTTCAACTCCCGACGAATTGGCCAGGGTCATTTCCGCGAGCTACCATCGGAAAGATTCTCCCGAACCGCGGGGATTGATGGCGGACGACGGGGCCAAATTCAGGATGCTCGGATAGCCGTCGACCAATAATCCTCCTGAGAGGAAGTGAGAAAGGTGAAAAAGGTTTTTTCCAGACCACGGTCCTTGAAGGCCGTTCCGTTTCATTATTGCCCGGGATGCGGCCACAGCATCATTCATCGGCTGGTCGCGGAAGTTATCGACGAGCTGGGCATCCGAGAGCGCACGGTGGGGGTGCCTCCTGCTGGCTGCGCGGTGCTGGCCTACAACTATTTCGATGTCGATATGGCCGAGGCTCCGCACGGCCGTGCCGCGGCTGTCGCCACGGGAATCAAGAGGATTCTTCCCGACCGCGTGGTCTTCACGTATCAAGGAGATGGGGACATCGCAGCCATTGGCACTGCGGAAACGATCCACGCGGCGAATCGTGGTGAAAGGGTCACCTCGATCTTCGTCAACAACGCGGTGTACGGCATGACCGGCGGTCAAATGGCCCCGACTACCATTCCAGGCCAGGTGACCACCACATCGCCCGGAGGGAGACTCCCTCTGAGAGACGGCAATCCCCTGGACCTGAGCCAGATGCTGGCGGTGGCCGAAGGAAGCTACTACATAGAGCGGACTGCGGTCACTAGTCCTCCAGGGATCCTGAAGACGAAGCGGGCCATCAAGAAAGCTTTCGTGACTCAGCTCGAAGACAAGGGCTTTTCACTGGTGGAGATCTTGTCTCCCTGTCCCACCAACTGGAAGATGACTCCTCAACAGGCTGTTCGCTGGGTTGATGAAACCATGTCGAAGATCTTCCCGCCCAAGGTCATCAAAGATGTTACTTAAGAGCATTTTCTCAGGTTTCGGCGGCCAGGGAGTCATCATGATGGGATACGTCCTGGCTATGGCCGGCATGAAAGAGGACAAGCACGTCACCTTCCTGCCCGCGTACGGAGCAGAGATGCGTGGAGGCACGGCCAACTGTACAGTGGTCATTTCAGACCAGGAGATTGCCTCACCGATAGCGTCTTCGCCCGAGTACGTGGTCGCGATGAACCATCCGTCCATGATCAAGTACCAGAACATGGTCAAGGCCGAGGGCGCCATGTTCCTGAACAGCGATCTGATCCTGGAGAATCCGCCCCGCGATGACGTGCGTTTTGTGCTCGTGCCTGCCAATTCCCTTGCGCACGAAATGGGTGATGACCGCGTCTTGAACATGGTCATGCTCGGAGCTATGGCCGCGGTAACGCGCATTGTCTCTGACAAGACATTGGCCCAGGCCGTCGAGGCCGTGCTCGGGGGCAAGAAGAAGTCTCTCGTGGACCTGAACCGCAGAGCGTTGACCAAGGGCGCGAAGTACATCCTAGAAAAGTAATCCGCTGCCAGTGGGACGCGGATCTTGCGCAAAGAAATGAGATAGCCTGGACGGCCACAGCAGTCCAGAGTACGCAATGCGTTCGGTTGCGGCCGCGGAGACGGCCGCAACCGAACGCCACATAAGAGTTTTTTGAAGAGGGGGTCCGGGGGAGGGACTTCTTTGCAAAAAAGTCCCTCCCCCGGACATGCCTTTCAAAAGGCGAACTCGCATATGAAGAGGCTGTTTGATGAAAAGTGTCAGAGAGATAGCGGTGCAACTTGAGAACAAACCGGGCACTTTGTCTGCGGTCAGCGACCTTCTGGGCGCCAATGGTATCAACATCCTGGCGCTCACTGTCCGCACTGAGGGCGCAGTCGGCACGATGCACTTTGTGGCGCCCGAACCGAGCAAGGTAGCGACCATTCTCGAGACCGCAGGCTATGCGGTCAGCGTAAAGGAGATCATCGCGGCCGAGGCCCCGCATCATCCCGGAGGGCTCAACGCGATCTTGAAGCCGCTCAAGCGCGCAAACGTGAATGTCGAATACCTTTATTCGGTAATCGGTTGTCAAGGTGACCGCAGCATCCTCCTGCTCGGGGTCACCGACCTTGCCGCGGCCCACGACGCCCTTTCCAAGGATTGGATCCACCTCTACGGCGAGGAGCTGTACAGCTTCTGACATCCCCGGAATTCCGTAGGGGCGGGTTTGAAATCCGTCCCTACTTCACGGCCCGCACATCAGTAGAACAAGTCACCGACGAGGCAATATGGACCCGCTCTCCGGTTCGCTCGAGGAGCCCCTCCTCGACGAGCCGGCCTGTTATTGTCCTGACTCGCGGACCTCGTTTTCCCACCGCTTTCACTAGGTCCTTTTCTGCAAGATCGGGCGATTCAAGCAGGATCTTGAGAATCAAGCCGCGGACCTGCCTGTCGGAGTCGTGGAACGGCGCCTGCCTGTGATAGTGCGCGCTTCGGCGATTCGGGTTCTGTTCCACCTTCTTCTGCATTGCGCCATAGTCCATGAGCGCGTAATACCATTCCCGGATGCGCTCACGATCAAGAGTTTGATCGACCAAAGGCGCTATCTCGCGGTCTTGGACGCCGGCTTTTCCGGCAAAGAAGAAATGGAGGAAGACTCGGCGTATGTTGGTCTCAATGAATACGGCCGGTCGTTCGAATGCAAAGGCTGCCAATGCTCCTGCGGTTGCCGGACCGACTCCAGGAAGCTTTTGAAGCTCCTCCGGCGAGTCCGGCAGCTCGCCCTCGTATTCCGTTACCACCCGCTGTGCGGTCCGCTGAAGCGCAAGGGCTCGACGATTGTACCCAAGACCCTGCCACGCGGAAAGCACGGCGCGCAGTGAAGCCTCGGCCAAAGAACGGAAGTCCGGAAAGAAGGCAAGGAACTGCTCGTACTTGTCGATCACTCGATCAACCTGGGTTTGTTGAAGCATGATCTCCGAAACAAGAATCCTGTATGGGTCGTGAGTCCTCCGCCAGGGCAAGTCGCGGCCTTTTTCCGAGTAATGCCGGTAGACAGTGTTGCGAAACTCCGCGATCTGTCTAATAGTCAGGAGTTCCGGCGGCGCTGTATTGGAGGGATCGCTCATTTGGTTCGGCCTACTTATCATACAGTTGCGCAGCAGCACGTGGGAAGTGCGACCTCTCAAATGCCTGCGTGCTACCGAGCATATCTTTCTACCTACCGCGCGGTCAACCTCATCCGGGCTGTCATGGAAGGCGCGCCGGGCCATTGGTCTGCCATGCCTTGTTGAGGCCTGGCCGTTCTGATATGAAAGGCCCCGGCCTTAACCTATGTATGCGCTCTTGCTTGTGAAAGCGCTGGGGAAACCTACATGAAACCGGTCACTTCGGTCGATAAGGCGAAACTGGCGATCTCCATAAGTGTCCTCGCGCTCCTCACCGCTGCCCTCGTCTGGCTGGCTTTTACAGGGCTGCTACCGCGATACTGGCAAGAAGGGATAGCCCTCTTTGAGAATCGAGACCAACTGCGCGCGTATCTGCAGTCATGGGGCCCGCGGGCGCCCTTCGCGTTCATTGCCGTACAGGCCCTTCAGGTGGTGATTTCGCCCATCCCTGGCGAACTGACGGGCCTGGTGGGCGGATTCCTCTTCGGGACAACGCGTTCGGTCGTCTATTCAACGCTTGGCCTCACAATAGGATCAGCCGTGGCGTTTCTCTTGGCCCGCGTCATAGGCCAGCCACTGGTAAATCTGGTGATCAGTCGTCAGACACTGGAGAAATTCCGGTTCGTAACCCAGGCACGGGGAACTATCGCTACGCTGGTCCTGTTCTTGATTCCCGGATTTCCCAAGGACATACTCAGTTATCTTCTGGGGTTGAGCCCCATGAGGTTCCTCCCGTTTCTGGTCGTGTGCGGTCTAGGCCGAATTCCGGGGACTGTCATGCTTGGATTCACCGGCGCCGCGGTGTACAGAGAGAGTTGGCGATCTCTCCAGATTTTCCTTGTGGTATGCGCGATTATCGTTGCGGTACTTTACCTGAAGCGAGACCGCATCATGACCTGGGTCCATGAGAGACATAGGGAGGATTTGCCACATGAGGAACAGGGCGGGGACAATACGGAGAACGGAGCTCGATAGGGTGCGCGAAAGGTTTGCGAGGCAGGTCAACTAAGGAGGGAACCGAGCACGTTGCTGACTACTTCTCCGGCCGCTTCGCCCACAGCTTCTCCTGCTGCCTCAGATGCTGCATTTGATGCACTGTGAATGGACACTGCCGGCTCACTGCCTGCTGCTTGTGAGGCCTTTGCGCTCGTCAAAGGCACGGCTTTGGGCTCTTTGGTCCCCTCAGCCGCGGCATGTTTCTTGAGGAATTTCTCTACAATCACCCCGCATTGCGGACACTCGTCGTGCTCATGACTTTGCGGGCTGCCGCAAGCGGGGCATCGCCACCACATGTCGACCGACGTTTCGGTCGGCGACAGTCTCTTATCCAGCTCGGACTGCGGCAACAATCCCGCGTCAACCAGCTTGTTGAACACGCTTTGCAGCCCGATGTCCGAGAGACCGTACTTCTCCTTGAGCATGTCGTCGCCCATGCCCGCACGAATGTCAGCCACTACGCCTTTTGCCTTGACCTTCCGCTTAGCCATCTCAGCCTCGCTTCCATGGAAGGAACAACGCCTGGCCGTTTTGCCTAGAATAATCGCAGATTTTGCTTCCCGTCTCTTCTTTTCGGATACCACATTGAACTGCAAATGGCAATGAGACTGGAGGGCTGGATCTTGCCGGCAGACGGCCGGAACTTGGTTTGGACGAGATGAGTCTGTCTCAATTTCGGCAACGGTCGAGGGATGGAAGAGGGTGGCGACGCGGCCCGCGCTAATGCGCTTTACCGCAAGGCGCGGGCCGTGCCCTTTCTCGAAGGATTAGCCCCTCAGGGCATCACCCGGAGGCTGGATGTGGAAAGGATCTCACTACCAACACAGGGCAGTGAGCCATCCGGACAACCTTCTCGGTCACGCTTCCGATGAGCATGGATCGGAGACCGGCCCAACCGTGGGTCCCCATGACGATCAAATCCACCTGTTCCTCTTCGGCCAGTCGAGCGATTTCATGCGCGGGTTCCCCGGCCCTGGTACAGGTCCGGACTTCTTTGACTTCCTTGCGGAACTCGTCGGCGATGATCTCGAGATCCGCGTTGACCGGGTGCTCGATGCAGTGGACTGTTTCGTGCTCGGGAATCGAGACCTTCTGCCGGTATGCATGCACAGGCCATGCTCCGATAACGTGAATGATCTGAATGCTCGCACCGAATGCCTTAGCGTATTCCAGGGCGGCCTCCTTTGCCGGCTCTGAATTCTTGGAGAAGTCGGTGCAGAAAAGGATCTTCTTCGGGACCATCAAGTGAACCTCCTTTTGATACGGAAGAGATGGAGTCATGCCTCCGAAAACCAGCCCCGACTGCCGCGGTTTCAGTCCGGGTCAGGTGAAGCTGGGGACTGCGTACACACCACTTCGACTATTCTCTGGTCCGGAGTCAACAAGTCAAGGGAAAAGCGCAACAACATGGACAACCCGGTCTTCCGTACCGCTCCGGCCGTTGTGTCGGACCGCTCCACATGCCATACTGGAGCAATTGCGGAATCGGAGAAGTGTTCGAGCCCTGAGCGTCGCAGGCTTCTGAAGGCCGAGACGGACAAATCCTTGGACGCAGTCGTTTGCGGAAAGCCCTTGAAGAATTCCCGTCCACACTTCCCTGTTGAGAATGTCAGTCCTATGGGCCTCTATATTCACGTACCGTTCTGTACGAGCCGGTGCCCTTACTGCGCGTTCGTGACCAATCCGTACGATGAGGTAGGTGTCGCACGGTACGTTGATAGCCTTATCCGAGAAATAGAGCTGTGGCGGGAATGGGGATTCGGCCGGCTGCGCCTGGCCGACTTTTCATTCGATACGATCTACTTTGGAGGGGGCACCCCGTCCCTCCTGCGGCCCGAGCAATTGAGTCGGATCCTGCAAGCGCTCCGGTCGAGCTTCAGGATCACCGAACCGGCGGAGACAACACTCGAGATCAATCCGGGCACTGCCGGCGTTGAAGACCTGCTCGCATTTCGCCGGTCGCGTGTGAACAGGGCCAGCCTTGGAATTCAATCGCTGGATGACCGCGAACTCCGCCTGATGGGGAGGTCTCACACCGCGGGTGATGCGCTAAGGGCGTTCGAGACCCTGAGGGTCGCGGGGTTCGAAGACATCTCCGTGGACCTCATCGCAGGATATCCGGGCCAATCTCCTTCGAGCCTTGGGGCCACTCTTCAACGCGTCATCGAGTTCAGGCCGGAGCACATTTCCATCTATCTTCTGGAACTGAAGGAACATACGAGACTGGCCGAACAAGTCCAGCGGGGGCAGGCGCCATCGGTCGACGACGACTTGGCTGCGGACATGTACGAGAACTTCTGCCAAACTGTCACGTTTGCGGGGTACGAGCACTACGAAATATCCAACTTTGCCATTCCCGGCCACTGCAGCCGGCACAATCTCAAGTATTGGTCAGACGCCCTTTACGTCGGCCTTGGTGTAGGGGCTCACGGCATGACCGGTCGGACCCGGTACGCCAATGCAGAACACCTCGCACGTTACGAGCAGATGCTTCAACGTGGTGAGTTCCCGTTCGCGTCCGTCGAGGAACTCACCCCGGAGACTCGTTTCAAGGACGCGCTGATTATGGGATTGCGTCTGGTGGAGGGGGTGGACCTTGCTGTTCTAGGCTCACGGTACGGACTGGATGCAACCGCGTTTGTCCGCCAAACCGTGGGTGATCTCGTCGTTGAGGGGCTGGTTGCCCTAGAACAAAACAGGGTCATGCTGACCTCTCGCGGCCGATTACTCTCCAACGTGGTCTTTTCAAGATGGGTCTAGCTCCGTGCCTCTCCACGCCGGAAAGACACGGAGTTGACATGCTCGGCCTGGGCTCCTAAGATTGAGAGAGGATTCTTCGAGAGCTTAGTAGGCATGGGAGTGGCGACACGCAGATGAGAGAAGAAGTCGAAAAGATCACCATAAAAGGCGTGGACATTTACCTGCTCGATCCGCCCGAGGTGGACGTGGAATGGGTAGGGATGCAAGAGCCCCTTGGCCAGCTTCTCGCCGCATGGTCCGACGATCGCGACGACCCGCCCATGCAGCCCAGGATTCTTGGAAAACCCGGAGTGGGCAAGACCTCGCTCGCCATCACCGCCGCCAAGATCATGAAGCAGGACCTGTACATTACGCAGTGCACGGTTGACACGAAGCCGGAAGATCTGATCGTCTCTCCCGTCATCGCGGACAACGGGAAGATTCGCTACGTGGCTTCTCCTCTGGTCTCGGCCATGGTGAGAGGAGGGATTTCCCTCCTGGACGAGGGGAATCGCATGAGCGAGAAAAGCTGGGCCTCCATAGCCCCGTTGCTTGACATGCGGCGGAGCGTCTATTCCATCGTAGCGGGGGTTGAAATCAAGGCCCGCCCGGAGTTCCGCATCTGCGTCACTATGAACGATGACGCATCTACCTTCGAGGTGCCCGAATATATCCACTCGCGGCTGCAACCCGCCATCCACATGGACTTCCCCACCCGCGAGGAGGAGTATCGCATCCTGCGCGGCAAACTCGCAGGCCCGAGCGACCAACTTCTCAAGGAAGTGGTGGAGATCCTGCAAGAATCCCATGTCAAGGACGAAGACCTGAGCATTAGAGACGGACTCAACATCGCGCGGTACGCCTACAGGCTCCTCAAGGCCGATGCGAAATTGGACGAACGCAAGGCCCTTGACCAATCATACCTCCAAATCACCGGAGACAACCGTGCCGGACTTGATGGGCCAAAACTGGTCTGACCTGATCAGAGTCGGCGGAATTACGCTGGTTGGGGTCCTGCACTACCGCACAGAGTTCGCCATTCTGGTGAACACGCTCATTCGCAAAGAGAGTCCCGATTGCGTCTGCGTTGAGCTTCCCAATGCGCTCCGAAAGGAGATTGTGCCGGGTCTGCGTCGGCTCCCGCATCATTCCGTGATCTTGTACCAGACGGCCGCGAAAGAGAACGCCGTGCTGATATTGGAGGGGTCCGATGGGGTGCAGGAGGCCGCACGCATCGCCTTGGAAAGGGACATCCCGCTCTGGCTCATAGATCCGCTGACGATGCGTTACCCGCTTTTCTTCGATCAGGTTCCCGACGCGTATCTGGTGGACAGGATCGGTCAGAAAACCTTTCTGGAAACTGTCTGGCCCAAAGGAAGACCGGCGGCAGATGACACCGAGAACGCCGCAAGAGAAACCTTCATGGCTGCCCGTCTTCAGGACGCGGCGCGGGAGTATGAGCGAGTCCTCTTTGTGGGAGGGCTCGCGCACATTCCTGGCATGGCCGCGCGCGTCGCCGAGCCTCAGCCGCTGCCGATGATGAAGACAGGCGTCGAAGCTGCGGTCACGGCCCCGCTCCACCCGGACTCCTTGAAAAAGGGCTTTACCGAGATCCCGAGGATAACCGAGGTATTCGAGCGATGGCGCCGGGAGCCCAAGGAACCACCTCCCGTCAATCGGCACGACATGATTCTAAAGTTGATGGAGGATTCGGCTGCGTACTACTCTCGTCAGACTCGTGACGAGGTGCCGGACTATGTGCGGGTTACCTGGGCGAAGTTCCTGAGAAAATGGCTCAAATTCAAGGGCCGATTGCTCCCCGACCTGTACGGGCTCGTTGCTGCCGCTCGCGCGGCCATGGACGAAGACTTCGCGTACCACGTCCACGAATACCTTTCGGATTACCCGTGGTCCAGCGATCCCCTTGATCCTTCGGCTGTGTTGCTCGATGAAGAGAGCCTCATGTTCCACGGCCACAAGATCCTGCTGCATAAGAAGCTGCGGACCTTCTTCCGCGCGCCGAGGCCGCATCGGATGAAGGCAATCGGCTCCGCAAAGTGGAAAGAGCACCTCAAGCGAAAATGGGAGACCGCGGATCCAGGCGAAATCGACATTTGCTCGTATCCGCCGGAAGACGTGGAAGTGGAAAAATGGGGGGCCGCGCTGATCAAGCATGCCAACCACGTCCTTCAGGCGCATCGCAACGAGGCTGAGCCATTCATCGCGGATTTCGGCGACGGTCCTGATATCCGGGAGACACTCCGGCGCTTCTACGAGAACCGGATCTACGTGAAGACTGAAGAAAGCGGTGGAATGGAATTCGGCTCGGTCGTGGTGATCTTTGACGAGGATGAGCACAATGTCACGTATCCGTTCCAGATGACCTGGCTGGGCGAGCACTCGCAGGAATCGGACATGGCATTCTATTCCACTCTTCCGGGAGCCGATGTGGTGGGTCCCGGCATCAGTCGGATGGAGCATGGCGGGTTCGTCATGTCCTATCCTCCCATGCGCATGTTCGACATATGGATGGACCCGGAATTCGACTTCATTGCTACCCGGCACGAACGGCTTCTTGTCGCGGGGATCGTCTATTCCGAGAAACCTGGAGTAGTCTACGTTGCGAAGAAGCCACCCTTGCAGCGATGGAAGAAGTTGGCCAAGAGCATGGGCCGGAAGATTATCTACATTCCGTTGGGTTCGCTCAGTCCGCTCCATGTCAAGCGGATGCGCACGTTCCATATGCTCCAGAACAAGGGAGTGCGCAACTACGCTCACGACTACCTGAAACGCAAGGACTGAGCCATTTGCCGCTTCGACGAGCCACGGGATAGGGGAAACCCTCTCCCCTGGCGGGAGAGGGCAAGGTGAGGGGGTTTTTCCACGCTGCCAAGCCGTAAGCTGCTGAATGTGCCTCACAGGCCAGTGCCCACACGCCGCGAAATTCGTTGACATGATTCCTGACAAAGGGCTAACATCGGTGAGGACATCAAGCCGAGGTAGCTCAGTCGGTAGAGCAGGGGACTGAAAATCCCTGTGTCGCTGGTTCGATTCCGGCCCTCGGCACCATGAAACCTGAAGAATCCCGCCAGGTTACGCAACAACCGCCAGGTGGGATTTTTTTTGAGGATGACGAGTGTGGGACCTGTGCGGGACTCTTGGCCGCAGACCTTGTTTGCTTCCGCTATCAGATTGGCCAGTTGAGCCCTCGAATAGTGGGTTGACGTTGAAGCGAGCGGCCCGTCCGAATTGAGAAGGCCTTTGAAGACTGTCGCCGAAACAGGGTCGATCACCCGAACCAATGAGGGGACTGCGGGAGAGCGATTATCTAGGACATCGACGAATCCGCCAGGATATGTCCCGAAGTGTCTGAGGATTCAAGGACAGGATAGGTACGTACCTGGTTTGACTATTGCGGCCACGCCCTGTCCGAAAAGGGTGATTTTTGAGAGACGGCGATGCGAAGATCGGGAGTTGTATGGACCGATGGGCCAGATTAACCGGAAGCCGTCGAACTCTTTCGCCAATAATCGATTGCATTCCCTGAAGGTATAAGGTAGCCTGAAAAACTGGGGGAATCTGTACTGCCTTCGAGTCACATGCCTTGGTCCCGACCTGATCGGAGTAAACTAAGAAGGGCTCCGACATGAACCAGGACAACTTACTAGCGGAGATTGAGAGCCTCCGCCGCCAGGTGGCGGAGTTGAAAGATAAGGCCGAAGAACGCCTGGTGGAGAGTGAACGGAGGTACCGCGAGCTGGTGGAGCACGCCAACAGCATCATTCTGCGCTGGACGCGAGACGGAAAGATCACCTTCCTAAATGAGTTCGGTCAGAAGTTTTTCGGCTACTCCTCCGAGGAGCTTCTCGGACGCCATGTGGTGGGCACAATCGTCCCGATGACGGACAGTAGGGGGCGTGACCTGGGTCTGCTGATGGATCAGATTCTCGCGAACCCGAAAGCGCTTGAACAAAACATCAATGAGAACATGCGGAGCAGTGGAGAGCGCGCCGTCATAGCTTGGACCAACAAAATCGTGCCGGATGAGAGTGGAAACATTGCTGAAGTTCTGAGTATCGGCGTGGACATTACGGAGCTCAAACGGGCGCAGGAAGAGATCAACGAGAGGAACGAAGAACTGAGTTCGATCAACCGGATTATCTCGGCTGTCACGGGCCTTCTGGATCTTAGGGCAGTCTTGGAACAGGTGTTGGACGAGGCATTGAACTCGGTTGGATTGGAAGGCGGTGCGGTCTGTTTGGTAGCGGCGAATGAAACACTGGAATTGATTGCCAACCGGGCCGCTTCCAGTGCAACTATTCAGGACTTGACGACCGGCGGTGTCAGAGTGGGCGACTGTCTGTGTGGCAAATGCGCCCGTACCTTAGAGCCGTTGATCCTCCGCAACCGCGAGGAAGTCCTCGCATACGCAACGGGGAAATCCTCGCGCGGAGACCCGATTCATTTTCACGCCGCGTTTCCGCTGGTCGCGACCAGCAGATGCGTCGGCATCTTGTGCGTGTTCACACGCGCCGAAAGGACGCCGTCGGAGCACCGGCTGAAGCTTTTGGAAACTGTCACAGGGCAGGTGGCCCTGGCCATTGAGAATGCCCAACTCTTCGAAGCGTCCCAGCGCCACGCCGTGGAGTTGGAGCGGATCGTGGCCGAGCGCACGAGACAATTGGCGCATGCCAAGGAGCGGGCCGAAGCGGCGGACCGCCTCAAATCCACCTTTCTGGCCACTATGTCGCACGAACTGCGCACTCCGCTCAATTCAATCATCGGCTTCACCGGCATCATGCTTCAAGGGCTAGCCGGGCCATTGAATCCGGAGCAGAGCAAGCAGCTCGACATGGTCCGCTCTAGCTCCAGGCACTTGCTGGCACTCATCAACGACGAGCTTG
>Ga0233422_10001183_pt1 | contig 11842 bp, 12 predicted proteins | sample Watercolumn_Mata_2_FD_182724 | JGI IMG/M metagenome (GOLD analysis project Ga0233422, IMG submission 182724) | Freshwater microbial communities from Lake Matano, South Sulawesi, Indonesia - Watercolumn_Matano_2014_110_MG | ecosystem: Environmental > Aquatic > Freshwater > Lake | place...
GCGTGGACGTGCTTGACACGCGCATCAGGGTGACCGTCGGCAGCGCCGTTCCAAAGATGATCGAATTGCTCGCCGTGGCAGTGCGCCCTTTTGCATCGCGGTATTTCACGTAGACCGTCTTGAGCCCGGCGTTCGGCGCGAGCGTCCAATTGATCGTCGGCGCAAAGGGCTGCCAGTTCGCGTCCGCGAAATCCGCCGCGTGCGAGATCATCACTTGAACCGGCTGCCCCATATTGTCGCCATCGCCGTTCGGCGCGACCTGTTCACTCGTCAACGTGATCTTGACATCGAGCGATTTGGTCTCGCGCGCGCCGTCGCTGATGAAGATCGGCAGGACGTTCGGCTGGGACCCAAAGTTGATGATGTAAATGAATCCACTTTCCCTACGGGATGCCCCGCGATTTGCAGCGGGGGCAACGCCAATCCCCATTTCCCGGTAGAGTGGATGCAGAATGTTAGCGCGGTGCGGCGCGCTTTCCAGCCACATCGCCATTGCGTCGGCGGCACTTTGATACCATGCCCAATTCTCGCCGAGCCGTCTGCCCCAACTGTACGCGCCATATCCCGCGCGCGCGCCGCGGTCGAAAACCGACGAGCCGTCAGAGCCAATATGCCCTTCTTGCGCGTTGGTAGTTCGCCCGGTACGCGCGAGGTCCTCCGCATGCGACTGGGCGGCAATAGTCAATTTCGCATTGAGGGCAAGCGGCGCAAGCCCGCGCGCGACGCGCTCGCGATTGACGCGCGCGGCGAGGTCGGCTGCCGCATCAGAGTTCTGTGCGTGCGCAGCCTGCCCGCTCACCGCCAGAAACAAAACAATACCGAGAAGCGCGGCGTGTGAGAGCCGGATTGGTAAATTCGCCATGCAACGCTATTTTACGCTAAATGCGGAAAAACGCAATGGGAATTGTAGGGGCACCCCTGCGTGGCTGCCCGCCCATGGAGGGCGATTAGCGCGGCACCCCCCACATCGGCACGCCGCTCGTCTGGAACGAGTTCGTGGTTTCGTTGTAGATGCGCGCGTACTCGCCAACCTTGGTGATGCGTCCGTCTTTTCGCACCGAGAAATAAAAGTAGCGATTGTTGATGCAGCCCGCGAAACAATCACCCCACCCTTCAACGAACGCGATTTCCCATCCCTCGCCGCGGTCGAATATCTTGATGTCGGTCGTCGCGCCGATGGTGCCAGGGACGGCTTTCTTGATTTTCGCCATGTCAGGAAAACGCGCTTGCACCGCCGCGAGCGCGGCATCCGCGCTCGCAATGCCCGCCGGCGTCGCAGTCGCCGCGGGACTGGGTTGTGCCTGCGGAGTCGGGGATTCCGGGGTTAGGTTTTCCACTCGTCGCGCCTCCAGATAACTTGTGCCGAGTCGCACGTAGACGACCTTTGCAGAAAGCCGCACGACATTCCATGCATCCGCGCGCGCGCCCGGGTCCAGCCCGCGCACAGTCGCACCGGTGACATACATCGCGCCGCCGTCATCCGCAATCGTCCAATCGCTGCGCGTGACCGGGTTGCCCCGCGCTTCGCCGTATAGGTTCCAGCCGCGATAGTATCCCACAATCTCAAAGATGCGTCCGTCGAATTCGCGCGGCGCATTGAGGATCATCCCCAGCGCATCGGTGAGGTAGACCGCGCGCGGCAATTTCGGCTCAAAGCGCACGCGATACACATGCTCGCCCTCGCGGAATAAACCTGCCGTCGGTTTGTCGGCACGCAGCGCGACAATCTGCGCATACGTGCTCCCAGAGACCGTGATTCCATTCGCCGCGCCGGCTAGTCTGACGTTCGAGATCTGCCAATCCGTCAAGTTATCTTTCGCGGTAAAATTCGCCAACGGGCCCGCATCGGTCGCCTGCAAATAACCATCGCCTGGCGTAAAGGTCTGCGCGTCGGAAGGCAGCGTCTGGAGGATACGTTTCAGGGCGTCGGAAAAAGGCAGCGGCGTGCTCTCGTGGCTCGGCGCATAAACACGCACCGTTTTCACTTTGGTGAGGTAAACGCTGATAAAGGCAGTCGGTGCGTCGGCGGGTTTGGGACGCGGCTCGTAGTAATCCTTCAAATTCAAGAACGCGACCTGATTGAGGTACGTCAGCAAGCCGTGAATCTCACTCTCCGACAACCACCCCGTGCGAACGACCGCATCCAAGCCGGTCGAGAGCGGCGCGTTCGCTCCGGCGAAAACCACATAGCCGTCCCCGTACAATCGAAACAAAGGAACGTGCGCGTCGCGCGAGCTGGACGATTGACCCCACACGTCGGCTTCGATCAGGATTGCGCGCGGGCTGCGTTCGTACGGAAATGGCGTTGCCGAGAGAGTCGGTAATGCGATGGGCGTACGTGTTGGTATCGCCGTTCGAGTCGGAGTGTCCGTCGGCGGCGGAGGGCTAGTTGGACTGGAGGTTGCCGTGCGCGCAGCGGTCGGCGTTTCCAGCGTAGTCGTCGGAATCGGACGCGTGGAACACGCGCCGAGGGCGAGAGCAAACAGCGTACAGCCAATAGCGTATGACAGATCGCGTATGGCGTTCTGCCATCGGCTATGGGCGGTTGATTCTTTCCCAACGGGACACCTGCACTCCCTGGCACTTGCGATACCGCCAGGGCAAGTGTGCGGGTAACCGCAGGTGCAAGTGTGCTTCGCGGTCATCATAATTCCACTTCGTACAAGAGCATTCCACCGCCGCGCTTGAATCCTGCGCGCTCGAGCGCGCGATTGGCGGCGGGATAATCGGCGATTTGACCTTCCAGGCGCGGATAGCCGCGATACGCGGCTTCGCCGCGCGCGGCAAGCGCAAGCGCACGCATCGTCTCTTCATCGCCAGCGAGCGCGTGCAAGGACAAGCCGCTCCAGTCGTGTTCGTCGAATGCCAGGAGCAAAGCCAAGCCGCGCGCCGAGAGGCGCACCTCGCCGCCGCGAATGTGTTCGCGCCAGCGCGTTTCATCCAGCGGCGTCCAATTCCAGCGCCGATTCGGAACGACAGAATGGCTCGCCGCGCGCACTTCGGCATCACGCCAGCACGCCTTCAGAAATGGCAGATCGCTTTCGTTCGCGATTCGCGCACCAGAGAAATCACCCGCCACGGGCTCGCCCTCCCAATCGTTGAATTGCGCCGCGCGGCGATAGCCGACCGCGTTCAACATTCCGTGCGCTGCGACATTCTTGATGCTCGTCGCCAAACGCGCCACGCGGCAACCGCGTTCCTGAGCGAACGCGCGTCCTGCCGCTTCGAGGGCGCTGGCAATCCCGTGCCGGCGGAAATCGGGGTGGACGCGCATACCCTCCATCCACGCCCGCGCACCCGCCAGCGCGACATGCATCACGCTGACCGGACGTTCATCCACCAACCCCACGAACATCCGTCCGTCCGCGTCCGCGAGCCAACGCTCCCAGACATCTGTGATGTAGTCGCCCCAACTGAATGTATTCTGACAGAACGCGACGATAGCATCCCGATCTTCCATGCGCGCGGCGCGCACCGAGAGTGCCAACTTTAGCTTTTCTCCGCATTGTCGCGCTCAGATGCTTCGGTTGCCTTTTCGCCTTTCCCTGCGATGGCGTCCCGAAACTCCCGAATGCCCTTGCCCAGCGCACGCGCAGTTTCGGGAAGACGGTTTGCGCCAAACAGCAGGACGCCAATGAGCAGAATCAAGACAATGTCTAAAGGTTCCGGTCGAAACATGGCGATTTCCCTTTCCCAAAATTTACCCAGCCCACCACGCTCGGCAAGCATATCATACCACAAGCCGGAATGAGTGACAAGTGACAGAACTGGAGAAAGCAGGAACGGAAAAGAGGATGACGCCGGGGAAAGACTAGCGTTGCCGTCGAACGAGCGCATCAACATCAAAGCCGCCCCCACAAAGAGGGCGGCTTGGGTGTTCCAACCGGACGTCTTTTTATGCAGTGACCGGCTTTTGCTTGTCCGATCCGCGCTGGAAGAATTTTCCGATTTCGTTATTCTCCCACACGACCAACAGCGGCGCGGCGTTGAAAATCGAAGAGTACGAACCACTCAAGATGCCGATAAACAGGGTTACGACAAAGTGGCGGATCGTGATGCCCCCGAAGAGAATCAGCGCGGCGAGCGTGAACAAGACCGTCAATTGCGTGTTGATCGAGCGATCGAGTGTCTGCAAGATACTGTGATTGACGACATCTTCGAACGACACTCCTCTAAAGCGCGAGATGTTTTCGCGAATGCGGTCGAACACGACAATCGTGTCGTGCACTGAAAAACCAATAACGGTGAGCAGCGCGGTCAGGTACAGCGAATCCACTTCCCACCCGAAGACCAACCCGAAAATCGCCGCCGTGCCCAAGACGACCAGAATGTCGTGCACCATCGCGATGATCGCGCACACGCCGTAGCGAAACGGCTGCGGCACGCGCCGGAATGCCCAGGTGATGTACAACAAGATGCCGACCGCCGCCAAGGTGACCGCGACCCCCGCGCGCTGCGTCACTTCTGCGCCAACCGCGGGACCGACCGTCTCCGCGCGCTGCTCGGTGAAATCGCCCAAGCGCGCGCGGATCATTTCTTCCGCTTTGATCTTGGTTTCGTTATCAATCGTCTTAGTGCGAATAATCAACGTATCGCCGCCCGACGCCTGAACATGCACATCATTCGCGCTCAAGCCGAACTGCCCGAAGATTCTTGTGATTTCGTCAGTCTGAAACTGCTGCGGTTTGGCGAACTTCAACTCGAGGAGCGTACCCCCCGTGAAATCAATCGCCAAACGAAACGGCTGACCGGTTTGCGCCCACGTCATGCCCATCGCGATCAGACCGGGAAGGATGACGAGCAATGAAAAAGCAAAGTACCAATAACGTTTTCCAACAATGTTGAGCACACGTCCTCCACGCATGAGAGAGATTGCAGATTAGAGATGGGAGAGATTGGCATAACCATAACGTCCAATCTCTTGCTCCAAGACGAACGCTAGCCATTCTAACACAACTCGAATGAAATGGCAAAGAGAGCAGCCAGCGAGCAAGCGAAGCCAGCAAGCCTGCCCCGAACGACGCCCAAAACTGCCACAGAGATATGACCGTGCTTTGACCGAATCCAGACCTTAACCGCTTAAATTGATTTTGGAGTCAAGTGGGCGGTGCGGCCTAGATTGTGCTCCTCCCTCCTTCCTTAAACGTCTCCGTCCAAAAAACGACGGGGGCGTTTTTTTTACACCCACCTTTTTGACAAAACCGGTCAATCGCGCTATCCTCCGATCAACTATTCGCTCGACTCGGGAAAGGAGCCCAGCCAATGAATCGTCCAGAGATGTTCGTCCGAATTGCTTGCGTTCTACTCGTGTTTCTACTGTTGCTCGCCTGTGACTTGAGCACGCTCGGATTGCCTGCTCCCTCGCTGACAGTCACGCCTGTGATTTCGCTGCCGCCAACAATCGCCGCCCAAATGGTAACTCCAACTGCGATCCCGGCAGCATCGGCGCAACCGCGAGGCCCGATTTCCGTCGTTTCACCCAACGGCGGCGAGAAATGGGTCGTCGGTGAAATCCGTCCGATTCATTGGGACTGGGCGGGCAGATTCAGTTCTGTGCGCCTGGAGTACTCGACAGATGGCGGGTCAACTTGGCGCACGATTAGCCCGACGGCGACAAACGACGGAGCATGGATGTGGAACGTGCCGAACACTCCTTCGCCCTCCGCCAAAATCAAAATCACCAACACGGCAGATCCAAACATGTTCGACCTGAGCGATGCCGACTTTGCCATTGTCCCGCCAACCCTTGCGATCGCGCGACCGAACGGAGGCGAATCGTACGTCCCTGGCGAGACGCGTCCGATTCACTGGAACTGGACGGGAAAATTCTCTCCCGTCCGGATCGAATACTCCACTGACAGCGGTGCCACCTGGCGCACGGTCAGCGCGAACGCGCTCAATGACGGCGCTTTCATGTGGCAGGTGCCCGACACGCTTTCATTCGCTACCAAGATCAAAATCACCGACACCGGCAATCCCAATGCGTTCGTTGTGAGCAATGCCAATTTTGCCATCGGCACGCGCGCGAGCTCGCCCAGCCCCATCACCGTGACTTCGCCGATGAGCGGGGACAATTGGATCGTCGGCAGAGAGTACTATCTTACCTGGGCACCCACGCAAGGAATCAAGGACTTGAAAATCGAATTTTCGGCGAATGGCGGATCAACCTGGGATCTGATCGCGCCTCGTTTCAACAATGTCGGGTACTTCAAGTGGAAGATCCCCAACGTCGCCTGCGCGAACTGCAAAATCAAGCTGAGCGATGCCGCGAACCCAACCGTGTTCCGCGAGAGTGATTTCTTCGCGATCATCCCACAGACCATCACGCTGACATCTCCCAGAGCCGGCGATCTTTGGTACGCTGGGCGCAGCTACGGGATCACCTGGAACTGGGCCGGCGGACTGGATCATCTCAAGATCGAGTACTCGATTAACGACGGCGCGACCTGGACTCTCATCCTTCCCGCGAGCAGCAATTCGGGTTCCTACTCCTGGAAAGTTCCCAGCACGCCGGGCAACAAATGCCGAGTTCGGATCACGAATAACGACAATCCCCAGGTCTTTCACGTAAGCGACTCTTTTGAGATTCGGTGACCCTCGCCAACCCGCCACGCCCAAAATACAAAAAACCGAAGAGCCAATCGCTCTTCGGTTTCTCGTGTTCGAAAAATCCTAGACGCCGAACCACCACAAGTTCTCGGTGACATTCATATCCAGCGTCAGGCGCAGGAAGGTGCGCGTCACCACAATCGCAGTGAACAGACTGACCAACACGCCGATCGCCAGCGTCAAGGCAAAGCCCGCCACCACGCTCGCGCCGAAACTCAAGCCGAACCAGAGCAGAATCGCGCACGTGATCAGCGTTGAAATGTTCGAATCCCGAATCGAGGGCCACGCCCGCTGGAATCCGAACTCAACCGCCATATACAGCGGCCGCTGGTTGCGCAGTTCCTCTTTCATTCTTTCGAAAATCAGAATGTTCGCGTCCACCGCCATCCCGACGGACAGAATGAACCCCGCAATACCCGGAAGCGTCAGCGTCACATGGTCAAAGAGACCCGGGATGCCGAACTTGTAGATCGCCAGAATGATCAGCGCGTAGATGGTCAGCGCAATATCCGCCAGCAATCCCGGCAAGCGATAGTACAGCAGCATGAACGCGACGACGACGAGCAAGCCGATCGCGCCAGCCGTGATGCTGCGATTGACTGAATCGCGCCCCAGGGTGGGACCGATCGAGCGCGAATCAATCACCTTGAGCGGGACCGGCAGCGCGCCGTACTTGAGCTGCAGCACCAGACTCTTCGCCTCTTCCAGGGTAAAGCGCCCTTCGATAATGCCTTTGCCTTCGGTGATCGCGCTCTTGATGACCGGCGAAGAAATCACGCGCTTGTCGAGCGCGATCGCCAAGAACTTGTTGACATTCTTGGAAGTGTAATCGCCAAAAATCTTTGCGCCGTCCGGGGTCAACTCGAACGCAATATACGGCTGATTCGTCGTTTGTTGGAATGCCACCTGCGCGCTGCGCAATTCGCGTCCGGTCATCACTGTGCGATAGGTTGGCGAGACCGGCGCAGTCGAAGTAACCCCGCCGGTAACGGTGACCGCCGCAGTCGGTGCGACCGTTGGCTTCTGCGTTGGCGTTGCCGGCGCCGCCGTGGGGGTAGGATTGCCCGGCACGACGACGGTTGCCAAGCCCGTGGTCTGCACGAGGGTACCTGCGTCCAGCCCCGTATCGCCCGCATCAATGAATTCCAACTGCCCCGTGCTGCCAAAGGTCCGAATCGCATCATCAGGATTGGTTAGCCCCGGCAATTGAACGAGGATGCGCCGATTGCCGAGTTTCTGAATCTGCGGCTCAACCACGCCGAGCGCGTTGATGCGGCTCTCGATGATCTGTTTTGCCGAGTCCAGCGAGTCCTCGGTCACGGGTTGATCGGGCGGAAGGTCCGCTTCCAGGACGACCTGCAATCCACCCTGCAGATCCAATCCTTCATGAACCCTGATATCTTTCTTGAAGGGACCCAGCGCCAAGCCGGGATTATCGGGCATCGCAATCCAGCTCGCGACGAGCGCGAGGAAAATGATGCCGACGAGAAACATGTAGTTGCGTTCGCGCATGATGACCTTTCCAAACAAGCCGATAGGATGATTTGCAAACGTCGGAGATTATAAACCAAGTGTGCAAAAGAGGCAAATTGCAGACGCGCCGCTCCTCCGCCGAACTGCCGCTTCATTGGGCAAGGCGGCTGGCTCAGCCGCTTGTTCGCGCCGCCCCCATCTCCCGCCCGCGCTCGATCACGCGCGCGTTGACCAAACGCGCGATGAGTTTCTGGGCGAGGTAGCCGCGCACGATTTCGAGCGCCGCCCGCGCCGCTTCGGGCTTGCCGCTCGCATAAATGTCGGCGGAGACAAAGCCCGTTTCCGGTCTCGCCCACAATGTGGCGCAGGCATCGCGCAAGACACACACGATCACAGCGGCACGGCTGGGGAACCGATGCGACACCTGATCCACCATCTCAAACCCGGCGAACTGGAGCGCGCTCTGAACGAGTTCCTCCAGCACGGCTTGGTTGTCGAGCGCGGGAGATTTGCAATCGTGCAGGTCGAGCAGAAGTGAAATGCCAGTTGTTTCCATGGTGCTACTCCTTTGCAGGATTAGGACGTACTCCGGCGGATTCCAGAAATGCGGCGACGCGCGCGCACACCTGTGCAGGCGTCAAGCGGCTGGTGTCCACAAACAAATGCGCGTGGGCGCGCGCGTGCGTCAGGCGGCGATTCATTGTGTCGAGATATTCCTCCTCCCAATCCACCTCCAGCCGCCGACAAATCGTCAGCCGCGCGGCGTCGAGGTAGATCAAGAAATCGGGGCGTGCAATCCGCTGCCACATCGCCTGGACTTGCGAATGTTCCTGCGCGACCGCGTGCGCGTCATAGCCCAATCGCACGAGATTATTTTGCAGCGTGGTCTTGCCCGCCGCGCACGGTCCGACGATGGCGATACGCATAAATCAAAGGATGAAGGATGAAGACAGAAGAATGAAGAGAACTCTATGCGCCGGCGAAAGATTCATCCCTCACACTTGCACCTGCGGTCACGCAAGTGCAGATGTCCTTCTGGCTTTATTCTTTCCACTACCGCCGCCAGAACAGAACGATGTTGACGATGAGCGGCACAAAGCCAAGCACCAGCGCGATGTGCGCGCGGCGCAACTGCGCGTGCTTGTACGCGACGATCGCTTGGTACGTCTCGCGCGCGAGATCGGGCGAAGCGAGATTGGTCGCGTAGGTTTGCGGCACAAAGACGCGAATCGCAAAGTAGAGCGCGACGATCCAGCAGACGAGCGGCAGCGCCAGCGCGCCGGTGACCGCCCATTGCAGCGCGACCGCAAATTCCCGCAGCAGCGTCTTCACTTCGCCGAACGAGATCGCGGCAAAGTAGATGCCCTGCGACAAACTGGCAACCCCGATCAGCTGCCGCGCCGCCTCTTCCAGCGCGCCGACCGACTCTTTCGCTGCCGCGCGCGCGGTGTCAAGCCAAAAGCGGTCGAGTGGGGTGAGCGCTTCGCCTTGCACTTCGGGGATGTGATGGAATGGACTGGGTGTGGTCATGGCGCCTTGCCTCCCCGCGTGAGCACGTCGCCTTGCTTGGCGTTCTTGACCCACACGATATTCTCCGTTCCGCAAAACGAGCAAACGGCGATCATGCGCGCCGCGCCCGCCTCGTGGGGCTGCGCGAGCCCTCCCCCCGCTTCAACGTGCTTGCTCTCATCCCACTCGAATTTGCGATTGGGCGCGCTGCAACTGGGATTGATACATTTGATTGTGACCATTGATTCTCTTCCTTCACTCAATCGGAAACCGCGCACTCAAACGTCGCGCGCGGTCGCCCTCCGCGCGCGGCACCACCCGCACGACGAGCACGCTCGTGTCGTCATTCGGTCTACCCCGATCCAGTTCGACGGCGCGCGCGAGGATTGCGTCCGCGAGCGCTTGTGCGCCAATATCGGCGTCGCGCAATTGCTCCGCGACGAACGCGGCAACCTCGAACGCCTGCCCATCCCGAACCCCGGCGTCAAGCACGCCATCGGTGAAGACGACCACCATCGTCCGTAATGCCAGCGGCACTTCGGCGATGATTGGTTTCATCCGCCGATGCACGCCGATCGGAGACGATGGCTCGTCGAGGGAACGAACACCGCGCGCGTCGCCGATAATCGCAGGGCAATGACTGTTCCGCGAGATGACAATCGTCTCGCTGACGCGATCAATCGAAACGATGTGCAGTTCCGCCGATACCTTGCCGTCCTGCTGGGTGTACAAATAGTCGTGCGCCGCGCGCGCCGCTGCGCCATCGCGCACGCCCTCCGCGAGCAGCGATACCACTTTGCGCGCGACCAGGTTCGAGACCTGCTTCGCGCCGCGCCCCGTGTGCTGACCATCCACCAGAACGAACGACAGACCGCCGTGCGGTCGCTCGATCATTTCGAATGTGTCGCCCGATTCGCGCACGGCGTACTTGGGCACCTTGGCAAGCGCAACTTGGAGTTCCATAAGCAGACCGGTGACGGAAGAACGACGACCGAAGAATGCTCCCTCGTCCTTCGTCCTCCGTCATTCGTCCTTCGTCATGATTTTCCGCGCCCACTCCACCGCCTCCGCGCGCGATTTCACTTCCCCCTCGGCTTGCGCCTCGCGGATGGCTTCCAGCAATTCACCGACGCGAGGACCCGCTTCTATCCTCAACTCGCGCATCAAGGCTCGTCCATCAATCAGCGCAGGCGGCGCGATAACGCTCTCCCGCGCGCGAAAGTACCGCTCCAGCAATCGCGCGATGGTCGCACGCAGATGTGCTTCGGCATCCGGGCTCACTCGCGCGTACGTGCCGCGCCGGTCCGCCAGCGCCAGCGCGCATACGTCAATCCCCGCGTCGCCGGCGTCACGGAAAAACCGATAGACGACGCGATTGGAGATGCGCGCCTCGTGCTCCAGAAACGTCGGACGCAAATGCTGCGACACGATCTTGCTGCCAATCTCGGTCTCGTCGTTGCTGAACCGCAAACGGCGCAGGATTGCACCGCTCATCTCCGCGCCGTGCGACTCGTGGTCGTAAAAGTGAATTTTGCCTGCCTCATCCGTCGAACGGCTGGAGGGCTTGCCGACATCGTGCAGCAACGCGGCAAACCGCAGCAACGTTGCGCGCGTGCGACCCGCCGAGACCGCACGCGTGAAATGCGCCGCCAATTCCGAAGCGAATTCGCGATCGGCGACCTCGGCATATCCATCCGCCTGAAGCGTTTCCAGTTCGTCAAGCACCCGCAGGGTATGCTCAAAGACATCGTATTCATGCGGCGGCGATTGAGTGACGCCCCTCAGCGCGGCGACTTCAGGGAGGAGGACGGCGAGCAACCCCAGGTCGCCCATCCGGCGCAGATGCGTTGATGGATTCGGTAGGGCGAGGATCTTGAAGAACTCGTCGCGCGCGCGTTCCAGCGAGGCGAACGCCAGAAGATGCGCGTCGCGGCGGATCAATTTCTCAGTGTGTGCGCCGATCACGAAACCGAGTTCGCCCGCAAAGCGCACGGCGCGCAGCAGGCGCACGGGGTCATTCTGAAATACCTCGTCCGACACGGCGCGGATCTTTTTCTCGGCGAGATGCTTTTGTCCATGAAACGGGTCGGTCAGTTCGTTGCTGCCGAGTTGGCGCGCCATCGCGTTGATCGTGAAATCGCGCGTCGCCAAATCTTCCCGCAAAGTGCCGCGCAATTGGGCGAAATCAATGTAGACGTCGGACAGGATCACACGCGCCACGTTATGCTCTTAGTCCATCAGGTAGAACGCG
>Ga0233422_10001184_pt1 | contig 11834 bp, 12 predicted proteins | sample Watercolumn_Mata_2_FD_182724 | JGI IMG/M metagenome (GOLD analysis project Ga0233422, IMG submission 182724) | Freshwater microbial communities from Lake Matano, South Sulawesi, Indonesia - Watercolumn_Matano_2014_110_MG | ecosystem: Environmental > Aquatic > Freshwater > Lake | place...
TTACCTCCAATAGCTTACTACGCGAAAATGTCAAAAAAGTCTAGTTTTATTAACTAGTTAAAATAAACTATTTATCGTCAATGATTCTGGGCAGTTATCAAACTTGAGGTTTTGAAATAGCTTCTAGTAAAAAACCCCAGGCCAACGGAACTGCTTACTGAAAATAAGTTAACGGCGGCACTTCTGCAAGTTCCCCCAGGTTATACAAATGATTAAAGAAAATCGCTAAGCCTTTTTCATGTTCTGTGGTCAAAGAATAGTCCAAATGTTGAAAATAGGAGAGAAGCTCTGAGGCCGGACGGCCCAGGTTGGCCGCGGCCAAACGGCTGAGCTCAGGCAAGGCTTTAAGGCCCCAGTCCCGGGAACGGAGCAGGAGATAGTGGAGCGTCGAGGCTTTTTCCGGCCGGGAGACGGCATAATCCCGGCGCACCGCCCAGACCCCAAAGACAAAGGGCAGACCGATCCATTCCTGCCAGGCCGCGCCCAGGTCCAAGACGTGGGGCCAGTTTCCCCGAGGCTGCAATTGCAGGGCTTCATCGCCGATGGCCAGAACCCCGTCATATTCGGGAGTCATGGCCTCCACCACCGGCCCCTGCCGGAAAAGAGGCCGGGCCCGGTAAAGTTCGGACATCAACACCTTGAGCAGCGCCGCGCCGCTGGCGGAATGGGCGCTCACCAAGAGGGGGCGGCCATCCAATTCGGCTGGAGGGACCCGACTGAAAAGCAACACGCTCCCCACCGGCCCCCGGGAACTGATGGACAGATCGGGGAGCAAAAAATAATCCTGGAAGCGACGGCCATATTCCATGGCCGAGATGGAGCCCAGGTCCACCCGGCCCTGCTGCATTGCGGCATTCAGGTCCGCGGGCGTGCCGGAGACCAATTCAAAGCCGTTTTCTCCAAAGAGATTTTCCAGGGCAAAATAAATGGGCAGCACATTGAGATATTGAATGCGCCCTAAACGCACTTTGTCGGCCATGCTCACTCCTTATAATTTCTTAATCAAGCCACTGCCACTCACCGGCCGCGCCGCGGATATAGAGTTCTTCCCAGAAGTCTGCCGCGCCGGAGAGAGGGATGAAACCCAGCACGGCTTTTTTCCCCGGCTCCAGGCTGCCAAATTCGTTTTCCCGCTTCAGGGCCCGGGCGCCCTGGAGAGTTCCCAGACGCAACCAGAGGCCCTCGGGGTATTGGGGATAGTTCCGGTACAGCCAGAGCATCTCCCCGAAGAGGTTCAGATCGTAATTGCCCGCCAAAGAATCCGTGCCCAAAGCCAGGCGGACTCCGGCCTTAATCAACTCTGGCACCGGGGGCAGGCCCGCGGCGGTGTAGGCGTTGGCCCGGGGGCAGAGAATCATCCAAGCGCCTGTGCGCGCCAGTAAGGCGCAGTCGCCGGTATTAAGCCAAACACCGTGAACGGCCAGGGTACTTTCTCCCAAGAATTTCAGAGAGTGTAGATAAGCCGCGGGACTCAGGCCGGGAGGCCGGAATTCCGGAACCCAGCGGCCCCGCCTTTGCAAAAGTTCCTTAAAAAAGCCATCTCCCCTGGCAAGGAATTCACCTTCCCCCCTGCACTCTGCCAAATGGACGCATTGGGGGCGGTTCCGGGCCCGGTTCCACCGTTTGACGGCCTTAAACAGGGCGGGGGACACGGAATAAGGGGCGTGGGCCGCGGCGGAAACGGAGGGGTTGGTGTCGGCCTTGGGCGTGGCAAAAAATGGAAAAGCCTCCTCCAGGGGACCCAGGTTAAGGAGATTAAACCCCAGGCATTCGAAAAATAGTTGATATGCCAGCGAAGACGACTCCAGAAGGGACAGGCTGTCCCCGGTGTTGCTGATGTCCCCCACCAGCACGGTGCCATAGCGTTGGAGAGCGGCGAGGCCCTGGAGGATTCCGGTTTCCCTTTCTTGAGGAGTTACTAAGGGAAATGCTTCCAGGGTTTTTTGCAGCCACTCTTCCCAATGTTCTTGGGGAGGGATTTTTCCGGCCAACGCGGAAAACTCCAGATGCGTATGGCAATTGACCAGACCCGGAAGGATAGCCCCGGAGCCGTGGTCGCGAACCGGGCCGGAATAGTCCCGGAGAACTTCGGCAGCCGGGCCCACGGCCAAAATCCGGCCATCGGTTGCCAGGACCGCGCCGTTGTTGATGGGGGGGCCGCTCACCGGCAGCACCCAGCGGCTGACGTGGGCGGTCATCTCACCCATGTGCGCCAATCCTCGCCGATATCCCCCCGGACGCGGTAGCGCTCCAGCAACCGGGAGCAGGGGCAGGCCCTCGGCGCGGCCGCCAGGGCCGGGAGAATCTTTAAGATCAAATCTGGAAAAGCCGCCTCAACCGCGGCCACCTTTGCCATTTCCTCGGGCGTGGCCAGGCCCTCGAAGAGGACGCCGGGCTGGTAGGGGCGGTCCAGCAGGCCTTCTGCGTAATTCACCACATAAGTTAGGGCCGCATAGCAGAACTCCAGTTCCCGGGCCAGGAAGACTTCCGGCACCAGGGTCTGGCCCACCAGATCGCCTCCTAAGAGGCCAAATTTCTTGATCTCAGCCGTGGTCTCCAGCCGGGGACCGGTGGTAGCTACATAAACCGCTTGCTGATGAACCTTGAAAGAGACACCTTGCAGCCCGTCGATCAAAGCCTTACGCATCTCCGGACAGAAAACGGGATTATGGCGAATAAAGCCCCAGCCCACGCCGGTGAAAAAGGTGTGGGGCCCGCCCCGGCCTTCATCCAGGACGTCATGGGGAACCACCAAATCTCCGGGGGCCATCTCCTCCCGCAGAGAACCCGGCGCCACCCAGGCCAGGATTTTCTGGATGCCCAGGGATTTCAGGGAATAAAGATTGGCCTTGGGATTGAGGAAAGGCGCGGAGATTTCATAACCGGCTTCGCCGTGCCGCGAGATGACAACGAATTCCAGGCTTTCCTGCCGGAAAAAGTGGATGGGGCGGCTGTCACCATAAGGGGTGGAAAGGACTTCGGTCTTCTCCGGCTTCAAGCCCCGGACTTCAAAGGCTTTATGCGCGCCCACTCTGGCGATTACCGCGATCTTGGCTTTCATCAGCTTTAAAAGTTCCTGGTCCCAAGTTTAATTGCAAGATTCATTTTTCTCTAGCCACTGACCACTGGCTACTGGCTACTGACTACTGGTTACTGTTCACTGCTCACAACAAGTTATACCGGTGGTCCCGCACCCGGGGCTCATAGCCCGCCCGCCGGACCAGGGTTTCAATCTCCTCCCGGCTCAGGCGGAAGCCCACGCCGGTGGCGGCCACCACGTTTTCTTCCAGCATGGTGGAGCCGAAATCGTCGGCCCCGAATTTTAGGGCCACCTGCGCGATTTTGGGTCCCTGGGTGACCCAGGAGACCTGGAGGTGGGGCACGTTGTCCAGGACCAGGCGGGAGACGGCCAGGATGCGCAAATATTCCACCGCGCCCAGGGGTTCGCCGCCCAACACGGTGCCGCCGGGCTGGAAGGTCCAGGGGATAAAGGAAATGAAGCCCCCGGTGCGGTCCTGGAGGTCCCGGATTTTAAAAAGATGCTCCACGCGCTCCGCCCGGGTCTCCAGGTGGCCGAACATCATGGTGGCACTGGTCTTCAGGCCCATTTCATGGGCCGCGGCCATAACCTCCAGCCACTCTCCGCTGTTGCATTTGCGAGGGGAGATTTGTCCCCGCACCCGGTCCGCCAGGATTTCCGCGCCGCCACCGGGAATGGAACTGAGCCCGGCCTCGATGAGGCGGGCCAGGACATCCGTTAATGGCAGTTCGAAACGCCGGGACATGAACGCGATCTCCGACGGAGAAAAACCGTGGACCCCGAGGCCGGAATCTTTGATCTGCCGGACCAAGTCTACATAATAAGTGAATGACAGGTCGGGATTTAATCCACCTTGGAGAAGAACCCCGCTACCGCCATGAGCCTTAAGTTCGTCCAGCTTCTGGGCCAACTCGATTTCGTTAAGAACGAACCCCTCCGGGGAGCCCGGTTCCCGGAAATACGCGCAAAAGCGGCAACCGGAGGTACAGATATTGGTGTAATTGATGTTGCGGTCCACCACGTAGGTGACGCGATTCTCGGGATTAAGGCGGCGGCGCGCCAGGTCGGCCTCCTGCCCCAAAGTCAGGAGGTCCAGGTCCCAGAGGCCCTGGGCTTCTTTCAGGCTGAGCCGAGTGCCCTCAGCCAGCTTGGCTGCCAGGGAAGTAGTATTTCCCATCAGGCTGCGGCCTCCGCCACTTCCCGGTAAAGGGTGTCCCGTTCCACCGGCTCGCAGCCCGCCTCCTGGATCAGGGCCCGGAGTTGGGAGCGGGTCAGACCCTGGGGGGTCTGAGCCCCGGCCATGTGGGTGATGCGCTCTTCCATCACCGTGCCGTCCACGTCGTCCACCCCGAAACACAGGGAAAGCTGGGCCATTTTCGGCCCCAACATTACCCAGAAGGCCTTGATATGGGGGAAATTGTCCAGGAGCAGGCGGGAGACCGCCAAGGTTTTCAGGTCATCAAACGCGCTGGGACCCTGGAGGTGGTCCAACGCGGTGTTTTGCGGGTGAAAGGCCAGGGGAATAAAGGATAAGAAGCCCCCGGTTTCATCCTGCGCAGCCCGGAGTTGGAGCAGATGGTCCACCCGCTCCTCCAGGCTTTCCATGTGGCCGTAAAGCATGGTGGCATTGGTGTTCATCCCCAGCCGGTGCGCGGTCTGGGCCACGGAGAGCCAGCCCTCGGGAGAGAGCTTCTGGGGGCAGAGGTCCTGGCGCACCCGGGGGCTGAAGACCTCGGCGCCGCCTCCAGGGAGCGACCCCAGACCCGCGTCCCTCAAAGCCTTGAGCGTATCGGGCACGGATGTGCCGTTGAGTTCAGCTAAGTGGGCGATCTCCACCGCGGTGAAGGCCTGGAGGTGCACCTCCGGCCGCAGGGCTTTGATGCCTTTGAGCATCTCCAAATAGAAGGAAAAAGGCAGGTCGGGATGGCAGCCGCCGACAATGTGGATTTCGGTGATGGGCTCATGGAGGCGGGCCTCAATTTTGGCAAAGATTTCCTCCAGGGTCATCTGATAGGCCCCGTCTTCTCCGGCTTTGCGGCCAAATGCGCAGAACTTGCAGCCGTTGACGCAAATATTGGAATAATTGAGGTGCTGATTGTAGATGTAATAAGCCCTGCGGCCATGGAGGCGCTCCCGGACGATATTCGCCAGAAAACCCACCCCCAGGAGGTCTTTGCTCTTAAAAAGCGCGAGACCTTCCTCTGCACCAAGCCTTTGGCCTTTTAGCACCTTTTCATGAATAGGAAGGAGCGTCTGGTCGGTAAATCGCAAAGAGGCCATTTTTCTCTCCTTCATGACCATATGGTCATGTTAATAGCAAAAAATTTTTAGGGGGCTGTAAGGGCGGGTTTAAAACCCGCCCCTACAAGTGCCTTGCCTTCCCCCTTATCTTTTCTACTCACTATCACGCGGCCAGGCCCTCTCTAAGGAGGTCGATGAGTTCCCGGATGCGCCGGTCCGTAGTCTCTTCCGGGGCCTGATGGAGGTTGAAGGTGACGTCCAGGTACGGCACGGCTACGGCCTGGAGGAAGCGGTCAAAAACCGCGTCCAGGAGAAACCGGGCTGCGGGCTCGGAGATTCCCGGCCGGAGTTCGCCGTTGGCCCGGGCCCGGCTGATCAAAGAGCCGAAATATTCCCCCGCGTGACGCCGCACCGCAGCCAGGAGTTCCTGGCGGAAGGGCGTCTGCCGGTCGAATTGAATCTTCAGATAAAGGCTGTAAATCCGGGGGTGCTCTTGGAGAAAGCGCACCCCGGCCTGAAGGGATTTTTCCAGGCGGACAAAGAGATTCTCGTTTTCCGTGGCTTCCTTGACGTCCACCAGGGTGCGGCGTACCAGGTTCAGAGCCAACTGGAAAATGTGGCGGAAGATGCCTTCTTTATTGGGAAAATACTGGTAAAGAGAGCCCTTGGCGATGCCGGCCTTGGCTACCAGGCGGTTTAAGGAGGCTTGGTGGTAGCCCTGGTCCGCGAATTCGGTGAGGGCCGCGTCCAGGACCCTTTCCTGCTTGTCCGGAGGCAGATGCCAGAAGGTGTCGCGGGCCGGTTCTTGAGACATGACCACTTGGTCATATCAGATTTTTGCCGCGTTTGTCAATTTAAATGTCACTTTAGTTAAATAATTTTAATGACTTTCAATCAATTTAGGTATATAAATTTTCGAAAAATCCTTGACAAAATCATAAAAATGCCGATAATTAATTCAGTAGCAAGTACAAAGTGCCCCGTGCGACGTTTTGGTATATCTATTTATAGACCCAAAACCGACCACGGGGCTTTGCTTTTTGGGGGAAAGCAAAAATGAAGGTAGTGTTTATGATAGATGGTTGGTTTATGAGGAAAAGAATTTATAAATTAAAGACATTTTATTACGATGGACATAATATACGTGCTTATTGTTTAAAACATCTAATTGGTGATGACAAATTATATAGAATTTTTTATTACGACACGGCACCATTAGATAAAAAGGGGCACAACCCAGTATCCAAAAAGGGAATTGATTTTGGTAAAACCCCTGTGGCTGAAGCACAATTTAAATTGTTAGAATCAATAAAAAGAACCCCAAATTTTGCTCTACGTTTAGGAAAAACTATTTGGAAAAATAATGGATGGATATTAAATGCCGATAAATTCAATGATTTATTAAATAAAAAAATAAGTGTCGATGATCTTGCTGAAGGCGATGTTCTGCCTTTAATAGAACAAAAAGCTGTAGATATGAAAATGGGCCTCGATATTGCTTCAATAGCGACAAAGAGATTAGCTGATAAATTAATCATAATAAGCGGCGATGCTGATATAGTACCTGCTTTAAAACTGGCAAGGCAGGAAGGTATGATAGTTGGTCTTGATCCGCTAAGGAACCCCATACGACCAGAATTAAGTGAACATGTTGATTTTATAGCAACAAGAACATAAAAAAAAGCGGCCTGGAGGCCATTTTTCGTTTCCAGGAATCATGGGGAAATTTCCCATGATTCCTATTTTTCGCTTTTTCTAGGCTGCAATCTCCTTCATTTAAATTTAAACGGAGCACTCCTCTACTTCCTAGAATTTTCCCTCCTAAATTTTCAAATTGATACACCACCGAAACTTTCTTGCCCTTGACAAACCGGGGTATAAATGTTTTATAAAAAGTTTGGAAAAATCTGGGTTTCAAGGATAATCGCGCATGAGTAAACGTACATTTCAACCCAGCAATTTGCGCCGGGCGCGCACCCACGGCTTTCTGAGCCGGATGAGCACCAAAGGGGGCCGGCGGGTGTTGAAGCGCCGCCGGGCCAGAGGCCGCAAACGTCTGAGCGTGTAAGAGCCGGGAGCTCGCCTGAGCCGTCCTCCAGAGCATAGCCGGGGTTCCGCTCTTAGTCCGCCCCATCCCCCAGGGACCGCCCGTTTCACCAAGGCGGATCGTCTCTTGAGCCGGGCCGATTTTCTCCGGGCCATGGCCCAGGGGCGGCGGTGGCATACCCGGCATTTCGGCATCACCCTGGCCCCAGGGCCTGGGGGGCGCCCCCGGCTGGGGCTGGTGGTGACGAAACGCTTCGGCAAGGCGGTGAGACGCAACCGGGTCAGGCGCCTGCTCCGGGAATTTTTCCGGCGCCATAAAGGCCAGCTTCCTCCGGAGGACCTGATCATTATGGCAAAGAAAGGCGCCGAGGCTCTTACTTATCAGCAGATTCAAGAGGAACTGTCCCGGGTGTTGTTCACCCTGGCGAAGGGTAAAAGATTTGATTAGAATTGCCCTCTGGTTGATCAGGGCTTATCAATTGCTGCTATCCCCCCTGATTCCGACGTGTTGCCGGTTTGCCCCCACTTGCTCCCATTATGCCGCGGAGGCTTTTGAGCGCCATGGCTTCCGGCACGGCTTGTGGTTGAGCCTGCGGCGTCTGGCTCGCTGTCACCCCTTCCATCCCGGTGGTTGGGACCCCGTGCCCTGAGGAGTTAAACCCATGGAAAACCGGGCCTTGCTTGCCCTGGCTTTAAGCTTCTTAATTTTTCTTTTTTTCATGTATTTCGGGCAAAAGATCCAACCTCCCGCGGGTAAGGAAGCGCCTGCACCCCAGGCCGAAGTCAAACCCGCGGCTCCCTCCCCTTCCCCCGCTCCTGCCCCGGAGGCGCGGCCCGCACCGCCATCGCCGCCTCCAACCCGTCCCAGCCGGGATATTATCGTGGAAACACCCTTATACAAGGCGGTTTTTTCGGAATTAGGGGGGACCCTGAAAAGCTTTCAGTTAAAAAAATACCGGGAGTCGATGCCGTTTTCCACTTTAAGCCAGTTCAAACTGGGACCGGTGGACTTTGAGGTGCAGCGCTACCGGGACCCGGAGAAAAACGGTTCTCCCCTTAAGGAACTGGTGCGGGTCAAAAAAGGCGGGGAACTGCCCTTGACCCTGAGTTGGGAGGGGCAAAACCTTAAAGTGCCGGGACAGCTCTTCTACCAGGCCTCTCAGCCTTCCCTGACCCTCAAACCGGGACAAACGGCTTCCCTGAAATTTACCGGCGTCAGCCCCGAAGGGGTGGTGTTTACTAAGAATTTCACTTTCAAGAGCGACAGTTATGCCTTTGATCTGGCGGCGAAGGTGGAAAATCGCAGCAAACAGACCCTGGAAGGACAGATTGATCTGGACCTGTTGGCCAATTACACGGAAATGGATCAGAGTCAATACGGGTTCTTGGGGTTTCAGGGGTCCATCAATAACCGGCTGGAACAGCTGAAGACCGGAGGCCTCAAAGATCTCAAACCCACTCCCGGCCAGAAAACCTTCACCGGCAAAGTGGATTGGGCCGGATTGGATGAAGGCTATTTCTTAGCCGCGGTAGCCCCCCTGGCCGCGCCGAAAGCCGTCCTCACGGTGAAAGAAGCTGCAGCCGGCCCCATGGACATGGTTCTCAGGACCCCGGCCAATCTGACTCCGGGGCAGGACGCAGCGCTGTCATTCACCCTTTATTTCGGACCGAAAGACCTCAGCAGTCTGAAGTCCCTGAATCTCGGCCTGGAGAGGGCCGTAGACTTCGGCTGGTTTCAGTTTCTGGCCGTGCCCCTGCTCTATCTTTTGGAATTTTTCAATAGATACGTGCACAATTACGGTTGGGCCATTATCATCCTCACCATTATTATCCGGGTACTCTTTTTCTATCCCAACCATAAAAGCTATAAGTCCATGAAGGAGATGCAAAAACTACAACCCAAGGTGGCCAAGCTCCGGGAGAAATACAAGGACGATAAAGAGACCATGAACAAGGAGTTAATGGCCCTTTATCGCACCTTCAAGGTCAATCCCCTGGCCGGCTGCCTGCCCATGGCCATGCAGCTCCCCTTCTTCATCGCCCTCTATAATGTTTTGGGCTATGCCATTGAACTGCGCCACGCGCCCTTTCTCGCCACTTTGCCTTTTACCGATATCGTCTGGCTCGCGGACCTGTCCACCAAGGACCCCCTGCTGATCACCCCCATTGTCATGGGCGCGACCATGTTTATTCAGCAGAAGATGACCCCGTCGCCGGGCGATCCCACCCAGGCCAAGATGATGATGTTTCTGCCCATAATTTTCACCTTCATGTTCCTGAATTTCGCGTCCGGTCTGGTGCTCTATTGGCTGATTAACAATGTTTTGTCCATCATCCAACAGTATTACACCAACAAATACCTCACCTGATCCATCTCGGGGGAAGATTGATGGAGTTTGTGGAATTTGAAGGCAAAAGCACCGAAGAGGCCATCGAAAACGCGTGCGCCCATTTTCAGGTCACTCCGGAGCAGTTGGAGATAGAAATTGTGTCCGTGGGGTCCTCGGGGCTCTTCGGGCTGGGGGGAAGGAAGGCTAAAATCCAGGCCGCGCTGCGGGAAGAGACTGCCCCGCCCCTACTGCCCCAGGCCCAGGAGATGCTGGAGCAAATTCTGGAAAAGATGGGGGAATCCGGGAACGTTAGCGGACGCCAGGAAGATGACCGGATCATCTTAAATATTGAAGCCGATGACGCCGGCCTTCTCATCGGCAAGCAGGGCCAGACTCTGGAAGCCCTGCAATACCTGATCACCAAGATTCTGGCCAAGAAATGCCGCCGTAAGGTGCGGGTGACCATCGACGTGGAATCTTACCGGGCCCGGCATAACGAGGCCCTGGTGCAGCTGGCCCTGAAAAACGGCGATAAGGTCAAGCGCAGCGGCAAACCCGTCACCCTCAATCCCATGAATCCCCATGATCGCCGTATTGTCCACCTGACCCTCCAGAGCGACAAAGAGTTGAAGACCATGAGCCGGGGTGAGGGCCTTTACAAAAAGGTGATTATTTATCCGGCCAAAAAGCGAGAAGGCCAGGAGGACGTCTCTAACCCTTCATGACACCGAAAGACGCGGCCGACACCATTGCGGCCATTTCCACTCCCCTGGGGGAGGCGGGCATCGGCATTATCCGAGTCAGCGGCCCGGACGCGGAAAAGATCGCCCGGGCTCTTTTCCGGCCCCGCCGCCAGCGCGAAAATTTTCCCTCACACCATCTCTATCTGGGTTATATCGTTGATCCCGCTTCCCAGGAAATTGTTGACGAGGTCCTTCTCACCTTGATGCGGGCCCCCCGGACTTACACCCGGGAGGACGTGGCGGAGATTCAATGCCATTCCGGGGTGGGGGTGCTGCGGCGTATTTTAGCGCTGACCCTGGCGCAAGGAGCGCGCCTGGCCCGTCCCGGGGAATTTACCCTGCGGGCTTTTCTTTCCGGACGCCTTGATCTCACCCAGGCGGAAGCGGTGCTGGAGGTAATACAGGCCCGGACTGAGGCTGGCCTGCGGGTGGCTGCGGATCACCTACAGGGAGGTCTGGGGCGCTCGGTACAAAAATTTCGGGATAACATTCTGGACCTGTTGGCTTGGGTGGAGGCGGCCCTGGATTTCCCGGAAGAGACTGCGGAGCTATCGGCTGAAGCCTTTGCCGGCGATCTCGCCCGGCCGATTAAGGACCTGGAAACCCTGGCGGCGACGTATCAGGAAGGTCGCCTTTTGTGGGAAGGGCTGTTGGTGGTCATCGCCGGGCAGCCCAACGTGGGGAAGTCCAGTCTCCTTAACTGCTTACTGTCGCAGGATCGAGCCATTGTCACCGAAATTCCAGGCACCACCCGGGATTTGGTGGAGGAGGTCATCACCCTGGCGGGAATGCCGGTGCGCCTCAGCGACACCGCGGGCCTGCGTCCGGCCCAGGACCGGGTGGAGGAGCTGGGCATAAAGCGCACCCGGGAGCGTCTGGCCCAGGCGGATTTGGTGCTTTATCTGGTGGACGGCAGCCTGGCGTTAGGACCGGAGACCCGGCGAGACCTGGAGGAATTGGGAGATAGGCCCGGCCTGGCGGTGGTCAATAAGATTGATCTGCCACAGGAAATAGACATATCAGCCCTGAAAGAAATCACCAAGCTGCCCCTTGCCAGGATTTCCGCGCTTACCGGTGAAGGGGTCGAAAATCTAAAGCAACAGATAATCAACCTAACCGTCAAGCATGGACTGAACACCACAGGAGAGATAGTCACCCAGGCCCGGCATTATCAGCATCTGCAGAATTGCCTGGGGTATCTGGCCCAGGCCCGGGAATTGCTGGCTTCCGGCGAACCGGCTCCCACCTGGGAACTGGTGGCCCTGGAACTCCAGGAGGCCATCCGGGAATTGGGTGAAATCACCGGCCAGGAAGTGGGGGAAGAAGTGCTGGAGCGGATTTTTACGGAGTTTTGTTTGGGGAAGTAGGATAGCTGGGGGAGGGGGCCAGGGGTTACAGACCCCTGCCCCCTCCCCCAAACCCCCTCCCCCAACC
>Ga0233422_10001185_pt1 | contig 11830 bp, 12 predicted proteins | sample Watercolumn_Mata_2_FD_182724 | JGI IMG/M metagenome (GOLD analysis project Ga0233422, IMG submission 182724) | Freshwater microbial communities from Lake Matano, South Sulawesi, Indonesia - Watercolumn_Matano_2014_110_MG | ecosystem: Environmental > Aquatic > Freshwater > Lake | place...
AACTTGTTCACCTGACCACGTACCGCGAATACCTGCCCATCGAGATGGCGCGCCGCGCGGCGGATTTTTCCGCCGAGATGCGGCAGCGGCGCTCGGTGCGCTCCTTCTCGCCCCGCCCCGTCCCGCGAGCAATCATCGAGGATTGTCTCCGTGCGGCTGCCAGCGCGCCGAGCGGCGCGAATCTCCAGCCGTGGCATTTTGTCGTCGTGAGCGATCCTCAATTCAAGCGGCAGATCCGAGAGGGCGCGGAGAAAGAGGAGCGTGAGTTTTACGAACATCGCGCGACGAAGGAATGGCTCGCCGATCTTGCGCCGTTAGGCACCGACGCCAATAAGGCGTTCTTGGAAATTGCGCCGTTTCTGATCGTGGTCTTTGCGCAGAATTATCGCGTCATGCCGGACGATCGCAAGCTCGCCAACTATTACGTAACGGAATCGGTCGGAATCGCGACGGGAATATTGATCGCCGCCCTCCACCATGCCGGGTTGGTTTGTCTCACCCACACGCCAAGCCCGATGGGCTTTCTGAACGAAATCCTCAAGCGTCCCGGCAATGAACGACCGTTCTTGGTTCTGGTTGTCGGTTATCCGGCGGAGGACGCGGTTGTTCCTGAAATCGGCAAAAAGGGTCTGCAAGAAATCACAACCTGGATTCCCTGATTGCGCAGGCAGTGCCGACGAAAAGGAGTATGAATGTTCACAGATCTCGTGATGAAAAACCGAAGTTATCGCCGATTCTACCAAGAGGCGGCAATTGACGATGTGACCTTGCGTGAATTGGTAGACCTTGCCAGACACACGGCTTCGGGGATGAACCTTCAGCCGCTCAAGTACGTCCTCTCCAGCAATCGCGCGAAAAATGCTCTGATCTTCCCCTGTCTCGGCTGGGCGGCATATCTCAAAGACTGGCATGGTCCATCCGAAGGCGAACGACCATCAGCGTACATCGTCGTTCTCGGCGACAAGCGGCTGCGGGAGAGTTTTGGCATCGATCCCGGTATCGCCGCGCAAACGATGTTGCTCGGCGCGACAGAGCGCGGGCTGGGCGGCTGCATGATCGCCTCGGTCAACAAGCGCGAACTCAGCCAGGCATTGAACCTCCCCGAGCACCTGGAGATTCTGCTGGTCATTGCACTCGGCAAGCCGAAGGAAATTGTCGTGATCGAGCCAGTCGGCGCGGATGGCAACATCAAGTATTGGCGCGACGAAAAGGGCACGCACCACGTTCCCAAGCGATCGCTCGACGAAATCATCGTGGGTTAGAAATCCCGCAAAGATTTTGCGGTCCTCCATATTTGGATGAAAATCATTGCGGCGGTCGGCGGTCTGCTCCTTCGGCTTGGCTCAGGACAAGCCGTCGGCGGTCGTGTTTGCGGGAGGGTAAACCGATATGATAGCGTTGTTTCGGCTTTTGACAGGCATCTCACTTCTCACCCTCGGACGCAAGTTGTTCTGGCTCTTTGTCGCGTTGATCGGTTTCGAAGCGGGCACGTACGTTGCCGCACGCGCTTTTTCGCATCAACCGGATTGGATCGTGCTTGTGATCGCGATTGCGGCAGGTATCGGCGGCGCACTGCTCGCGGTCTTGTTGCAGCAAGTCGTCATCGTGCTGGCAGGTTTTGTCGCCGGCGGCTATCTGTCAGTTGCCATGCTCGACCTGTTAAACCTCGATTTCGGCTGGTTGGCGCTGCTCGCGTTCGTCAGCGGGGGTATGCTTGGCGCGGCGTTAGTGATGCGGCTGTTCGACTGGGCGCTGATCGGCTTGTCATCACTTGCGGGCGCGCTCACACTCACCCAAGTTCTTCTGCCGCGTCACGCGCTCACCTTGCCGGCGATTCTCATTCTCTTCATCATCGGCGTTTCAATTCAGGCGGCGTGGTGGCAGAGCGAAAAACGCGCGCGTTGACCAAGCAACCGCGATGAACTCGAAAAGCGATCCCCGGTGGGCGTATCCGCTGGTCAACCTGGCAACGCTACTGTGGGCAACCAACTTTGCGCTGGGACGATTATTCCGCAATGAGATAGGTCCGTTCACATTGACCGCCGCGCGTTTTACGGTCGCCGCGATTATTCTCTCCATATGGGGATCGCGGTTGCCGGCGCAGGAGCGTGCTCCCGGTCGTCAGTCCGCTTTGCTTTTCGGCATGGGGCTGACCGGCGTGTTTGGCTTTGGCTGGCTGCTGTACAGCGGGTTGCAACATACGACTGTGACGAACGCGGCACTGATGAACGGCACCGCACCGCTGATCATTGGCTTGCTCGCCGCGTTGCTGTTGAAGGAACGTTTCAGTCCCCAGAGCATCTTGGGCGCGATCATATCGCTTTCTGGCGTGGCGGTCATCGTCAGCGGTGGATCCCTGGAGGTGCTGCTGCGCCAGCAATGGAATGTGGGGGATCTGCTCGTGCTCGCGGCTGTTGCAGATTGGGGCATGTACTCGATTCTGGCGCGCGTCGTCACGCGTTCGCGGTCAACGATCTCCGCCACCTGGCTTTCGACCTTGTTGGGGTTGCCCCTACTGTACATCTCGGCGGCGTGGGAATGGCAAACCCGTCCACCCACCCTCGATCTACCGGTGATGGTGGCAGTTATATACATCGGCATCTTTCCGTCGGTCGTGGCGTTTCTCGCGTGGAACGAAGGCGTGCGCCGCGTCGGTCCCAGCCGAGTAACCGCGTTCTACAACATGCTCCCGGTCTTTGGCGCGTTGATCGGCGTAGTCTGGCTAGGCGAGTCGTTCGGATTGGCGCAGCTCATTGGCGGCGGACTCATTATCGCAGGTAGTCTGACGGCGGTGTGGACAGATTTGCAGGGTCCTCGTTCGCGTTATGAACGTTGAACGCCGACACCGCCCGGCGCGTTCTTTGACAATTTGCGGTATTTAGGTGTATGATAAGTCAGGACAACAGGAGCGGCGTTCCAGTTGTGCCGCGATGCAGTCAGTTCAACCTCCAAGGAGGACAAACGATGAAGTTTCACAAAGCACTCGGCGCGCTGTGCTTATTTATCACATTGTTCGTTGTGGCGATTCCAGTCTCCGCTGATCCCCCAGGCACGAACGAGGACCCCTTCGGCGGCTATCCGCTGACCGTGACTATTCCCGGCGCCGTGGGCGCCGTCGCTAGATTCGGACCGTCACCCTATGGGTACGCCTCACCCGGTGGGAATCCAAGTTTCAAGAGTGGTGACGGCACGACCCCCCGCCGCGCGATCAATATCAGTGGACAATGGGGGGAGCTCTATCCGCAATCCATGGGCGCGATTCTGGCGAGTGAAAGTCCTGACTCGTTTACGACCACCATTGTGGAACTGCCCAACTGCGCTACGCTGACAATTCCGGCGGGCAGAGGACGCTGGTTCAAACTCGAAGCGTATGGAGACCGCCGCGCCCAGATCTGGCTGGACGACGAACTGAACGGTGCCACCCAGCCCTCTGGTTCAGCCGTTTTTGGTGCCGCCGATCAATACATGTACGGCACCGCTCCCGGTGACGGCTGGCAAATGAACGCGCTCCACAACTCTGCGCCGCAGACACCCAACTTTCTTGAAGGGTTCGTCATGGCGGTCTACGATCCGGACAACCTGAAACCGCTGTGGGCGTTCGCGCCCCCGAACGCCGCGATCTTGAGCGTCAACACCGATGCGCGCGGTCTCCTGCTCCCGGGTCCCGACAACATCTCTATCGCCGAAGCGACCGGCGCGGGGATTCACGGATACGGCAGTCACAACCGCAATGTAACGAATCACCTTTTTTGGTACGAAGGACGATTCCGCGGCTGGGTCTTTGTGATGGTCTACAATCAGATGGTCTGGGATGGCGTCGCCAGTGTATGCAGCCAACGCATTTGGTAAACGTATCCGATTTGACAAAACCCGCGCTTGTGTGGTAATGTAAAGCCAAGATGATGAACCGATATTCGACCTGCGCGTTTTACTTTTACGGCTATTATTTTGCCGCCGCTTGCACGCGGGGTCGAATCATCACGCCTGTCCGGTGACAGACACTCGGATCCATTATCAAGAGCGTGGGATTCCAACCCCACGCTCTTTTTGTTTTCTCAATTCCCAAGGAGGAATCGTATGGCAATTCGGGGTATTCGCGGCGCGACTACCGCGCCTGCCAACACGCGCCAAGCGATCCTGGCTGCCACGCGTGAATTGCTCGATGCATTGATCCGCGCGAATCAGATTCGACGCGACGATGTCGCCAGCGTCTTCTTCACGACGACCCCCGATCTGGATGCGGCGTTCCCAGCCGCCGCGGCGCGTGAGATGGGCTGGACGGATGCCGCCCTCTTGGACGCGCAAGCGCCGCGGGTCTCCAGCGACATCGCGCGCGGTATTCGCGTCTTGATTCATTGGAACACCGATCGCGCGCCTGAGGATCTGCGCCACGTCTACCTGCACGGCGCAAGTCATCTGCGGCCTGACTGGGTGAACCCCGTCGGCGCACCATAGGACTTGTGATGCGAATTGCTTATCAAGGCGAACCTGGCGCATTTTCCCAGGAAGCGATTTTTAGAACGTTCAGCGCGACAACACCCACCCTGCCCTGCCGCACATTTCCCGATCTCTTCCGCGCGGTCGCGGAAGGCGCTGCCGATGCAGGAATGGCGCCGATCGAAAACTCGACTGCCGGTTCGATCAACCAGTCGTACGATCTCTTGCTGGACTATGACTTGACGATCACGCGCGAAGCGATCTTGCGCGTGCGCCACGCGCTGCTTGCCAACGCGGGCACCACCCTCTCCGACATTCAACGCGTCTACTCGCATCCCGCCGCGTTGGCGCAATGCGAAAAATTCATTGCGGCGCGGGGATGGCAACCGGTCGCCGCGTACGACACAGCGGGCGCGGCCAAACAACTCGCCGCCGCGCGCGAGGCGAACGCCGCCGCCATCGCCAGCGAAACCGCCGCGCACATTTGCGGACTGAACATCCTTGCACGCGATATTCAAGACCTCGCGAACAATTTCACCCGTTTCTTCGTCATCGGCAAACAAGAGTCACCGCGCACCGCCAATCCCAAGACTTCGATTCTTTTCGCGACGCGGCACCTCCCCGGCGCGCTTTACCGGTGCCTCGGCGAGTTTGCCGCGCGCGGCATCAACCTGACCAAACTCGAATCGCGTCCCGACCGGAAACACCCATGGCACTATGTTTTCTATCTCGACTTTGAAGGGCATCGCGCAGACCCGCCCTGCCGGGATGCACTCGCCAGTCTGCGCAACAAAACCGATTTTCTGCGCGTGCTCGGTTCTTATCCTGCGGCGGCAATGTCGGAGGAGAGCCGCTGAGACCGCCAGCCACGAATGACCAACCGCGTGAGCCAGGTTACGGTCATTCGCCGGGAATTCTATTGTCGAAAGTGAGGAGAGGGATGATCATCATAATGAAGCACCACGCGCTCGCAAAAGAAATCACCGCGATCGTTCAGCATATCGAGTCGCTCGGTTTCAAAGCGCATCTCTCGCAGGGCGAGGAGCGCACGATCATCGGCGTGATCGGGGATGAGCGCCCCATCGAACCGGAGCATTTTGAATTATTGGATGGGGTTGAGCGCGTCGTCCGAATCTTGCATCCATTCAAGCTTGCTTCGCGGGATTTCCATCCTGATGATTCCGTCATCAAGCTCAACGGCATCTCCATCGGGACTTTTCAGGTTATCGTCATGGCGGGACCTTGCGCGGTCGAATCGCGCGAGCAGATCATGGAAACCGCCGCCGCCATCAAGCAAGCCGGAGGGCACATCTTGCGCGGCGGCGCATTCAAGCCGCGCACGTCACCGTACGCCTTCCAGGGCCTCGGTCTCAAAGGACTCGAATTATTGCGCGAGGCACGTGACGCCTACCAATTGCCCATCATCACCGAAGTCATGTCACCTCAAGAAATCGCTCTTGTCGCGCAGTACGCCGATATCATCCAAATCGGCGCGCGTAACATGCAGAACTTTGCGCTCTTGCATGCCGTCGGCGAACTGCAAAAACCGGTGATGCTCAAACGCGGCATGATGTCGACCATCGAAGAGCTGCTGATGGCAGCCGAGTACGTCCTCTCGCACGGCAATACGCGCGTGATGTTGTGCGAGCGCGGCATCCGCACCTTCGAGACCGCAACGCGCAACACCTTCGATATCAACGCGATCCCCGTCCTCAAATCGCTCACGCATCTCCCCGTCATCGCCGATCCATCGCACGGCACCGGCAAATGGGAACTCGTCACGCCGATTGCGCGCGCGGCGGTGGCCGCTGGCGCGGATGGCGTGATCGTCGAAGTGCATTGCGATCCCGCGCACGCCCTGAGCGATGGCGCGCAATCGCTCAAGCCAGACAAATTTGCCACCCTGGTTAATGATGTCCGCGATATTGCCGCAGCGATGAAACGAACGGTGTGAAAAACAAATGACGAATGACCAATGAGGAAATGATAAACCCTGGCACTTGCGTTACCGCCAGGGCAAGTGTGGATGAACCTGGCTTTACGCTGCGCGACGCAACTGTCGCGATTGTCGGATTGGGCTTGATGGGCGGATCGCTCGCGCTGGCGCTGCGCGAGCGGAACGTCTGCCGACGGATTGTTGCCGTCACATCTAACGCGGCGACGCGCGAGCAGCTTCTGGCGCGAGGCATCGTGGACGAAGCGGGCGCAGAACTCGAACGGGTGTCCACTGCCGATCTCATCGTGCTGGCGGCACCAGTGCGAACAATCGTCGCAGCGCTGCCGCGCGTTGGCGCGATCGCTCACGCGGGCGCAATCGTGATTGACCTGGGCTCGACCAAACGTGAAATCGTCGACGCGATGGAATCACTGCCCGCACAGATTCAACCGATCGGCGGACATCCAATGTGCGGAAAAGAAAAGGCGGGATTCAGCGCGGCGGACGTCAACTTGTATCACGACGCCGTGTTCGTCCTGACGCCGCTCGCGCGCACATCCGCGGACACGCTCGCGCTGGCGAAAACGCTTGCCGAAGCAGTCGGCGCGCGCCCGCTCGTGCTCGACCCGGCGCGACACGACAGGATCACGGCGGCGATCAGTCATCTGCCCTGCACCCTTGCCACGGCTTTGATGCTGACGGCGGATGAACATGCGCGTGACGACGAATCGACGTTTGCGCTCGCCGCCTCCGGTTTTCGCGACACTACGCGTCTCGCCGCTAGTGATGTGACGATGATGCTCGACATTCTGCTGACGAATCGCGAAAACGTCGCCGCGTTGATGCGCGCGTGTTCGCGCTGGTTGGATCACCTCGCCGAGCTGATCGCCGATGGAGACGAAAGCGCATTGCGCGCCGCCCTGGAGCGCGCGGCGACCAAGCGGCGCGAGTTGTTTCCCTGGCACTTGCGTTCCCGCCAGGGCAAGTGAAATCATAAATCCTAAATCGAAAATGTCCGAATCCCACATCTCTCCAACCGGAAAACCCCTGCGCGGCGCGATGCGCGTGCCTGCCGATAAATCCATTTCACACCGCGCCGTAATCCTCGGCGCGCTCGCCCATGGTAGCACGCGTATCGAGAATTTTCTGCCGAGTGCGACAACGCACGCGACCCTAGATTGCTTGCGGTTGCTCGGCGCGGAAATGCAAGTTGTTGACCCAGGCACGCTCGTCGTCCACGGACACGGCTTGCGTTCCTTGCGCGAGCCAAACGACGTGCTCTGGTGTGCCGGATCAGGCACGACCATGCGGTTGCTCTCCGGCGTCTGTGCCGGGCAGGATTTCCTCTCGGTCCTCGACGGCACTCCGGCGCTCAAACGCCGCCCGATGGCGCGCGTCGCCGAGCCGCTGCGCGCGATGGGCGCGACGATTCTCGCGCGCGATAACGGCAAATTGCCGCCGCTCGCGATTCGCGGCGGAAAACTGCGCGGTATGGATTATGCCTTGCCGGTCGCCAGCGCCCAAGTGAAATCCGCCATTCTCCTCGCCGCGCTCTTTGCCGATTCTCCGACAATTCTGCGCGAACCAAGCCCATCGCGCGATCACACGGAGCGGATGTTAAAGGCATGTGGAACTGAATTGCGCATTGCGGATTGCCAATTGGAAATCCATCCTGCCTCGCACCTTGCCATCCCTGATTCGCAATTTGGAATTCCGAGCGATTTTTCCTCCGCTGCCTTTTTCCTTGTCGCCGCGCTGCTCATGCCGCAATCTGAAATCTGTGTCCAGGACGTCGGTACGAATCCCACACGCACCGGTTTGCTCGCCGCGCTCGCACGAATGGGCGCACGCGTGCAGATCCAAAACGCGCGCGAGGAATCCGGCGAACCGATTGCCGATTTGGTCGTGCGCTCGGGTGAATTAGAGTCAACGCAAGTCTCTGGCGACGAGGTGCCGCGCATGATTGACGAATTTCCGATTCTGGCAGTCGCCGCGACGCAGGCGCGCGGTGAAACGATCGTCCGCGACGCGCAGGAACTCCGCGTCAAGGAGTCGGACCGGATCGGCACGCTCGCGCAAGAAATTCGTAAGATGGGCGCACAGATCGAAGAGCGCGCGGACGGTTTTGCCATCGCGGGACCGACACCGCTGCGCGGCGCACGTCTCCACGCGCATAACGATCATCGCCTCGCCATGTCGCTGGCGGTTGCCGCCCTCATCGCGCGCGGCGAGACGGTGATTGAGGGTTGGGAATGTGTCGCCGACTCATTCCCGAATTTCCAAGACACGCTCCAACGCGCGCTCGGGCAGCGTCCGGAATGATTCTATTGTTCACGTATGGGAGAAAACATGCTGCACTTTTTGACTGCCGGTGAATCGCACGGCCCCGCGCTCACAGGCATCGTCGAGGGACTGCCCGCCGGGTTGCATGTGGATATTGAGGCGATCAACCGCGATCTCGCGCGTCGCCAGATCGGCGTGGGGCGCTCGGCGCGAATGCGGATCGAGAACGACCGCGTTGAGATCATGGGCGGCGTGGTCGACGGCGTGACGATTGGCGCACCGGTCGCGCTTAGAATCGAGAATCTGGATTACGCGAATTGGAAAGACAAGGTCGTCCCCGCGCAGACCATTCCGCGCCCCGGTCATGCCGATCTAGCTGGCGCCATCAAGTATGGCTTGGCCGATTTGCGCCTCGTCGGCGAACGCGCGAGCGCGCGCGAAACCGCGATGCGCGTGGCATGCGGCGCACTGGCGCGCGCGCTGCTGGCGCAAGTCGGCGGCGTCGTCGGCAGTCACGTGCTCGAAATCGGCGGTGTGCGCGCGGACATCCCGAATCTGCCCTACGCCGAAATCCTTGCGCGCGCCCAGCAATCAGACGTCGCCATCGCCGATGCTGCCAGCGCGGAAAGGATTCGCGCGCGGATCGAACAAGTGATGCGCGCCAAGGATACGGTCGGGGGCATCATCGAAATCGTCGCGCTGAATGTGCCAGTCGGGCTTGGCTCACACGCCCACTGGGAGCGCAGATTGGATGGACGACTCGCGCAAGCGGTGATGAGCATCCCATCTGTCAAAGGAGTGGAGATTGGCGAGGCATTTGAGAATGCGCGGCAGGTCGGCACGCAAGTTCAAGATGAGATTTTCCCAATGCCCAATGACAAAATGACAAATGATGGAACCCAATCTCAAACCTCCAACCTCCTACCTCCAATCTCCCGAAAGACGAATCGCGCCGGAGGGCTGGAGGGCGGGATTACGAATGGGATGCCGATCGTGATGCGCGCCGCGCTGAAACCGATTGCGACGACCGCAACGCCATTACGGTCGGTTGATCTGGCAACCGGCGAGCCAGCGCTCATGCAGTATCAGCGTTCCGATTTCTGTCATGTGCCGCGCGCGTGCGTCATCGGCGAAGCAATGGTCGCGTGGGTCTTGGCGGACGCACTGATCGAGAAATTCGGCGGCGATTCGATAGGAGAAACCCTGGCACGTGCATTACCGCCAGGGCAAGTGTGACTGATTCTGGATTCAATCCACGTTCTTTACCCCTGGTGCTCACTGGGTTCATGGGCACCGGCAAGACATCGGTGGGACAGGTCGTCGCCGAGAAACTGGGGCGCGAGTTTCTGGACATGGATGCGGTCATCGAAGCGAACGAAGGCATGCCGATCCGCCAGATTTTCCAGACCCGCGGCGAAGTGTATTTTCGCGCGCGGGAAGCCGAGTTGTGTGTACAACTCGCGCGCCGCGAGAATCTGGTCATCGCCACTGGGGGCGGCGCATTGGTGGATCCGCAAAATCGCGCCGCATTCAACCAGGCGTGCGTGATCTGCCTGGATGCCGCCGTCGAAGCGCTGCTCGCGCGGCTCGCACCTGCACGCGATCGTCCTATGTTGACGGGCGACATACAGGCACGCCTCCCCGAGCTGCTGAACGCGCGGCGCGCCGCATACGCGCAGATCGCGCGGCACATTGACACGACGGAAAAATCCATCGCGCAGATCGCCGATGAGGTGATCGCGCTGTTCGAGGCAAGCCCCGATGAACCCCATTGAACAGATCCACGTAACAACCCCCGAGGGGGCTTATCCAATTTTCGTCGGTGACCTGACCCCGCTGCCCGCGCTTCCAATCGAAGCAGGTGAGTGCGGGCTCTGCGCGGTCATCACCGACCCGCGCGTCGGCGCGCTGTATGCAGAACGCACAGCGAACGCGCTGCGCGCGCAGGGCTTTGATCCGCGCGTGATCCAGATTCCCGAAGGGGAGACCTATAAAACACTCGACACTGTTCGCACGGTCTACGATCAGTTGATCGACGCGCGGCTGGACCGGCGCTCATTGATTCTTGCGCTGGGCGGCGGAGTCGTCGGCGATCTGGCTGGGTTTGTCAGCGCAACCTATCTGCGCGGCGTGCCATTCGTCCAAATGCCGACCACGCTGCTTGCAATGGTGGATGCGAGTGTTGGCGGAAAAGTCGCCGTGGATCATCCGCGCGGCAAAAATCTGATCGGCGCGTTCAAGCAACCCCGCGCCGTCCTCGCGGACATCACAACGCTCGCGACGTTGCCCGAGCGAGAATGGCGCGCGGGAATGGCGGAGGCAGTCAAGCACGGCATCATTGGAGATGTGGGGCTATTCGAGCAATTGGAAATTGGAAATTGGAGATTGGAAATTGGAAGGTGGATTGGGCGCGCGCTTCGGGTCAAAGTGGACATCGTGACGCGCGATCCGTTCGAGCAGGGCGAGCGCGCCAAGTTGAATCTGGGACACACGTTCGGACACGCGCTCGAAACTCTATCGAACTATGAATTGCATCACGGCGAGGGGGTTGCCATCGGATTGGTGTGCGCGGCGCGACTGGCGGCGCGGCGCAATCTCTGCCGCGCGCGCCTGGCGACACGTATCGAAAACCTGCTTGCCGTGATCGGCTTGCCGACGCGCGTGCCGCGCGCCATGTCCAGCGAAGCACTCCTCGCGGCGATGGCAGCCGACAAAAAGCGCGTTGCCGCGCACTTGCGCTTTGTGCTGCCGCGCGCGCTCGGCGATGTGATCGTGACTGACAGCGTGAGTCGGCAAGACATCGTCTCCGTTCTGAACGAGTTGCGCGCATGAAAAACGCGCTTGCATTTGCGCGATTTTCTGTCTAGTGCTACAATGGCGTCGCACGCGACAAGGAGAGGATTTTCAATTCGTGTCCGCTCGTTCAATCATCCTGCGCCGACGGCGCTTGTCCAAATCGTCCGAACGCGCCACGCCCATCGTCTTGCAACTCACGCTGGGGACTGTAGCGTTAATTGTGGGTCTTGGGCTGACCGCCGTTGGCGCGGGCGCCGCCGCCGCCGTCGGCGTCTACAATTACTACGCCAAAGACCTGCCCGCGCCCGGCGAGATCGCCAAGCAAGCGCAGAGCCAGTTCAAGACAACCCGCATTTACGATCGTACAGGGCAGGTTTT
>Ga0233422_10001189_pt1 | contig 11811 bp, 3 predicted proteins | sample Watercolumn_Mata_2_FD_182724 | JGI IMG/M metagenome (GOLD analysis project Ga0233422, IMG submission 182724) | Freshwater microbial communities from Lake Matano, South Sulawesi, Indonesia - Watercolumn_Matano_2014_110_MG | ecosystem: Environmental > Aquatic > Freshwater > Lake | place...
TATAACAGCGCAGTTCTTCCGTATCAAGGAAAATTTGTTGGTGCATTTCGTGCCGATCAGAAAAACGGCAGAGCAACTCTATTCTTCGGAAAAAGTGATGATGGTATCCATTGGAATATTGGACCAGATCCAATTAATTGGGTAGATGAAAATGGTAAACCAAATCCCATAAGCTATGGGTATGATCCACGTTTTGTAAAAATTGAGGACACCTTCTATATCGTTTGGTGCGACGATATGCATGGTGCTTCAATTGGCTTGGGTAAAACAAGTGACTTTAAAACTTTTTTTAGAATGCCTAATCCGTTCATGCCATATAACAGAAATGGTGTTTTATTTCCGCGAAAAGTTAATGGAAAATATATGATTTTTAGCAGACCTAGCGATAGTGGTCATACTCCTTTTGGAAATATTTATATCAGCGAGAGTCCAGATCTGATCCATTGGGGGAACCATAAATATGTGATGGGAAGTGGAGGATCAGGTTGGTGGCAAGGTACGAAGGTAGGTGCTGGTCCAATACCTATCGAGACAAAAGAAGGTTGGCTATTATTCTACCATGGAGTTTCAACCACATGCAATGGTTTTGTGTATAGCACAGGTGCTGCGATATTGGATATTAACGATCCTAGTAAGGTTTTATATCGAACTAGAGACTATATACTTACGCCCGAAAAATCTTACGAAACAACAGGTTTTGTTCCAAATGTCGCCTTCCCATGCGCAACAATATTTGATGCCCCTACTGGAAGGATTACATTTTATTATGGCGCTGCAGATACGTACACTGCCATGGCATTCGCACAGGTTGATGAATTGATAGCTTATATCAAAAATAATTCGGAAGTGTTTTAATTTCGACCTCAAATACGATATAATCGGTAATAGCATTCAAAAAGTATCTGGAAAGGAATAATTGATATGAAAAGGAATGAATTTTTACGATCAGCATGTTCGTTAGGTATGTGCTCTTGTGCAGGAGTATCACTTATTTCCTCAACTACTTTTTGCACAAATTCTGATGATACGAAAACCAAAGAGACAGACTGGCGGATTGGTTTTGTTCAAAAACGATTCGCAAAAATGATTGAAGGCATGAGTAAAGATGTAGATGAAAATACGAGAATTAAAATTCTTGAAAGTGTTGGTCGTACTTGTGCAATGGAAAATTCTCAATTCTTCACTAAGTATCGAGGTAATATCGACGGATTATTAGACGAATTGAAACAAAAATGGGCAGAAAATACCGAGCACGACAAATCTCTAAAAACGATTCGCATCGTGGGGAAAAAACAAGAATCGTGTTTTTGCCCTTTTGTAGATAAATCGATTACACCAAAAGATTTTTGCAGATGCTCGGTAGGATTTAACAAGCAAATTTATGAGACAGTTATCGGAAAATCCGTTAATGTAAAAATCGAAGAGTCAATTTTAAATGGCGGTGAACGTTGCACATTTGTTGTACAATATGTTTAATTAAAAAGATGTATCACTATGTGTTCCATAGTACACTACATACATGAAAAGGATTATGTACTTAAGTAGATGTTGTCACCATACATAATATAAAAAGGAAAGAAGTAAGCAATGAAACAATCCGCATTCAATCGATTAAAGAATCATTTTCTTCTCATCTGTCCGCGGACAGGAAAATTTATTGGATTTAGATCTCCAGAAGGATTATTCATGATATTTACTCCAATTATTGGAATAATTGCAATCGCATGGATTATTTTTCGTGTAGCAACAAAACCAAGTCGTCTCAGTTATCCGTGTGTCCAAGTAGCCATCCCATTTGCATCAAGTCTGGGAGGATATATTGCAGCTACAATCATCTCTGCTATTGCATGGGTTCACCTAAGAAAAAAAGCAATTACAAAAACAGTTCTATATTCAGCGGCAATCGGAATGGCTGGACTCAGTGGATCTATGATTTTGGATGAAGCGACTGAAATTAAAACTACAAAGGTTCAAACAATTGTACAGGCAGTGAATCAACCCATAGGAACTGCAGTGGGAATTCTTCCTGGGAGAGTAGTTTGGGTACATAATCCAGACGCAACGAATGAAAATTGTGTTGTAGATGCAGCTGGACATGCATGGTTTATGGCTGAGAATATGAACCAGACAGTTGTTGATGAAATGCTCTCGTCGGGGCTCAAGAGTGTTACCGGAACGACAACAGATAGCGCAGCTTGGAAGGCTATATTTGAGTTTCATAATACAACACGTGGAAAAGGAGTCGTGAACTATACGCAGGGTGAAAAGATCTTTATAAAAATCAATGCGACGAGTAGTTGGGGTGGTAATTTCAGTAATACAAATTTATCACCAACACAAAACCAATATTATGGTATTTCAGAAACTTCCGTTGCATCCGTTCTGGCTGTGTTACGACAATTGGTAAATGTGGTCGGTGTTGCACAGAATGATATTTACATTGGCGATCCTTTGAAACATATCTACAAACATTTATATGACGTGTGGCATGCTGAGTTTCCAAATGTACATTATTTGGATTATTCTGGTTTTACCAATCTTGGTAGAGAAAGGGTTGTGGCGAGTACTACAGCGACCATCCATTATTCCGATCATGGCACGATTCTAAAAACGAATGTCTGGTCGGGTGGGTATCCTGGTGATAATCCTATATATAACGATAAGCTCTACACGATTTTTGAGAATGCCGAGTATATGATCAATATCCCGATGTTGAAAGGACATAGGCGTGCCGGCATTACAATGTTTGCAAAAAATCATTTCGGATCTCATACCCGTGGAGATGCATCTCACTTACATAATGGCCTAATTGCTCCGACGGAATCACCGAATGTTACTCGACCTGGATACGGCTTGTATCGTGTTCAAGTCGATCTAATGACTCATAAATATCTCGGTAAGAAAAATCTCATTTATATAATGGATGCACTCTGGGCAACTTCGCATGAACTTGATAAACCGCGAAAATGGCAAATTCCGCCATTCAATAACGATTTTATGTCGTCTATGTTTATTTCGTTGGATCCGGTTGCTATTGAATCGGTCGGATACGATTTTCTCTGCTCAGAGTATGCCGATGCATCAGGAATTGGAGAATATGTCCAAATGCCAGGAGTTGACGATTATCTTCACCAAGCCGCCGATTCGGCAAATTGGCCGCAAGGATTCAAATATGATCCAGATAGCACAAATACCTATGTCGAAAGTATAGGCACTCATGAACATTGGAATGACAGTATTAATAAACAATATTCAAGAAATTTAGGGACAGGAAGTGGAATTGAGCTTATCAAAATCAGTAGAACTGTTGCAGTGGAAGAAAAACCTATCGGTGTAGCAAACGACTTTGCTATTTATCAAAATTATCCAAATCCTTTTAATCCGTCGACGACAGTACGATACCATATTTCTCATGATGGCTATATACATTTAGCAGTCTACGACATTCTTGGAAAGGAAGTAGTAACGCTGACAAACGAAATGAAATCAGCAGGTTTTCATCAAACACTTTGGAATGCTACGCGAATAGCTAGTGGTCTGTATTATATTCGACTTACGGTGCACCAGCAGCATAATATAGTATATTCGCAAACAATTAAAACCGTATTGCTTAAGTAATTTGATGAATGGAGTCAAGCTCCACGATTCTAATCGGATTTGAAAGTTCGAGCCTTAGCTTGAACGGTTAAAAAATTTTGTTAAATGGTAAATCCAACTAATAAACAGATCAAAGGTTTGTTTATTAGCGCTTGGGGGGATTATTTCAATGGTATCAAGTAGGAATGAACTTGGTACCATTGATCATTTTCAAATAGATATCAATTTTGATGATGTATTTTCGAGCCTAAGCGGCTCACTTTATAATCCCTTCCATAATGGCATCTATCAAAATAAATTATCTTCTGAAGCCAACATTCCATTTATGAGTCTCTACACTACCGTTTCTTTTCGCGATATTACCGTACGAAAGTATCATAAGTTAATTTGCAGTACTTAAACTATTTCAAATCTTGAATAGAAGTTACTTCGATGAAGTCATAGATAAAATAGGTGATCAACTATTAAATATATGAAGGATGTAGTAAAGTAAAATTTTCTTCCAAGTGTCGTTTTTTTTGCTATATTAAAGAAGATACAGTTTTGAGTTGAACCTAGTTTTTACTTCATCAATGGTAAGATTCGATTTTGTTCTGAGTAATCAGAATTATACATTTTCGATAAGTGTATAAAATTTGTGACATTTACATAAAAAACACCGCGGAAAATTATTTAATTCAACATTATTTGGTGCACAAATGCAATTACCTGGAAAACCTATATCAAATCTCAAATCAGATGCTAGAGATTTCATCAATCTATATACATCGTTAGGCGAGAGGGCAGAGAATTTTCTGCCTAAGCATGTAGTTGATAATCTGAAAAACTTTGTAAAGTTGTGTTGTCAAGAACCAGATGACCCGGCGCGTCTACAGGTAGAAATTGACAAGAATATTCTTGAGTTAAAAGAATCCATTCCAGGGTATGTAGATGTATCTCTAATGCTCTTTCCACATGAGGACTCTAAAGCGTTTCAGTATAGTGCAAGAAGGCAAAACTTTGTTAACAAACTTACCTCATTTATCGATAATGAATTAGTGGATGACGAAACAAAGGTTCAATGTACAAATATTCTTAAAACGCAGGACTTTTCGATCGGCACGCCACCAGTTACACAGGGACAAATCGATTTGATGTATCGACTTGTGTTAGGTGAAGATGTTAAAGAATTACGAAAATTCCGCGATGTGATCGGTGTGAATGGAGACATTGAAGAAGCACAGTGGAATTACTTCATGGATGTACTCGAACAAATGATTATCCAGAGTACACATTATACAACTGGAGCAGAAAAAAATGATTTTGTGGCACGTACAGAGTTAACAGTGAATTTTAAGGGGCTAAATGGTTTTATTCGAACGGTTGTAGGGGGTGGCGCAAATACAGTCATTGAATTGATCTCAACAGAAATGTTTAACTCGAAGGATGTAAAAGTTCTTGATTTTACTGACGAATCTGCATTCTACGAGAAAATAAAAAGCGACATGACAAGTATTTTCGTCGTTAAAGTACAGTTTATGCGAAAGAATATCTTCAATGACATCAAATGGTTCCCTTACCTCACGCGGATCATTCTTGTTGACGATTCACTGGAATCCAGAGCAACTAACACATCCTTAGTGTTTGGTATGCATAATAAGATTATTAATACACTCAACAAAGTTCATACGAAAAAATTGGGTGCACTCGCGAATACTCAATTAAATCTTCGTTTGATTCTAGATAAGGTTAATGATGAAAATCTTGAAACATTTCGAAAGTGCGTTGAAAAGAAAATTGTCGATTATGATGAAGAATTAAAAGAGTTTAAGTCAGAACAACTAGGCGAAACAGGAAATTATAAAAAAGATATAACGTTATATAAGTTTAACGATTATGCAAAACAAATCATAAAAGATAAATACGCAATTACAAAACTACGAGACTACATTGTTCTTGTTCAGAATTGCAAAGATCAGAAGAAACTTCAAAAACTGAACGAAGAATTAATTCATGAGTTTGAATCGCGTACGATATCGTATTTTTATTCGAACATAGAACAGGTGAATATTGCTACAATCGTCGAAGGTGGCGGGCGTGGACAATTACGCACTTATGGATCGTATCTTTTACAGAGAAAATTAAAACCTGTTGATCCGCGCATATCAGAAAAATGTAAAACTATTGTAGATATTATACCTAATACATATCAACGGACTCTGAAAAATCATTACCATAAAAACTTTGGAATAAATCTTTTCCTCGAGCGTTATAAGGAATATATCACCAAGGTAGAAAATGAATCGAATAATAAGGGACGATTTACAAATTTTCTTATTGATATTGGAATTAATGACGAATACCAGAAACGATCACAAGAAGAACAGAAGGTGATCAAAGAGTTCATCAGTAATTTAGCTAATTTGGATATTACATCAATTGCCGATGATGTACAAATGATTATTCGCGATATCCTTTTCCATGCGATACTAAAGCCTTATATCGTTTTTAATACCGAAGCATCATGGGAATACAAAGATCTTTTCCCAGTGGATAGGTTTGATATTAATCCGTTTGATCTCGAAGTAGGATTGACGGACGAAAAACGTATTGACTTTGAGCGTTTGTTCCATCGCCTCAATAGAATGAAAAATACATTTCAATTATTTGATGATACTGGAAGTCTTTGGGATCGTTTTTGTGAAAATTTAACAATCATTATTAACGATCCATCTAATCCTTCTGGATATACAGATTTTAATAATCCAGCGCTAATAAAATTTTTGAAATTTCTTAATAATAATAAAATTACACTTTTACTGGATGAAGCATATTCAGATGCCATTAAAATTGACGATCCTGAAGAGCCAAAATGGCGCACGATTTCACGCTATGTAATGAACAACATTGGTTCATTACCAAATATCAGTATTGTTTCGTCTTTATCAACAACGAAGAATCTTGGTGCAACTGGAAATCGACTCGGTTCACTCATTGCTACACCAATTCGAAAGGATGTAATTAATTTTGCCAAACAACAGCACAGTATCGAAACTGGCAATACAAATTCGTTATTCATGCTAGTTAATACGATAGAAGCAGCTCAGTTATCAAAGAAAATAAAAGACACGATGGAATCCGAATTGCCAAAGGATGCATCGCGATATAAAATAAAATCACTCATCGAGCAATATATCATTGACGAAATTGTAAGTTATTCTGAACGAACTACTGGGGCTAAATCTCACGATGCCATTAAAAGGTTTTCACCCTTTGAAGGAAGTCCTCTACATATATTCTTACTCGAAGAATTGGTTTCGTTGGATAAGCTCGATGTACTCGGATTACCAGACGATTTCAAATATAAAGGTGAACCGTTTTATACTTACTTCCAGGATCACCTGGTGAAAGAAATTGATAAGTTTAGAGTAAATAAACTATTTAGAAAGGAATGTAATAAGAGACTTCAACTCATAAAAGAGAAGGCAGAACAAATAATAAAGTCTGAGAACGCCAACATATTTTGTGAAGTTCTCGAATCGGATGGTTCTTACTTATTCAATTTATTATTAAAAGAATTTTTCTCTTATCAAGATTTGGAAAAGTTCACTGTAAAACTTGCTGAGAAAAGAGGAATTGCAGTATTACCATATCAGACAGGATTTCTACGGTTTTCTCTTGGTGATTACATCGAGGGATCGGACCAAAGCTATGAGATTTTTGCAAAAGAATTTGAAAATGCATTACGAATAACGTTGAAATACTGGAAATTGTTCGTTGAAAAGAAAATTGATCCAAAGTACAAAGACCATCGGTCCGAGGATATCCTTGATGAGATATTTCGGACTGCATCAGATATGGCATTTGTCGATCAAGTATTGCAGGATTACAGTATCATTAGGAACTTGAATAAAGTCTCGAAGAATAGTCTAACCATTAGCAATATATTGACACTCTATCATGCTTTTCCGAAGGATTCTGGTGTCACGATTAATACTATACGTGGATCAAAAAACTCCGTCTTCGAGTTCTATGAAACGGTAGGAAGTTGTACGGATTTAAAAAGCTTTGTCAGGAGCAAAGCATTCACCAAGATTTATGAGAATCTATTGCCTCAAATCTACAAAAAGATTCCACTCATAAAGCATTTGGATTTTAATACTGTCCTTGCACGTTATAGTAAATCAACTATTCTCAAGTATATCAGCAATAAGGTTGAATTCCAACCCAATAGTTATGTACTCGATGATCCAGATGAAAAAACCATCATGAAGGAAATACTCATCGAGATGGAGCACATTTTATTCTCAGATTCAAAAACAAAAATTCTTGCTCTGAATGCATCAACAGATCCAGCTGGTGATAAAGCAAAATTAGAAGGAATTAATAAGATCCTGAGAAAATATATTGAGGAATTATTACTCCACTTTAATTTGCCTTTTGGACTTATCGGACAAGAACCTTCAATACATCAACTTGTTGATATAACAATAGAAAAATATGAAGAAATAATCGGCAAACCAGTTCGTGAATTAAATCTACAAAACTCAGTGAATGAGTATGTTAATGGAATTAATATTCCAAATATTCCGGAACAACTCGCCTCCAAATTGCATGGTATTATCCAAGCGGTCATTAATGAGTTTGTTTTACAAAAAGGTATGACGCACAATGACAAACTTGTTAGATTGTACCTCGTCAAACGTGAAAGAGCGTTTGAAAAGCAACTAAAATCACTGTTAGAAGCATTGATAAAAAAAGTTTTAGATAGTGACAACGCAGAGAATCAATTGGTTAGAGAAGAATATATGTTCAATATTATTAAGGAAAGAATTCAAGAGGTTTCCCAGAATATACTTCGTACGAAGGATAATAAGATCTCGCAGCAGTTTCTCCATACAGAGTGTCGTGCGATCGCTTTATTCTTTATCGATTTAATTAACAAGACCAAGTCCACTGAATATTACAATCGTTACACACATACATTAATAAAATTTGTTGAAACGACTTATAGCCAGCAAAATTCGAGTATTAATGAGATGATTCAGCATGGAATAACAATCCATAAAGACTTCTCAATGGAATCTTTGGGTGATAATTCTCTCAATTGGGTAACCAAAGTGATGACAAAATGTGGTGTTATCGGATTAGAGCAGCCGGTTCAAACACACACACGCATCGCAACCGATGCAAAGCGAAGAATATATCCACAACATAAAGCTGATAGACTAGAAAATGGTCAAAAACAAAGAAATTATTCTGAGCCACATGAATATATCAAGAGCATGGATATTAAACCGCCATCAATATTCTTTGGAAGAAGGATGGAGAAATTTATCGATAACATGGATGAAAATGATTATCGATGCAAAATCATTCAACATGGTTTAGTCAAAGTGCTTTATGTGATCCAAAAGAGTTATATAAAATTCCTAACTGATAACGATCGTCTTATTTTAGCAGATGAAGTCACCTTAAGTGACGTTAAGCAATTTTCGCCAGATGTTATCCTATTTTATGGCGCACCTGAGAAAGTAATATCATTTCCACAAATAGGATATTTTGACCTAAAAGGACCGAAGGGAAATATTAAAACATTGGTCACACCATTGAAAAAAGAGGTCGACTATTTTGGCAATATCAAAAAGCCATGGCTAACCATGATGAATGAAAAGGTGAAAGAGATGGGTGGCGTGCCAATTCATGGTTCTCTTTTTGCAGCGGAAGAAGAAGATGGCAGCCTTTTTGTCATTCAGATCGATGGAGATAGTGGAGTTGGTAAATCTGAAATGCTAGCCGCCTTGATGTTGAAATGGTTGAAGAAGGATCTACAAGGTATTCGATCCATAAAGATGATAGCAGGTGATATGTTTTTTGTTTTTCCTGATGAAAAAGGAAATTTGTATGGAATCGGAACTGAAGAAGGTGATTTTTCACGTGTAACAGACTTCGATCCTGATTTTATTAAATACTATTATTCTTTATTCGCCAAAGCAGCTGACAGTAATGTGGAAGATTTGAATTCTCGGAGCACGATTAGTGGCCTTTGCGATATTACTATGCCATTTAAGATCGACATAATGCTGACCGCAAGTAATTTTGCTCGTGCAGAAGCTGGAATTACAAGGTACGAAAATCCAGAGAACTTCCTACTCTATCGTGATTCACATGGTGAGCGGATGGAGAAAGCGACAAGTGCTGATAATCCACATTTACAACGCACTTTGCTTCGATATACAGGTGATAAAAATATCGTTGAAATAATGGATAAGCATGGAAATTACATAGATGACGTTCTGAATTGGGAGTGGGAAGAACATACTAAGAAATATTATTTATGTACATCGTACAAGATGATAGACAAAATTGATATTGAGGATGTCGTAAATAAAATATTTGTTGGGAAAGTATTCAAACAAAATAAAAATGCACAAGTGATTACTCATGTAAATTTTGATATCATTAAAAATAGATTTATTGCGAGTACGGAAACTGTGGCACCTGAGAAGCAGGATGCGGAAATAAACACTGTTGAAAAATCGAGTTTGCTGCTTGATCGTGAAATATTTAGTACGATATTCCATGCGCTAGCAAGTACACCAGCCGGACAGCCCTTTGTTGCTGAAGAAGGACAAATTCAATCGAGAAAATATCTCATTGATATTCTAAAAGGTAGTGGCGGATCTCAGGGAAAGGGGAAGAATATTCGCCTTGGAATTTTATCAACTGATTTAGGCCGCAAGGGAAAAGAAATAACCGGTCCACAGGCAGCCGCCGATGATATGAGAACAATGATTCAAGAAGTGCGAATCTATCGAAATGATATCAACCAGAGCAAGAATTATGTCCAACAGCGTGTTTATGAGATTTACAAGTATATCTTCCCAGATCATAAACACAGTAGTGAAGTATGTCGATATAACTTTGTTCTTTATCAACTAGAGCAAATGAGGAAAGCACAATTTGTTCGAATTGATGACTTGAAAACACGGGTTGATCTTTCAGGAATTAAAGGATTTGAGCAAGTTCAACCAGATAAAGAATTTAGTCCACTATTAGTGACCCCTAATATAAATGCTGAATTAAATTCTATAAGTGAAACATATGAACAGCTAATGAGCTTGCCAAGTAATCCGGAATTTGCAAAAGAATTCTCTGAGGACGCCGATAAACTATATATGGCTGATGGTTATAGTCGGGATACGATCGTCAATAATTTAATTCTGCAGCTTTTAGTATTAAGCGGTTATCTTGCGATCGAAGATATCACACGAGGTCGGATTACAGAAAAGGTGAACCGGGAAACAATTGCAGCAGCAAAATATGCTGCTGTAAAAAAGATAGAAAAAAAGAGGAAATAATTGTAAAAAAATTATCTAAGAGCATCTTTCCCTGTTTTCCTATTAATAATAGGGCTTGGAGGAATCTAAGCCCTATTTTTTTCGTCTAACAAAATGCAACAAATGAAGATACAAATAGACGTTCATTATTTTCTGATTTCTTCGTATCTTAACTGATAAATTTATGTTCTATTAATGGAAATATAAATATTATATGAAACCAAATCTCTTACACCGCGCTATTGCATCAACCGTTCTTCTTATTTCTGCAATTCAATATATCATAACTGCACAAGTTTCAGTACCATTTTGGGATCCAGGCGAGCTATCGGCGGCAGCCTATGCTCTTCAAGTACCACATCCTCCAGGTGGTCCATTATTCTCGTTAGTAGGGAGGATATTTTATATGATTCCCGCGCCTGGTGAAATTGGTTATCGTATGAATTTACTATCCGGACTTTGCAGTGCATTCTCAGTTCTATTTTTATATTTAATTATTGTTAAAGTAATCGAAAATTATAAGGGGAAGATTACTGAGGTAACTTTTGATAGCATAAGCACTTACACGGCTGCTGCAATCGGTGCATTGGCACTCTCATTCTGCGATACGTTTTGGTTTAATGGAGGTGAAGCCAATTATTTTGCTGCAAGCACATTATTGTATTCAAGCATTCTTTGGCTGATGATGGTGTGGAATGAAAAAGCTGACGAACCTGGTAGTGAACGCTATCTTTTGATGGTGGCATATATAGCTGGACTTTCTTCTGGACTTCATCTGATGAGTGTTTTGACCATAATGATAGTTGGTGTTCTTGTCGTGATTCGAAAATATGTTCGAAATGATGAAGAGTGCCTTCAATCAGTATACATTCTATTACTCCATATAGGATTACTC
>Ga0233422_10001190_pt1 | contig 11810 bp, 14 predicted proteins | sample Watercolumn_Mata_2_FD_182724 | JGI IMG/M metagenome (GOLD analysis project Ga0233422, IMG submission 182724) | Freshwater microbial communities from Lake Matano, South Sulawesi, Indonesia - Watercolumn_Matano_2014_110_MG | ecosystem: Environmental > Aquatic > Freshwater > Lake | place...
CAGCACACGCGATGCGTTCCACCACAGGCTGTTCCTACATCGAAGCGTCGACCCCGCACACGGTCGATAGCGAACGAGTCCGGGCGTGCGATGATTGGGGGAAACAATGCGAATCCTAGTCAGCAAATACGGTGGCCTGTTCTGCACTCGCGAGGCTGCCGCTAAGAACAGCTCCAGCGGAGAGCAGGGCGAGACCGAAGGATTGATCCGGCACCTCACGAAGGAGCACGACGTTCTCTACTTCGGTCGGTACGAAGGTAAACCGCTGTGTCAGGTCGTGGAGCCCAACATCAAGGGCTTCCGCGAGACTACGACGTGGGAGCAGCAATGCGAAGGGTTCCGGCAGGACATTGCAGCCGTGGAGGCGTTTCAACCCCAGGCGTATGTCATGTCGGCCGGATACTCTGTCACGATGTCGATGATCCAGAACCCCAACAGCACGACGGTGCAGGCGGCGTCGATTCGCTACACGGCACCTATCCTGAACCTCTTGACGCACTTCGAGCTGCCTCGGATCGTGGTGAATAACGATCCGCGAACGTACCCGAAGGACCAAGAGATGTCGTTGGGCTGGCCATACGCCCGGCCAGTCGCCCTGCTGGATCAAGGCTGGGGCGACGTGAACTGTGTCGTTGGTGGCGGACGCTACATTCGACGGAGCGTGTATGCCAAGGCCGAATCCTGGGCGCACCACCTGCGGCGGCCCAACACGCGGGAGTTCCCCGCGGTTTGTATCGCCCATGCGCACATCCACGACGGGTGCAAGCAGAAGGATCGTGTTGGGCCGTGGCACAACGTCCTGGATGGCAACGACATCTGGGTCTATGGCAAGGGCTGGGAAGGGTTCGGCTGCAACTGGCAGGGCTGTCTCGACCCGGCTCAGGTCATGGACCTGTTGAATCGTTGCGACTGCTGCCCGTGCGTTGCCCAGAAGCAATTCTACACGGGCAAGGTCTATGTGTGCGAGGCTCAAGGCTGCGTACCGTTGCTCTACGGCGATGGCAGCGACCCGTACACTTGGGACCCGCTCCAGCAATTCCTGCCGTTCGATTCGCCGTGGCGTATTCGCAAGCCAGGCGACCTGGCGAGAATCGTTGACATGACCCGTGCCCAGTATGACGACATGATTGGCTGGTGGGGCGACATGTGCCAACCCGACTGGACCAAGCTGGACGATATGCTGAGCGAATTGGAAACCACCGACTGGCGTACCCGAAAATGGTGGGAACGCTGGGGAGGGTACTGGGCGCTGTGAGTTTCTTCGACGTTCTAACAGAGACCCCGGTGAAGCCGGGCGAGCCGTATCCGATGTTCACACGGGTGAGCATCGAGACGACCGCTGCTTGTACGCGGGATTGCTCGTTCTGTCCATCTCGACATGGGAAGGGCGGGATGAGCGACCAGCTATATGCCAGCCTAGTCGAGCAGCTCGCAGGCTTCACCGGGGTCGTCCAGTGGTTCTTTGTCAACGAACCGCTGCTTGATCGTAAGCGGCATGAGCGCATCGCGATGCTGCGTGTATCGGCGCCCAAGTGCTGCATCCACTTGACAACGAATTGGGATGTGATGTGGCGTAAGCCAGAGGACGAGCAGCTCGCGGAGGTTGAGCGACTGTTCGCCGCTGGCGTGAACAGCCTGAACCTCAATGATTATGACGGCAGAGGCTACGCCTGGATGCTAGGCCGAGTCAATGCCAAGACGGGCGATCACTGCTGGAAGCGCATCAGTGGTCGCTACTTCTCAGTAGGACCGTTACCCACTAAGCTACATAGCTGGGGCAAGGGCCACGGCACTGGTCATTGTGCGAGGCCGCATCGACATATCGTTGTCATGTGGAACGGGTTGGTCCCTCTGTGTTGTGCTGTCGACCCGCACGGTGCGGAGATCTTCGGTGATGCCAACGAGCAACTGTTGGCTGACATCTGGCAATCAGATGGTCTCTTTCGCTACAGAGCACACTTACAGTACGGCGAACGGGTTGGGTCATGTTCGGGTTGCGACGAAACGATGGCTTACCCGCATGTCGTGCGATGGGTAGATGATCTATGGTACCGCCAGACGGCATGATACGTGGAACGCGGTGGGCGAAGGACCGCTCCAATCAGTTGTGATCGGGACGTTTCTCTGTCTTCGGGCAAACACTGGCATTATTGACGTAGAATGGCTGGAGGTTGTCGATGTCGGAATCCTCGCAGACCAGAACCCTATGCTCTGAATTGAAGAAGGTCGGTGCAACCGTGTTCGCAATCGTTGCTCATAAGCTACAGGAACCGGGATGGCCGGATAGGTTCATCTCGCATCCGTGGTGGCAAGGCTTCATTGAGTTCAAGGATGTGAACACGCAATCGACCACGAAACAGCGCATCATCATTCGCACGTTAAATCGACACAGGTTAGGATCGGCTGTATTCGTTCGCCATCCTGATCGCATTGAGGATTGTGACCACAACCTATTGGCAACTTTCAGTGACGCTCGTGATTTGTTGACACAGCTTCGAGCGATTTCATCTGCAACGTGAAAACCGCAAGTTGCTAACTGTCCAGTTGGCTGTTTGAATAGTCGGTTATACGATTTTGGGCAGCTTCCTGAAACCTGCTAATATCAAAACAACAATACAGGAAAGACGGGAAAATACTAGAAACTAGAGGGAGGCAGCGACCCACGAATTGTTGGCCGGATATTCGTTCACGCGACTGGACAGTTAGCAACTTGCCATTTCGGGAAAATTTTTAGGAGGGCACAGAAATGAGTAACTTTATTGCAATGCCTATTGATGACTTGCACAGGGAGCAAATGGATAAGATTATCGGTCCAATTACTCACAAGTGGTTTCTAGGTTTGGAGAGACGAGATGAGATCATATGACAACAGTAGACGCCGGCTTGCTGCCGAGTACCGAAAACTGAAACAGATGTTGCAGGTTCTAGGTCGACGTGAAGGCCGGCCTCGGGCACAGAGGCGCCGTGAAGCACGCAGCGCACAGATTCCTGAGTCACGTATTTGTCCCGTGTGCGGGCAGCCGAAGCCTGCTTCGAGACAGTGGGTGTTGACAGATGATCGAGCTCGGTGCAGATCTTGTTGGATGAGGTATGAACAATGAATTGTCCTTTTTGTGGTACGTCAGGCCAATCGCCGGGCATCACTGTATACGATTGCGGTACGATCGGCCAGTATCAAAGGCCTGCATGATTATCGAAAATCTGAAGAACTTGTTGCAGTCTATAGGTGATACTTGTGTGCGGCTTGACGTGTCGGATTGTTCAAGAAATTCACAGGTAGCGGCAAGGTAAGGAAGAGTTACATGGACTGGTTGACCTGGCTTGAAGAGCACGAGGCTCAAGTACGGCGCATGTGCCGTCGGATCGCGAGTAATCGTTCAGATCTTGTAGACGATCTATATGGTGAGTGCGTAGATCGTCTGGCTCGCGTGTTCGAGCTGTACTGCGATGGATTCGACAATGCGCTGGACACGTACGTCTTTGCCAACCTGAAGTGGTATGCGTACAAGGTCAAGGTGCGATGGACTCAGGTCGTATACATCGAGGCTGAGCCACCTGACATCACGTCCAATGACTTCGAGGTAGCTGACTCGATTGAATACCTGCGGGGCCGCATGGACCCTGTAGACTTCACAATATTGTGGCTCAAGTTCGTCGATGGCATGACATATGAGGATGTTGGCGATATTATTGGATTCGGACGTGAGACGGCCCGCAAGCGCTTTAACGTCGCTTTGGCCCATGCCCGCGAATGTTTGGCATTGGACGATTGACTCAGGTATAATCTAGTGGAGGCGGATATGCCACGAGGCGGTAAATGCCCGCCCGATCATCCGCGACGTTGTAAGGCGTTGCGACACGACCGGTCCCAGTGCGAACGATACGCACTGAAGGACAGCAACTACTGTTCATTCCACGGGGGCCGGCGTGCTGACAAGCACCGTGTAAGGATCGACCACTTGCCTAAGTTCTATTCAAAGCGACTTGGCCCAACCCTCACTGCGAGACTTGAGGAACTCACAGGGGCGGCGCCGTCGGAGCAGTTGAGCTTGCTGGAGGAGCTCAGCTTGATGCGAGTGCTCGCCGGTGACACGGTGGCTTTGTATGACGCGGCGGTCGGAACGGAAAAGACAGAGCTTGTTGCCAATGCAGGCATGTTGTTGCGTGACGCACTACGTCAGGTTGCTGATATGTGCGAAAAAGCAGCTCGTGTCGATGCACTCGCAAAGGATAAGATCAGTATCCACCACCTGTCATTCGTTGTTAATCAGATCGTGCGCATCGCCGCAGAAGTGTTTGGGGACGATACGACTCGTGCTGCTCAATTCGAGCAGCTGATCCGCGAGCGTGTTCGTTTGCCCAGTATTCAGCAGGGTACCCTACTCACCCCAGATGCGGATGTTGTGGACATGGACTCTACTATTCCGAAAGGAGAGATGTCATGAGATTGTTGTGTCTATTGTTGACCCTCGTCATTGCCGCCCCGGCCCTCGCTCAAGCTCCACCCGATGCGCCTGTGGCTGCGGCGCCCGAGAAGGCTGTGAAGGACAACTTCCGCGATGAACTGATCAAAGCTGGCCAAGCGGCGAAGATCGGTCCGCTGAAGATGTTGTTGCTGCGAGTTGGTACGCGGAACCCCGAAATCCTCGAGAAGGTCAAGTCCACTGTCATCGCCAAGGCCGTTAAGGAAGGGAAGGTCAAACCCGGTGCGGCTGAGAAGCCCGGCTTTGACTTCAGCGGGTGGGCCGCCTTCCTCAAGGAAATCATGCCGATGATCTTGGAATTGATCAAGACGCTGATGGACCTGTTCAGCCAAGCGTTGCCCGAGTCGCCGTTTGACGTTGGTGAAACGATATTCTGCAGCTTGGTCATGGAACCCGAGATCGCGTGTTCTTACGATGGGTCCTGTTCGGCGGGCGACGTTCGCAGCGTGTGCACCAACTGCTCGGGTAAGATGATCGCTGGTCAGCCCGTGCGGAACCTGATCAAGGTCCGTCCTATCGTTCGCGGCGTGCGGGCGATTCTGCGGTGGCGTCCCGGTGCGATCATCCGGGCCCGGCGGGCTGGCTGCTGCGGGTAGGTCGGCCGCGGGTCAAGCGGGCACCGCTGGCTGAGGGCGGCGGTTGCTCGCGGGGGCGGGGTCGAGCCACAAGCTCCCCCGCCTTTTTTCATATGGAGAACCAAGCATGAAGAAGCTGTTGCTGCTGTTGCTGATGCTGGTCTGTTCCGTCGCACAGGCGGAAGTGAAGGCCGTCATCCAAGGCCCGAAGAAGGTCAAGGCTGGCGTGCCGTTCTTCGTATCGGCCAAGAAGAGCGTCGATTTTGAGCGGGTTGAGTGGATGGCGCCCGAAGGCCTGTACATCATGACGTTCGACGACCGCGACCTGGTCGGGACGTTGACTATTGACGAACCTGGGACCTACATTATCGGGCTGACGGCCTATGGCAAGCCTGTCACGTACGCTGGCGATAAGAAGGACAAGAATGGGTTCTGGACCGACGGCTATGTCCAGTGGCTAGAGTCCTACTTCGGCAAGCCAGTATCGAATCAAAGCGAGACAACGCTAGAAGTGGAGGTTACCGGCGGCGCTCCAGCCGTGAACCCTTTCCCGGCTCCAGCGACGACCGTCCGCCCGTTACTGGAGCCCCTCCTGAAGCTGAAGCTAAGCCGAGCGGACGCAACGAACCTGGCGACGATGTACCACAATGTAAGCCAGGCAAACCTTGCTACAACCGAGGACCTCAGAACGTATACCGTCAAAGAAGGTTCCTCCCTTGGCTTGGCCGGTAAGTACGCCGGCCTGGCAAAAGCTGTGGACGACTTCTGGAACACAACCATCGGACTCAAGATACGGCCCACGGAAGAGAAGGACCTCGCAGCGATGCGTGCTCTTGCGTGGGCTGTATGGGAGACTGGACGCTGATGCACCCTGTCATTCGTCGATTAGACCACGTAGACCGCTACCCGCCGGACGACACCAACTATGGCATCGCTCGGGCCATGCTGGTCCATTCGCCAAAGGTGCGGCTGTGCAACGCGATTGCACCGCACATCTTCGACGCGGAGCCCGTAGACACTGTCCTGTGGGTGCCGTTGTTCGAGGTCTTTCCTAGCTGGGCGCACGGCATGCAACCCACCGGCGACTGCACCTGCTGGATGCAGAAGCATTTGGTGGACGTATTGCATTGCGTCCGCTGGAAGGCCGGTCAAGCCGAGAAGCCGGATGCCCGCGTGTTCGGGCCGTCAATCTACGCCTTCGGCAAGTGTGAACTTGAAGGGTCCTATGGGTACAAGGGCGCCGGGTCGACGGGCTACGCTTCGGCGACGGCCTGCAACAAGTTCGGCGTGTTGTACGCCAAGTCGTACTCGGATGGCAAGAACGACTTCGAACCGGATGACGACCTGTCAGTCGCCTGGGGTGATCGCGGTGCTGGCGTGCCCGACTGGCTGGAGAAGTTCGCAGCTCAACACAAGCTGGTTGACCGCATCGACGTAGACACGCCTGAAGCGGCTGGCAAGCTCATCCAAGCGGGTTATCCCGTCCAGTATTGTGGTTACACTTACTGGGGCCGCAACCGCAGCAGTGATGGCCTGGCCACGTCGGTGTCGTCGGGCTGGCATGCTATGACTGCAACGGGTGTCCGTTGGAAGGGTGACCAAGTACTGGCTCTGTGGATTGCCAACACCGGGCATGGCAACAACTGCGACGGTCCGGTGGGTCCGTTTGGCATGCCCGACATCTACGCCCAGTGCGGTTCATGGGTACCTCGGGCTCGATTGGCCTCGGTGTACAGTGCTGGCGATTGCTACGCTCACACTGACATCGAGGGCTGGCCTGTGTCTCAACTTCCCAACAGTGGAGCATACGAGTATCTCTAATGAATAATATCTTGAAGTGCGGGGCGGGTATAAGCATGTGGCTCTTGGCACAAGGGACGCCATCGGTGTTCCCAACGAACCTCTGGGAGCTCACGGCGCATTACGGGTTCCCCGCCCTTCTGGTCATGTTTCTATTGTGGGTCTGGAACAAGCGTGACGATCGACATTCGACCTATGTTGAAAACACTGAGAGGTACATTCGTGAACAGATGCTCGGTGCTATTGAGTCGAACGTCAAAGCGTTGCAACAGGTCAGCGATGGCCTGGTGAAGTTCAAGGAAGAGCAGAGTCAGCTTCATGAACTCGCACAGTCAATTGATAAGCTGATTGTTGTCATGGGTCAATATACTTGTCCATTTCAAAACGGTGATGTACGGCGAGTAATGGAGAGCGTCAAATGAAATGGGCTATGATGACGATGGACCCAGTCAAGCTTGAGCTGGCTCGTAGATGGGCACCATCTGGTTGGGAACCTTGGCCTTTTAATCGCTATGCGCCTTGGCATCAGCACATCGATGGCGTTCATTACTTTGACATGGATAGCTTAGCGAGGTCGTTGCCGCCGAGGTTTATGCGGTATTACAACCATCCTAAGCCAGGTTACGCTTTGGGCGCTAAGCAGCTAATCCCGTTGATGTTGAAAGGTGATTTTCTGTTTTCTGATGACGATGTGTTTTTTGTGCAGCATCCGCAGCCTTTGATCGAAATGGGCACCTTTGGCGAAGGGTACGGGTTCGATAAGTGGGACAACAGTTGGCAATCATTGAAACGCTGTGATGCGTTGTCGGACATTTTTGAAACAGAGATTTCGCCCTCTCTATATAACATGACGAATTTGAGCAACGGCGTGTGGTACGCTGACGAGTTCCCTGACTGGGAACGATTGTTGCATCGCTTTTGGGCACATACGTTTACTGATGACATCTCGTATGAGGGCAACGTTTTTCGAGTTCTGGATATTACGTTTGTACGTTGCTACGCTATTCTTCATGATTGGTACGTATGTAACTCAACTGACGAACGACGTGTGTACAATCGAGCACCTATGGTAACCAAGCCAACACGCGAGAAAATCATGAAAGGTTATTGGGTGCACTACTGTTGTAAACAGTACAAACAAGAATACATTCGCGTCTTTACTGAGATGCTTTCATGCTGACTCTTGCGTGGACACAACTGCGATACCATCGAGCACAAAGCGAGCTGTGGCGTTGCCCGGCTCGTTTCGTCGCTGTCGCTGCTGGCCGTGGTTCTGGCAAAACAGAACTGGCTCGGCGACGTATCGCACGGTTCCTCGCGATCCGCAAGCCGTGGCCCGATCCGATGTACTTCTATGCGCTGCCCACCGTTAATCAGGCTAAGCGTGTCGCGTGGAAGCCACTGCTCAAGCTGATCCCGGCAGAATGGATTTCTAAGATCAACCACTCCGATATGGTCATCGAGACGGTGTACGGTTCGAGCCTATACGTCCTGGGCATGGATAAGCCCGAGCGAGCGGAAGGCGTCCAATGGGATGGTGGCATCATCGACGAGTCATGCGATCAAAAGCCATCCGTGTTCGATCTCAACCTATTGCCAGCTTTGTCGTGGCGTAATGGTTGGTGCTGGCGAATAGGCGTTCCCAAGCGATATGGCATCGGTGCGGAGAACTTCAAAGCGTTCTTTGAACGTGGCCTTAAATATAGTTCGGATGTTCAATCGTTCACTTGGATGTCCGAAGAGATATTAACGCCAGACCAACTTGCTTGGGCTCGAGAACATCTGGACGCACGCGATTTCAACGAACAATATCGGGCGACATGGGAGAGGGCTGGTGGGACGATCTTCTACGCCTTCCTCCAAGCTGATCACGTAACCGACGAGGTCACGTACGAACCGCAGATGCCGTTGGTTATCGGCAGCGACTTCAACGTCGATCCGATGTGCTGGGTTATCGGCCATATAAAGGGCCAGGAGCTTCACGTATGGGACGAGCTATTCGTTCGCAATACGAACACAGCTGAAACGCTCAACATCCTGTACACGAAGTACGGCACGCATAGAGGCGGGTTTGAGTTCTATGGCGATGCGTCCAGTCGAGCCCGTAAGACGTCGGCCGCCCAATCGGATTACGTTCAGATTAGATCGGACCTGCGATTCACAGGCGCCCGTGTGTTCTACCCTCAGTCGAATCCTGCGGTGGTAGATCGCTTCGCAGCTTGCAACGCGATGTTTTGCTCCGCTAGCGGGGTTCGACGTTTGTTCATCCACCCGCGATGCGTACATCTCATACGCGACCTTAAAGCACGTGAATGGAAGCAAGGGTCGCGAGAGCCCGATGATTACGGCGATGTAGGGCATATGACGGACGCTTTGGGCTATGTGGTCCACCGTCGATTCCCAATCAAATTGCCGCCGCCGTCCGTTGCGGCTGGCGTAAGCTTAGGAGGATAGCATGGCCGAACGTACAGGCGCACAAGTACTGATTCAACCTTCACCTGACACCTACTCGCCGGGCGGCGGCATTCTTATCAATCGCAATCGTCGAACGTATGGCAGGAAGGTTCGCGAGATGCGGAAGCATCCGACGATTCGTCTGGCACGTTCGCTGTCTGCGGCCCCAGTGCTGGTCGCTCAGTGGTCAATTGAATCGACCGACAAGGCGCCCGAGGGTACGAAGGACTTCATTGGCGAAGTTATGATGCCGCTTCGCACGCATCTGTTGAAGTACATCTTCGCCGGTTGTAGCGATTGGGGCTGGGCACCTTTCGAGAAGGTGTTCCGCGTCAACGAGCTAGGCTACACAATCGTGGATAAGATCAAGCCGTTGCTGCAGGACTTCACTGATATTCTAGTTGATCTTGAGACGGGCGCCTTCGCTGGCTTTCGTCAATTCAATCGACACGGTGATCGAATTGATTTGACGATTCCGGAGTCGTTGCTTATCAACATGGACATGGAAGGCACTGACTGGTACGGCGATTCAGTAATGGAAGCTGTTGAACCGACGTATGACAAATGGAAGGAGACTGACGCTGGGGCGACACGATACAATAAGAAAATGGCGGGCGCTCACTGGGTCATTCACTACCCGCCTGGTACGTCAAACGTCGATGGCGTCGAGACAGATAACTTCACTGTGGCCAAGCGAGTGCTGCAGCAGCTTGAGTCCGCCGGATCAGTCGCGGTGCCCAAATCGGTGTCGGGTACACTGGACGACTTGAATCGTGATTCGCCCAATGCTTGGTCAATTGAACTGCTGGGCGATCCTGGTGGTCAAGTATCGTTTGTGGAGCGGCAGAAGTATCTCGATGCGTTGCTGGCTCGGGCATATGAATTGCCGGAGCGAGCTGTACTCGAGGGTCAGTTTGGAACGAAGGCCGAGGCCGAGGCTCACGCCGACCTTGCGATGATCGCGATGCAACTGCGACATGATTGGGTCTGCCAGCAAGTCAACTGGCATCTAGTCAATCAGCTTTTGCGATTGAACTTCGGTCGGGCAGCTGAGAACACCGTGTACATCAAACCGGCTCCGATTGTCGACACCGATCGGTTGTATCTGCGTCAGATCTATCAAGCGATCTTGCAAAATGAAGCGGGCTTCCTGACTGAATTGGACACGGTTGATATGGAGGCCATGAAGGATCGGCTTGGCATTCCGATCAAGCCGGATCGGGACACCGATTATCCTGGCGTGATAGACCCAACTCAGAACTTGGAGGAAGCAGATGACTTACGCTAGTCGCGACACGCTGAACACTGTGTTCGGTAGAGCTAACATCGATAAGTGGGCTGACCTCGACAACGATGGCGATGAAGACAAGATCGAGGCTCGAATCCTGGCGGTCTTAGATCAGGCGGATGAAGAGGTCAATGATCGTCTTCGCCGTGGGCCGTACACTGTTCCATTTACCAGCCCGTCAGCGAAAATCGTTCGGGTCGCCACGTTGTTCGCTGGCGTGTTCTTGTATGAAGCACGAGGCGTTCAGGATTTCGATCAAGAAACGCATAAGGCTGTTCATCGCTTAGCCTATCAGAAGACAGAGGCCGAGACGACGTGTCGGAAGATTCTGTCCGGTCAATTCGTTTTGAGCGTCATTCCAGCTGTTGTCACTTATCCACGAGTGGTTGCTGACGATGATCCAGCCACATAAGGACAAGCTGCGTGCTATCGTCCAAGCGAAGCAGGTCGATGATCTCATGGCGGCTGGCATCAAGGCTGCTAAGCGGGTCTCGATGAAGTTATGGCAGCGCATCGCTGCGTGCTGGCGTGAAGGCCGGATGGACTTCAATCTGGCCGAGATATTCCAGAGCGATCTATTAGATGCGCTGTCTTCTGCGTGCTTACAGGCGCACGTAAAGGGCTTCTCTAGCTCCACGATTCAATTCGATCTGTACTCAGAGACAGTCGGGCTGCTAGGTGACCGTGCGACGATTGACCGGCTTGAGCAGCAGTACGGTGTCGATTGTCTTAGAATCCTTAGCGGCGCCGCAAATAACGTAGAAGATGCGCTGCGGGCCAAAATGAACGAACTGATAGAACAAGGCGCCCATGTGCGGCGTGGCATTACAGAGCTTGCTAGCACGTTTGCGGCCCAGGGCGTCAGTCCGAAGAATACGTTCCAACTGGAGACGATATTCCGAACCCAGCATCAACTCGCGTATGGTGCTGGACGATGGCACGCCGATCAAGACCCAGATATTCAAGAGATCCTCTGGGGCTACAAATACGTGACGGTAGGCGATGACAGGGTACGAGAAAGCCACGCCAAGCTGGACGGTGTCACCATGTCAAAGGACGACCCGTTCTGGCAGACACACTGGCCGCCGAACTGTTGGAATTGCCGGTGCCATGCAATCCCGATCTATGACGAGCGACCAACGATTGCTCCGCCCATAGGCGTCGATCCCGATGAGGGGTTCGCGTTCAACAATGGCGTGGTCATGTCGG
>Ga0233422_10001191_pt1 | contig 11799 bp, 11 predicted proteins | sample Watercolumn_Mata_2_FD_182724 | JGI IMG/M metagenome (GOLD analysis project Ga0233422, IMG submission 182724) | Freshwater microbial communities from Lake Matano, South Sulawesi, Indonesia - Watercolumn_Matano_2014_110_MG | ecosystem: Environmental > Aquatic > Freshwater > Lake | place...
TCAGAATGGTTGATAAAATTTTTCTTTTTCAGTCTGTTTTAAAATTTTATCAACCATTCTGAAAGGACAATCATAATTTTTTTTCATAAAAACTCTTCCGATCAAATTAATGACCAAAACTTTATGGCCATTTTTACCTTTTACTACAAAATATCCCGTGCCCGGCACTTCAGGAGGAAAATTAGCAGGACGAATTACCGGGAAATCTTCACTAGCTATTTCTAACATGCCCATTTTATTTCCCCAGGCATGGTCTCCCGATGTAAAAAAATCGACACCAGCCTTTTGCATTTCAGTAATTGTTTCTGGCGTAAACCCATTGCCATGGCTCAAATTTTCAGCATTAGCAAAAATAAAATCAGGTTTATGTTTTTTGATAATTTCTGGAAGGATTTTTTTTACAGTTTCTCTTCCAGGTTTAGCCACAATATCTCCAAGAAATAAGATTTTCATTTTAAATTTTCTTTAACGGAGCAATGCTCAAGGCAAGCTTCTTGACCCCTATCTTACTATCTTCAAAGGCAACTGTCACTACGCCACCTTGTACATCGACAACTATTCCTTTTCCAAACACGCCATGATGTACACGATCACCGGTATCAAGATCTGTTTCTAAACCTTTTTCTACCTCTACAGGAACCGGTCGATCAACAATATCACCTAAAGATATATGCTGTCTGGCCTTACTTGCCCCAAAATTAGTTTCAACAATGGATGTATTAATATCATCCAAAAATTGCGAAGGAGCATTTGCCCTAAATTCACCATAAAGCATTCTTTCACGAGCATGAAGTAAATAAAGTCTAAACATTGCACGAGTCATCGCCACATACATCAAACGTCTTTCTTCCTCTAGTTCCAGCCTGTCGAGCAAACTCCTGTTATGAGGGAAAATGCCTTCTTCAAGCCCAGCAATGAAAACATAAGGAAATTCCAAACCTTTAGCGCTATGCACAGTCATAAATGTTACAGCATTTTCAGATGTATCCAAAGAATCGATATCAGCAATCAAACTAACTTCTTCCAAAAAGATATTTAGAGAAGTACCAGGTTCCAATTTGTCATATTTTTTAGCCACCGAAATCAACTCCTGAATATTTTCTAACCTAGCCTCACCTTCCACACTTCCATCATCGAGCATCTTTTTATAACCACTTTTTTCGAGAACATATTTAATCATTCCAGAGGCATGAGTCTCAGAATTAAGGCTTTGTAAAGCCTTAATTGTCGTTACAAATTTTGTAACAATTTCAGCTTTTCCAGGATTGATCCCGGGAATTTCGTGAACTAAAAGCATTGCCTCAAACATCGATAAATTATTTCTGACAGCAAAGTCATTTAGTAATTCCAAAGTTCTTGGACCAATTTTTCTTGCAGGACTGTTTATAATTCGGAGCAGTGCGACAGAATCATTCTTATTTTGAATAAGTTTTAAATAAGCCAAAATATCATTGATCTCTTTTCTTTGATAGAACTTGATTCCTCCTACGATCTTATAAGGAATCCCATATCTCATAAACACTTCTTCCAATACGCGAGACTGTGCATTGGTACGATATAAAACTACAAATTCATTATATTCCGGATATTCACTGCCAGTTACGACATCCGTAATTTCCTGAGCAATAAGCTCTCCTTCATGTCTTTCATTATCTGCTAACCAATGCTTGATAACATCGCCACCTTTTTTATCAGTCCATAATTTCTTTTCTTTTCTCTGACTATTCTTTGTGATGATGTCATGAGCTCCATCCAAAATAACCTGAGTAGATCTATAATTTTGCTCTAGTACTACAACTCTTGCATCAGGATAATCTTTTTCAAAATCCAAAATGTTTTGAATGGTGGCTCCTCTCCAGCTGTAAATGCTCTGATCCTCGTCTCCGATCACACAAATATTACGATATTTTGCGGCCAGCATATTTATCAAAAGGTACTGCGCCTTATTCGTATCCTGATACTCGTCTACAGAAATAAATTTAAATTTTTCCTGATATTCATTCAAAACTTCTGGATAATTCTGAAACAACAAAACTGTTTGCATCAAAATATCGTCAAAGTCTAAAGCGTTATTTTTCTTCAAAGCGACTTGGTATTTCGGATAAATTTCGGCCACCTTTTCAGAAAAGTAATCATGGGCATATTGAGCATACTGATCAGGTAAAATTAGCTGACTCTTGGCATTGGAAATATGACTTAAAACAGCTTTCGGATTAATTTTTTTAGGATCAATCATCATCTCTTCCATAATTTTTTTTACAACAATTTGCTGGTCGGTATCATCGTAAATCGCAAAAGAATTTTCATAATCAAGTAGATGCAAATGCTTCCTCAAAATCCTTACACATACTGAGTGGAAAGTGCCAACGGTAGGGATGCTTGGATCATTCATTTCTGGCGGACGAATCAGGTGAGATTTATCCTTGCGTAATAATTTTACGATCCGGTTTTTCATCTCATTTGCTGCTTTATTCGTAAAAGTAACAGCCAGAATATTCCAAGGACTGACCCCCTTTTCCTGTATTAAATAGGCAATTCGATGAGTGAGAGCACGTGTTTTTCCACTGCCGGCTCCAGCAATCACAAGCAAAGGACCGGTAAAATGAGTTACCGCTTCCAGTTGTTTTTCATTCAAATTTTTAAATAAATCACTCATTAGTTTTTCTACATAAAAACACCAATCGGACTTCGATTATATAGGAGAAAAACCAATTAAAAAAGACATTATCTTTGGACCTCTACCTTGGTTCCAATATCAGCAAAGGCATACACAAAATCAGAATCTTCCGGGAGTGTTCGGATACACCCATGACTTACAGGTCTGCCGATGTGATTTCTTGCCTCAGTCCAAAATACATCTCCGCCTTTACGACTCAAGCTTGGTAAGGCATGAATTCCATAACCATCTTTTCTAAACATCAAGAAGTTTGGCATTACATAATGAGGCGATTTTCCCCCAATGCGAACTTCTTGTTTTAGGCTAATAGAATATGTTCCAACCGGAGTAGGAGTTTTTGCCGCACCGGTACTTACAGTAAATTCTCTAACCAAATGATCTCCTAAGTAAACATGCATTTTTTGATCAGAAAGATCTACGGCAATACGCTTTTCGCCATCAAGATCCAGTCCCATAGCGGAACCGCTTTCGCCCATAAAAAGGCGTCTTTGATTAGTAGTTGAAGGATCTTCTCCGGTATCCCCAATCAATGTATCAAAAGAAAATCTAGCATCATCAATCCAAGTAATTCCTTCTACCACAGGAGTCAGATATTCTTTGTATACATCGGGATCAGAAGAAGCTTTTGCCCAGAATGTAAACGAGGCAACTTCTCCTGGCTCTACTCTAAGTTGGTCTAAGCCAACTCGATTTGATCCCACCCAATTATTATCAGCCTCTTTAATTTCAGGAGAATAAAAAGTACTATCATGATCACGTTCATTATCAGTTCCAAGATTTACAATAGGTCCGGTACATTTACTATCCATTGAAAACCAAGGAGTATTTCCGGTATTTTTCATAAATACTTTCACTTTGAATTCTTCATCGGTATCTACTCGTAATTTTTTTCTTACTTCAACCAAAGAAGCGCTATAGACAGCCTCTTCAACGGGGTCGTAAGAACAAAATACTTTAGGTTTTTCAATCAAAGTTTCTTTTGCAACTTTCACTCCCAAATCAGTTACTGTTTTCTGCAAATCCGCATCCAAAACAGAAGTATTCAAGTATTTGGAACTTATAAAGAATCCAACTTCCGTCGCCACGAAAACCAATACAGTCATCAGTGCGATGGAAAAAAGAATAGCCCTTTTTTTCATATTTGTATTTGTTTTTGATTTTGTTAATACAATATTATATAACAAAATAACCGAAAAATCAAATCAGGATTATAAAGATTTTTACTTAGATCTATTTCAAAAGCTTTGTAACTTCTTTTTTGAAAGTTTCCAAGTCTTTAAATTGTCTATATACAGAAGCAAAGCGGATATAAGCCACTTCATCCAATTTCTTCAAAGCCTCCATTATCCCTTCTCCAACCAATTTGCTGGGTACTTCACTGCCATAATTACTCCATTGTTCTTCTAAAGAATCGATCATTTTAGTCACTTGATCTTTTGTAACCTTTCTCTTTTCCAAAGATTTCCAAATGCCTTTCTCTACCTTATCTCTATCATAACTTTCGCGAGTGCCATCTTTTTTTACAACAATAAATGTCGTGATTTCTACACGCTCAAAAGTGGTGAAGCGGTGTTTGCAATGTTCACATTCTCTACGACGACGTACTGCTTTATGGCCTTCTGTCTCACGAGAATCGAGGACATGAGTGCTATCTTTTTTACATTTTGGACAGATCATATTTGAAGGTTACTTTTTCTTAATTATAAGCTTTTCATATTCTTGAATCAAAAAAGAATCAGTCATGCCGGCGATATAATCCTTTATGGCAACAACTAAATCCAGTTTTGTTTTGTATGTTTTAGACAAATAATTCGGATTTTTTAAATAAAATTCAAATAATTTTTTAATCATAAGTTTCCCCTGTATCACAATTTTCATAATCTTTGGATTCAAGTAAAAGTTCTTAAATAAAAACTCACGTATTTTTTTAATCATCTTTTTCATCTTTGGGCTAAAACTTAAAATCATTTTGTCATGTTTTAAATTTTCCTCTGAATTCTCACATAAATCAGCTATCATCAAAGACATCATCGAGCTTATTATTCGCGGTATTAAAACATCATTTGGGATATTAGTTCCATGTTTTTTCCACGCCAATTTGTATGCTTTTTCCCATAATTCGAATTTTGCCAACTGAGAAATTTTTATCATTTCACTACGAAGGCCATCATCAATATCATGATTAGTATAAGCAATTTCATCAGCGATGTTTACAACCTGAGATTCTAAATGTGGAAATACTTCAAACTTTTTTCCAGATTGATCGAAAGCGGTTTGATGCTTAATTAAGCCATCCAATACCTCTTTAGTTAAGTTTAGACCATTGAAGTCCGGATAAGATTTTTCCAGAATTTCTACAATTCTTTGACTTTGTTCATTATGTTCAAAATGCATCCCGTGTTTTCTCATAATTTCATTCAGAGCTTCTTCTCCTCCATGTCCAAAAGGGGGATGACCTAAATCATGAGCTAAAGCAATTGTTTCACACAAATCCTCATTCAACCCAAGCCTTCGGGCTAAGTCTCTACTTATTTGAGCAACTTCCAAAGAATGAGTTAATCTTGTGCGGAAATGGTCGCCGCTTCCAGCCACAAAAACTTGAGTTTTTTTATCAAGACGACGAAAAGCTTTGCAGTGGATGATGCGTTCTTTATCTTTCTGGAAACACATCCTGTTAGATTCTTCATGTTCCTTAAACCTTCGTCCCATGCTTTGCATGCTTTTTACGGCATAAGGAGCAAGTAAGCCAGCTTCTCTTTTTTCCAATTCTTTCCTTGTAATAATCATACTGGACAGTTGAACTTAATGCGCCATTATGATATACTATATCGAGAAATAAAACAAAAATTGTATGACAGACTCAACAAATCAAACAGGCAATTCAGGAGAACAAAAGACGAACTTAGCTCCATCAGCACTATTTGTTAAAGAAAATATTTTGGATAAATTTTATCCAATTTTAAGAGATCAAGGCCTAGTAATGGAGGCAAATCAAATCATAATTGGTGAAGGAGACGGTAATGATACCAAAACCATCGAATTCAGAATTAAATGTAGAGCTCTCGCCCAAAAAGAAATAGAACAAGTTGAATCAGAAAATACAGATCCTGAAATTAAAAGAAAAAAGAAAAATGCCTGGAATAATTTTTCTTCAGGGCTTGTTGCAAACGTAAAACCAGCGGCTTCTACTGAGCAGCAAACTGCATAATCTCTACAGAATTATTTGAAAATGTGATAGCCTTATTCTAGCCAATAAGGCTGTTTTTATGGGTATTCACGAATACATTAAGGAGTTTTTAGAGTACTGCGAAATTGCTCAAAATAAATCTTCAAAGACAATCGAAAATTACAGGCATTATCTTAAACGTTTTGACGATTTTCTGAGCGAGAATATAAATCCAAAAGACCTTACTTTGAAAAAAATTCAAAATTTCAGGATTTTTTTGAACAGAATGGTAGATGAAAAAGGTCGCAAATTAAGTGTGAAAACCCAAAATTATCATCTGATTTCTTTAAGAGCTTTTCTGAAGTATTTAGTAAAAAATGATGTTGATACTCTTGCTCCAGAAAAAATTGAACTAAGCAAAATTCAGGAAAGAACTGTCGAATTTTTGAATCATTAAGAACTCGAAAGATTATTTGACGCCGTCGATAAAACCAAAAGTATGGCCTACAGAGATATCGCGATTCTCGAAACTTTATATTCTACAGGACTTCGTGTTAGCGAACTTTGTTCTTTAAATAAGGATCAAGTCGATCTTAAAAGGCGTGAATTTATGGTCAGGGGAAAAGGCAGAAAACCCAGAATTGTTTTTCTTTCCAAAAAAGCAGTCCAAACAATTGAAGATTATCTTAAGAAAAGAGACGATAATTTTAAACCTCTTTTTATCAATAGTGGAAAAGGCCTAAAAGCGGATGTCTTAGATGATGAAAAACGTAGGCTTACCACAGTCAGTATCGAAAACATCGTGCGAAAATACGCCCTCAAGGCTGGCATTATCAAAAAAGTCACACCTCACACCCTTCGTCATAGCTACGCTACAGAACTTTTAGCCAACGGTGCCGATATTCGCTCAGTCCAGGAAATGCTCGGCCATAGCAGTATTACGACTACCCAGATTTACACCCACGTGACAAACAAAGCTCTCCGTGAGGTGCATGATAAGTATCATAGATAGGGTTCTTGCATTGATCTATTTTGCCACAAAGCTGGTTGCTCCCAACCATGCCAAATTAAAGATGGCTCTTTCCGTATTGGCATAAATATTACTTTCGATAATCAATCCAATCATTTCTTCCGGATTCAAAGAAATAATCGCGACCTTATTGTCGTAAATATTGATCTCATATTCGAAAGGAAATTGTTTCGGATTAATAAACAAAATCTCCACCAAATTGCGATCAAAATTCGGCGGATAATATTTTTTTAGATATTTAAGACCTTCTTTGGAAATTGGCGAAAGCATGCGGGTTTTTATGCCTAAATCTGTTTTCCTTTTTGCATAATCTTTTAAAAAATCATCTGACAAAATTTTCGGCAACTGAGTCAGATTTGTATATCCGAGTAATTCCTTTTTTGTAGTCAAAGTGTCTTCAAAAATATGTTTGATACTGTTAAGCCCTTCATAATATTGAGTCTTCGGACGATATGCTGATTTATTTACCAAAGCGCTTAATTCAGGCATTAGCCTTTCCGCTTTTTGCAATAATTCTTTCTGGCGATCGACAATAACTTTGACATTTTCTACGGTAAAAAATTTAACACTGTTTTTTTCAAGACAGGTGATAATTCCGCGCTCCATTAATTTTCCCAAAGTGTGATAACAGCCTACACGATGAACGTTAGCCTTTTTTGCAATGGTACTGACGTAGCCGCCACCAAGTTCTAAAAGAGCCAAATATACTTTGACTTCTTCATCTGATAACCCCAAATCCAATAATTCTTGCGCAATCATGGCTTATTGTAAAAATTTTTCTACAGTAAGTATATCTTAAAAAAATGGCTAACTCAAGGCTAAACACGAAATAGACTACATGTTTTAAAAACATGTTGTATAGACATAATTACATAACCGTGCTACAAATGTAATCCATAAAATATTTTTATAAATAAGTCAAATATGCCTAATTGCACAAGTTGCAGACAACAATTTGAAATCACCAAGGACGAGTTTGATTTTTTTAAAAAAATGAGTTTTCAGTACGGAGATGAAGTATTTGAATTACCATCTCCGACAATGTGTCCGGACTGTCGTTCTCAAATAAGGACGGCTCACCGCAACGAGCAATTTCTTTATCACAATAAATCCGCAATGTCCGGCAAACAGCTTATTACACTATACAGCGAAAAGCCGGCATGGGGATCTCCATACAAAATTTATACCCAAGAAGAATGGAATGGCGACTCTTGGGATCCTTTGCAATATGGTCGCGATTTTGACTTCAATAGGCCGTTTTTTGAACAATTCTTTGAGTTGGTAAAGGACGTTCCGAGACTTCCTTTGATGCAAGTTAGTAATGAAAATAGCCCTTTTACCACCGGTACAGGCTACTGCAAAAATTGTCATATGATCAACTCCTCCGAATATTGTGAAGACTGTTATTATGGCAAGCTGTTGCAAAGTTGTAAGTCTTCAATTGACTGTAGTTATCTCTATGATAGTGAATATTGTTACGAATGTTTCAGTGTTTATAAAAGTTATAATTGCGTTTATCTTTCTTATAGTACTAACTGTTCCGATTGTTGGTTTTCTGAGAATTTAACCGGCTGTCGAAATTGTATTTTGTGTACGAATCTTTCTCATAAAGAATATTATTTTATGAATCAGCCTCTCGATAAGGCAGAGTATGAGAAAAGATTAGTTCAATTAAAAGGTTCTTATTCCAATTTTGAAACGGCCAAAAAAGTGCTTGCACAGCTAAAAGAAGAGCGTATTCGTAAATATGCCAATGTTGTAAATTCAGAAAATTGTACTGGAGACTTTATCGAAAATTCTAAAAATTGTCTCGATTGTTACGACATGAATGAGAGTCAGGATTGTAAATACGTAATGGTTGGAGTTCAAACAAAAGATGTCTACGATTGTTCAAATATGTATGTAAAACCGGAGCTGAATTATCAGGTTTTAGGGACGATCGAGACTTATCATGTGGCATTTACTTTATACGCATTCCACAGCCAAAATATTCTTTATAGCGAGCAAGTATTTCATTCCAAAGATTTGTTTGGTTGTGCCGGAATGAAACGAAAACAATATTGTATTTTCAATAAACAATACACCAAAGAGGAGTATGAAAAATTGGTTCCCAAAATTATTGAGCATATGAAAAGGACTGGAGAATGGGGCCATTTCTTCCCGGTAAAATATTCTCCTCATGCTTATAATGAAACTCTAGCCAACGAATATTATCCTTTGGAAAAATCGGAGGTTTTTGAAAATGGTTGGAGATGGCACGAAGACGATGGCGAATCGGCTTATGAAGGCCCTGAAATCGAAATTTCTGACAATATCAAAGACGTTCCGGAGTCGATTACTCAAAATATTTTAAAATGTAAAACTTCTGGAAAATTCTACAAAATTATTCCGCACGAATATAAATTTTATAAAACGATAGGAATCCCTGTTCCTAGAAATTGCCCTGATCAAAGGCATGTGGATAGAATGCAAAGCAGAAATCCTCGCAAGCTCTGGGATCGCGAATGTGAAAATTGCGGAAAAGAACTAAGATCTAGCTACGATCCGGATAGGCCGGAAGTGATTTACTGTGATAAATGCTATCTGGAGTCGATGTACTAGATTTGTCGACCAAGAACTCTATTTCGCCACAAAGCTTGTCGCTCCTAGCCACGCGAGATTAAAGATAGACCTATTCGTCTCGGCATTGGATTTGCTCTCGATGATAACGCCAATTTTCTCGTCCTTATCCATGGAAATGGTAGCCACTTTGTCAGAGTAAATATATTGAAGATTTTTGAACGAGAATTGCTCTGGATTTACGGCAAAAATCTCCAAAATCCCCGCATTTAAGCGGGCGGCTAAATTTTTAGGGATAAATTCTCTGTGAAACTCGTCATTTGGACAAAGTAGGCGATGTTTCTTTTTTAATTTAAGCGCCTTTTCACCATATTCATCAAGAAAACTTTTCATCATTTCTTTGGCTACTTTAAAGTTCGTATAACCCAAAACTTCCCCATCGCTATCCAAAATGTCATTAAAAATGTCTTTTACCCCATCTTCGCCCTCAAAAAACTGAATTTTTGGCTTAAAAGAGACCGTATTTTGGAGATCTATCAGTTCAGGAATTAGCGTTTTAGCGGTGTTATAGGTATTTTCTATTTGATTCAGAATCACTTTGGGATTCACAGGATAGTAAAATTTGATGCCAGCTTGTTTGGACACCCTGACGTATCCTTTTTTTTGGAGATTTTCCAGGGTGTTGTAGGTTGTTACTCGATGAGCCTGGGCCTTTCTTGCGATGGTGCTGGCAAAACCACCGCCCGTTTCCAGCAGTGCTATATACGCTTTTACTTCTTCGGGAGTGAATCCTAATTTTTCGAGATCGTTTGTGACCATACTGTAAACTGCTGTAGATAATCGTCTACAGAAAATATACATGGTAAAACAGCGAAGTAAAGCCAAAATCTCAAGAATGGCATTTTTTATTGTTGGCAAGAAGCTAGCTTTGTTTTATAATCCCAAACCAATAACAATTTATTATGAAATGTATCGAATGCGGACAAAATTTTGAATATTTCCTGGGCGAAAAAGAGGCATACGGTAGGTTTGGGTATGATCTACCACAAATCTGTCCACAATGTCGCCACCTTCGCAGATTGGCGTTCAGGAACGAAAGACGCCTTTATTACAATAAAAGTTACCTGTCAGGGAAACAAATTATAGCTTTGTACCCGAAAGACAGTCCTTTTAAAATAGTGGATCAAGATGAATGGTGGGGAGATCAATTTGATGCTACGCTTTACGGCAGAAATTTTGACTTCGATAGACCGTTTTTCGAGCAATTCGCAGAATTGCAAAAAGAAGTGCCTAGATGGTCCAGAATTTTTTTAAATTGTGAAAATGCAGATTTTACGAATAACTGCGCGGAAACAAAAAACAGTTATTTATCATTTTCCTCGCATAGCAGCGAAAACCTATATTATTGCATGAGAGTATATCGATCGAACGATTGTTATGATTGCATAAACGTAAAAAACGGACGTTACTCCAGTAATTGCATAGACTGTAAAGAAATTTACAATACTCATTTCTCTCAATTATCGGAAAATTGCTCGGATTCTTACTTCTTACTCGATTGCAGAGCTTGTACGGACTGTATTTTTTGTGCAAATTTAAGAAATAAAAAATACATGATTTTCAACAAACAATACGATAAAGAAGAATATGAAAACACAAAAGAGGAATTCATAAAACAACTTATTGCGGATCCGAAAGCAATAAATGAAAAATTTGAAGAATTTAAAAAAGATAAGGACAGAAGATGCTTATACAATAATAATTGCGAAAATGTGACGGGTAATTTCATAAATAGTTCGAAAAATATCACTAATGGATTTTTGACGACATCTTGCGAAGATTCCATCAATATTTACAACTGCGACGAAACGAAAAATTCTTACGATACATCCTACAATGACCAATCAGAATTATCATTGGAATGCGATACGAATTTCGGATTATACGACAGCTGTTTTAGCAGCTACACAGTAAATACGAAATTTTGCAGATACCTGGATCAATGTTTTTATTTAGAAAATTGTTTTGGGTGCATAGGGCTTAAAAGAGGAAAATATCTAATTTTGAATAAGCAATACAGTCAAGAAGAATACAAAAAAATGATCGAAAAAATAAATGAACACATGAAACATACCGGTGAATACGGCAAGCCGTTTCCAACTTATCTCACAAGTTTCCCATACAATGACACGATGGCGTACGACGTCAGCGCTTTAACAAAAGAAGAAGTGATAAAAAAAGGATTCACATGGCATGAAGAAGAGAAAGAAGCCGGTTATTATGCAAAAAAATGCGAAATCCCGAAGAGGGAAGAAGATATGGAAGAATCGATAGTAAACAGAATACTGACTTGCGAAGTTACAGGCA
>Ga0233422_10001192_pt1 | contig 11797 bp, 15 predicted proteins | sample Watercolumn_Mata_2_FD_182724 | JGI IMG/M metagenome (GOLD analysis project Ga0233422, IMG submission 182724) | Freshwater microbial communities from Lake Matano, South Sulawesi, Indonesia - Watercolumn_Matano_2014_110_MG | ecosystem: Environmental > Aquatic > Freshwater > Lake | place...
CCGAGGACTTTGCCCGGGTCGAGGGCTTCGATCCGCTCTACCTCAATGGCTGGGAAGACGTGGACCTGTGCCTCAAACTCACCGCCGGCAGCCCCCGCCACTGCTGGTACACGCCCGAGGCCACCGTCATCCACCGCGAAGGACAATCCGAGGGGCGGAATCGCTATATCGAGGTCAACCGAAAAACCTTCATATCCCGATGGCAAGGCAAGGTGCCCCGGGAAGCGCTGGCATATTATGAGCAAGATGGGTTTCAGGTGATCGACTGGACAGTGGATAATCCTCAAAGATTGGCCATGGGGATCGCCATCCATAAGCCCATCCTGAACAAGTTTCCGAAGGTAAACGGACTGCCCAACGAATGACGTTGAATTCACAACAACCAATGACCGTCTCCGCCAACGACGACTACGACACCCCTTGGAAAGACGTGCTGGAGCATGCATTTCCCGAATTCATGGCCTTCTACTTCCCGGAAGCCCATGCCACCATCGATTGGGCGCAGGGGCACGAATTCAAAAACACCGAACTACGCCAAGTGGTGCGCGATGCCGAACTGGGCAAGCGCTTTGCCGATACCCTCGTGCAAGTCACCCTGAACAATGGTGAACAGCGCTTGGTCTATATCCATGTCGAAGTGCAAGGCGAAAGGGACGGCGACCTGCCCAAACGTATCTATGTCTACAACTACCGCCTATTTGACCGCTACGACCGCCCTATCGCCAGTTTCGTAGTCCTGGCCGACCAGGCTGAACACTGGAGACCCGATCACTTTGGCTATGAAGTCCTGGGTTGTCGGCACCGGCTCAACTTTCCTGTTGCCAAACTGCTCGACTATGCCGCACAGGTTGACGCGCTTGAAACCCACCCCAACCCCTTTGCCCTCGTCACCGCCGCCCATCTGCGCACCCGGCAAACCCGCCACGATCCTGTTGCCCGTTACCGCGCCAAGCGCACCCTGGTTCGACGACTCTACCGCCAAGGCTGGGAGCGGCAACGGGTACTCGACCTGTTTGCCGTACTGGACTGGATGATGCGCCTGCCGGATGGACTGGAGCAGAAACTATGGCAAGATATCGAAACCATCGAAGGAGAAACCCGAATGCGCTACGTTACCAGCGTCGAACGCCTCGCCACCGAGCGCGGCCTGCAACAAGGCCTACAGCAGGGCCTGCAACAAGGCCTACAGCAAGAAGCCTCCGCTATCCTCAAACGTCAACTCACCAAACGATTCGGCGCATTGGCTGAAGAAACCGTGTCGCGTATCCACAATGCCACGCATGAGCAAATTGAAAACTGGGCCGACCGGGTTCTGGATGCGAAGACGCTTGACGATGTGTTTGGGGAGCATTGAGGGTGGGCGGTGGAATGGGTGATAATCGTGGTCTGTCCCCTAATATTGGTCCCCTAATATTGAATATTGTCAAACTCGTCGGCACCGATCCTGTTGCCATCGTGCGCGAAGCCAACCGCCTGCTCGACGACCCAGCAACCTACGAAGCCATGTCCCGCGCCCATAACCCCTATGGCGATGGCAAAGCCGCCGCACGAATCAGCGCAACCCTGCGTTCAAGCATCGCCAGCGATTAAGCCCAATTAAGCTCTCAATGCCCAAGCTTTACGAATACTTCGGCTTGCTCGTAATGTTCTATTCAAACGAGCACGAGCCCGTTCACGTCCATGGCAAATGCCAAGGGCGCGAGGCACGCGCCGAGATCATTCTCCTGAACGGAAAAATCCTCGAAATTCGATACGGAAACGTTTCAGGTCGCCAGCCGCTGGAAAGCAACGAGCTCAAAATCTTCAAAGAAATCGTCTCTGCCCGCGCACTGGAAATCGTTGCAAAATGGGTCGACTTTTTTATCATGCATAAACCGATCAAACCCGAAACCATTACACAGAGGCTCAAATGATCCCGCCGGTAGTCAACATCCTCACCGCCACAAAGCTGGATGGATACAAACTCAGCATCAGCTTCGACGACGGCACCCAGCAAATTGTCGACTTTCAATCATTTCTCTCTCGTTCAGTCCACCCCGCCATCCATGCATTTCTTGATGCAGAGCGCTTTGCTGATTTCCGCATTGAATATGGCGAATTAGTCTGGGGCGATTACGAACTAACTTTTCCCGTGGCAGACCTATACCGCAATCGGATAGACCACTACCCCCCACTCGAAGAAGCCGCCTGAAAGTCGGCGCCGGCACCACGGCGCCCACCCTTGAACCCTGGACCTAAACATGTTCAACACCATCTCCCTAATCGGCCTCGGCTCGCCGATGGCGACCTGACAGGGTGGTGAATACCGGCATCTCCAGGGCCGGACTGACAAGGCTTAAGCCAAAATGAGAATGGCTGCCAACCCCGCCGGCATGGCCCAGGCCATTGGCGGCCTGATAGAATGGCTGCAAGACCGCCAACAAGATTCCCTGCGACGCGCCTTCACCGCGTGGATCAAGCGCGTCCTCATACCCGGGCGACTACCCGGCGTTGTCCTGCCCGAAGTGGGCAACCTGATGGAGATCAAGACCATGCTGGCAGAAAGCGTCATCGAATGGACTGAACAATGGAAGCAGCTAGGCCGCCAGGAGGGTAAACTTGAATGCAGGCTTGAAGGCAAGTTTGAAGGCGAATCCGCCATGCTGGAACGCCTTCTCATCAAACGCTTTGGGCTGCTGCCTGAAGAGGTACGGTCACGTCTGAGAAACGCCACACTTGAACAAATTGAAACCTGGGCCGACCGGGTTCTGGATGCGAAGACGCTTGATGATGTGTTTGGGGCGCATTGATGCGGGATGAGGCGAAAACCGTGGTCTGTCCCCTAATATTTGAAAGCACGCGAACTCGCTCATCCATTCCAGGCATGGCGGCTTCCTCCGGCGGGTTAACAAATATCAAATGGAAATTCCATACCGCGCTTCACTTTACTTTAAATCGCACCCCTTCCTGCCTATAGGCTTCAAGAGGCTTGGCCATCGGCCGCCCCTGTCGCCGGGGCGCCTCGCGCAAATCGTTCACCAAGGGAAGAGGTGACTGGATTTCGTTCAGAAAAGTGTCTCCGCCGAGGTTGATCCAGATAAATGCGGCAATCCTCTTCCGCGTAAAAGCACGCAGAGCGGTTATTGCCACGCTGGATCAGATGGACAGGCACACCGGGTAGCAAGATGCGGGCGCGACGGGGCATGGTTCAGGCAGGTGCTGTGTCGATGGGAGCCGAGCGGTCGTAAAGGGTTTCCGGAGCGATATCGATATTGCCAGGCCAAACGACAGTACCGTAATCGATGTGCGCGCCAAAAAAAGCGCCCGTCTCCTTTAGTCTGGAAAAGGGTTTTTTTTCCAGCAAAGGATTCATGTCAAACAATCGCCGCTCACCATTTTCAAAAACCAGTTCCAACGTATAGCCATCGCAAGCTTTAACTTCAACCACATCGAGCAAATCCGTCATGGCATCACCCTACTGCAAAGGAGCAATGCGGAAAGGCTCTTCACCATTCAAGGCGAGTGTCCAATCAGCAAGCAAGTCGTCACGGTGCAACTCTACCCACGCCTGAACCAACTTGAGTTGCTTGGGTGGGAAGTGTCCGGCAAGGATACGACCGTCCTCGATGGCAATAGACGCCTTGAAGTCCTGATAGCGCACATGAAAGTGCGGCAGATGATGGCGATCATTGTCTTCGTACATCAAGGCAACCATGATCCCGTAGAACATGCTGATGGTTGGCATCGTAAACTCCGACTGACTGAAAAAATCATCCCAATACACAACGAACGTGGTCCGTTCCCTATTGTCCCACGATTGGAGTTAGCCCTCTGTATTTGCTGATTTACTCATGGGCTTGCTGAAGAGCCGCTTGCACAATCTTTTCGTGAATGTGATACCCATGCGATCGCATGGCCAGCAGTGATTGCTGCACGGTATCGATCAATCCCCGCTGTTTAGCATCCAGCAGAACCCTAACCGTACCGATTGTTGACAGCCCATAGACGTCCCGCGCAACCTTTCGGCCTTTGCGTTCATCGATTAAAACCTGGCTGACATTCAATGTCCGAGCAAGTTGGATCACGGCCGCCTCCCCCGCATCGAGCAAACCAGCCAGCAAGGGGTCGGGCTGCTCAGACAACGTTGAAACCTCAACAAGGCCAGAACGTTTCAACTCGTCAAATGAATTTCCCGCAGGCTGCCCCGCAAGAAACTCGCGCTCAACCACATCGGGTATCAATACCGGGCCATAAAGCACTTCTGGCAGATGCAACAAACCAACACGCTCCAAGGCAATCAACGGGCCCGTATTACAGATAACCACCGGATTACTCTATGCATGAGTTTTCAAGTCTCGAAACTCGATTGCGATTTCCTCGTCATCCCAATTGACGCTAGCCGCACCCCAACGGGCGCATTCCAACAAAAAACGGGCACGCGGAATATCGACCAAACTGGCCGCCTGACCTGAGGTTAAACGCCCCGACTCGAACAACTTGACAGCCAGCGCCATGCGCGCTTCCTGCTCAAATTCTTGTTGAGAGAGATTGAGTGCGGCCCTCAGCGCGTCTGGATATTCGATACACAATGTACTCATCGGGTTATAGGGGTCAGGTCTTGCATTGCAGCTTTTCCCTTTCGAACCGTTTTACCGCGCGGCTGACAGTCGCGTAGTGGGCGCCAAAGAAGTCGGCAATTTCCTTCATGGAATAATCGCCCGAGAGATAGGCCTTCGCCATGGCCTGATAGGGTGGTCCTTCCTGCCTATAGGCTTCAAGAGGCCTGGCCATCGGCCGCCTCTGCCGCCGGGGCACCTCGCGCAAATCGTTCCCCGAGGGGAGAAGTGACTGGATTTCGTTCAGGAAAGTGTCACCGCCGAGGTAGATTTGATTCTTGAGGTTTTCCCACAGATTGGGCAACCCAACGCCCGCGCGGACAAAATCGACATAACGACGAACAGCCAACGCCCTATCGGTCGCAAACTGGCCGAGAATCCAATCGGATTCCAGCCACAAGGGGGCCGCTTCCTCCCCCACCGTGGCGCGATAACTACTCCATGACCAGTCACGACAATCCGCCACCATCCCCGCACGGACGGGATTGAGAACGACATAACGGGAAAGTTCGAGCAGGTAGGCATCTTTCTCCACCAGGATGCCCTTGAACCGCCCCTGAAAAACATGCCCAACGCGACCATGGGTTCGGTTTACGCGCTGCGTGTAGACACCGTTCAATTGACGCATGCCTTGGGAAAGGTTTCCCTCAGGCGTTTCCACCACGATGTGGTAGTGGTTCGTCATCTGACAATAGGCGTGGCACACCCAATTAAACCGCTCGCAGACCTGGCTGAAAACCACCAACCAGGTACGGCGGTCATCCTCAGAGAAATAGATGTCTTCACGCCGATCACCACGACTGGTGACGTGATAAAGACCTCCGGACAGTTCGATTCTCAAGGGTCGCGCCATGAAGTCATTCTGGCATCTAAGGATGCGTTATAGCAAGACCTGACCCCGTGTCCCGCTGACCCCGTGTCCCGCTATTGTTCCATCATGCGGCCAGGGTCTCAATGAGCTGTCCTCGTCTTTGCAGCAAAGTAATGCCTAGTTCCAAGGCCATTTGCTTGACATCATCCTCAACAGAAAAAGTAGCCAGCGCCAGATGAATTCTGTAGTTCCGATACTCCGGGAACAGTCGCATGAAGTGCTTCACCTTGCGGCCCACCAACCGCTCGATATCCTTAGGATGAAGTCGGTATTTGACTTCAACGATGTAGAGCTCCTCACCGTTAACCAAGAGAAGATCATATTCTTCCTCAAGATTGCCCTTGCTGCGGGTGACATTCTTTTCAATAAAATCAAATTTAATACCGTTTAATTCAGGCTTGAACTTGAGCGAATTGAAGTAAAACTCCTCAGCCACCTTGCCTTGATTATTCCCCACACCGCCGTACATTTCAGCCAGCTTATCCAGCTTGGCATCGGTTTTGGCGAGCTGGGCATCGGTTTTGGCGAGCTGGGCGTCGGTCTTGGCGAGCTGGGCGTCGGTCTTAGCGAGTTGTTCATCGGTCTTGGCGAGCTGGGCATCGGTTCTGGCTTGTGCCTCGGCCAACTGGTCCAATTTCTGGGCCGTGCTCGCCTGTGTAACCGCCAAACTCGCTACCAGTTCTCTGAGTTCATCATCAGTCATCTTTTTCTCTCCCACAAAACACTATGCGCCCCTGAGACAAATCCTAGCACGGCCAGATCAAGCAGCCAGCATAAACAACCTCCGAGCCGCCTGCACCCTGAACGGAAAAATCCTCGAACTTCGATACGGAAACGTTTCAGGTCGCCAGCCGCTGGAAAGCAACGAGCTCAAAATCTTCAAAGAAATCGTCTCTGCCCGCGCACTGGAAATCGTTGCAAAATGGGTCGACTTTTTTATCATGCATAAACCCATCAAACCCGAAACCATTACACAGAGGCTCAAATGATCCCGCCGGTAGTCAACATCCTCACCGCCACAAAGCTGGATGGATACAAACTCAGCATCAGCTTCGACGACGGCACCCAGCAAATTGTCGACTTTCAATCATTTCTCTCTCGTTCAGTCCACCCCGCCATCCATGCATTTCTTGATGCAGAGCGCTTTGCTGATTTCCGCATTGAATATGGCGAATTAGTCTGGGGCGATTACGAACTAACTTTTCCCGTGGCAGACCTATACCGCAATCGGATAGACCACTACCCCCCACTCGAAGAAGCCGCCTGAAAGTCGGCGCCGGCACCACGGCGCCCACCCTTGAACCCTGGACCTAAACATGTTCAACACCATCTCCCTAATCGGCCTCGGCTCGCCGATGGCGACCTGACAGGGTGGTGAATACCGGCATCTCCAGGGCCGGACTGACAAGGCTTAAGCCAAAATGAGAATGGCTGCCAACCCCGCCGGCATGGCCCAGGCCATTGGCGGCCTGATAGAATGGCTGCAAGACCGCCAACAAGATTCCCTGCGACGCGCCTTCACCGCGTGGATCAAGCGCGTCCTCATACCCGGGCGACTACCCGGCGTTGTCCTGCCCGAAGTGGGCAACCTGATGGAGATCAAGACCATGCTGGCAGAAAGCGTCATCGAATGGACTGAACAATGGAAGCAGCTAGGCCGCCAGGAGGGTAAACTTGAATGCAGGCTTGAAGGCAAGTTTGAAGGCGAATCCGCCATGCTGGAACGCCTTCTCATCAAACGCTTTGGGCTGCTGCCTGAAGAGGTACGGTCACGTCTGAGAAACGCCACACTTGAACAAATTGAAACCTGGGCCGACCGGGTTCTGGATGCGAAGACGCTTGATGATGTGTTTGGGGCGCATTGATGCGGGATGAGGCGAAAACCGTGGTCTGTCCCCTAATATTTGAAAGCACGCGAACTCGCTCATCCATTCCAGGCATGGCGGCTTCCTCCGGCGGGTTAACAAATATCAAATGGAAATTCCATACCGCGCTTCACTTTACTTTAAATCGCACCCCTTCCTGCCTATAGGCTTCAAGAGGCTTGGCCATCGGCCGCCCCTGTCGCCGGGGCGCCTCGCGCAAATCGTTCACCAAGGGAAGAGGTGACTGGATTTCGTTCAGAAAAGTGTCTCCGCCGAGGTTGATCCAGATAAATGCGGCAATCCTCTTCCGCGTAAAAGCACGCAGAGCGGTTATTGCCACGCTGGATCAGATGGACAGGCACACCGGGTAGCAAGATGCGGGCGCGACGGGGCATGGTTCAGGCAGGTGCTGTGTCGATGGGAGCCGAGCGGTCGTAAAGGGTTTCCGGAGCGATATCGATATTGCCAGGCCAAACGACAGTACCGTAATCGATGTGCGCGCCAAAAAAAGCGCCCGTCTCCTTTAGTCTGGAAAAGGGTTTTTTTTCCAGCAAAGGATTCATGTCAAACAATCGCCGCTCACCATTTTCAAAAACCAGTTCCAACGTATAGCCATCGCAAGCTTTAACTTCAACCACATCGAGCAAATCCGTCATGGCATCACCCTACTGCAAAGGAGCAATGCGGAAAGGCTCTTCACCATTCAAGGCGAGTGTCCAATCAGCAAGCAAGTCGTCACGGTGCAACTCTACCCACGCCTGAACCAACTTGAGTTGCTTGGGTGGGAAGTGTCCGGCAAGGATACGACCGTCCTCGATGGCAATAGACGCCTTGAAGTCCTGATAGCGCACATGAAAGTGCGGCAGATGATGGCGATCATTGTCTTCGTACATCAAGGCAACCATGATCCCGTAGAACATGCTGATGGTTGGCATCGTAAACTCCGACTGACTGAAAAAATCATCCCAATACACAACGAACGTGGTCCGTTCCCTATTGTCCCACGATTGGAGTTAGCCCTCTGTATTTGCTGATTTACTCATGGGCTTGCTGAAGAGCCGCTTGCACAATCTTTTCGTGAATGTGATACCCATGCGATCGCATGGCCAGCAGTGATTGCTGCACGGTATCGATCAATCCCCGCTGTTTAGCATCCAGCAGAACCCTAACCGTACCGATTGTTGACAGCCCATAGACGTCCCGCGCAACCTTTCGGCCTTTGCGTTCATCGATTAAAACCTGGCTGACATTCAATGTCCGAGCAAGTTGGATCACGGCCGCCTCCCCCGCATCGAGCAAACCAGCCAGCAAGGGGTCGGGCTGCTCAGACAACGTTGAAACCTCAACAAGGCCAGAACGTTTCAACTCGTCAAATGAATTTCCCGCAGGCTGCCCCGCAAGAAACTCGCGCTCAACCACATCGGGTATCAATACCGGGCCATAAAGCACTTCTGGCAGATGCAACAAACCAACACGCTCCAAGGCAATCAACGGGCCCGTATTACAGATAACCACCGGATTACTCTATGCATGAGTTTTCAAGTCTCGAAACTCGATTGCGATTTCCTCGTCATCCCAATTGACGCTAGCCGCACCCCAACGGGCGCATTCCAACAAAAAACGGGCACGCGGAATATCGACCAAACTGGCCGCCTGACCTGAGGTTAAACGCCCCGACTCGAACAACTTGACAGCCAGCGCCATGCGCGCTTCCTGCTCAAATTCTTGTTGAGAGAGATTGAGTGCGGCCCTCAGCGCGTCTGGATATTCGATACACAATGTACTCATCGGGTTATAGGGGTCAGGTCTTGCATTGCAGCTTTTCCCTTTCGAACCGTTTTACCGCGCGGCTGACAGTCGCGTAGTGGGCGCCAAAGAAGTCGGCAATTTCCTTCATGGAATAATCGCCCGAGAGATAGGCCTTCGCCATGGCCTGATAGGGTGGTCCTTCCTGCCTATAGGCTTCAAGAGGCCTGGCCATCGGCCGCCTCTGCCGCCGGGGCACCTCGCGCAAATCGTTCCCCGAGGGGAGAAGTGACTGGATTTCGTTCAGGAAAGTGTCACCGCCGAGGTAGATTTGATTCTTGAGGTTTTCCCACAGATTGGGCAACCCAACGCCCGCGCGGACAAAATCGACATAACGACGAACAGCCAACGCCCTATCGGTCGCAAACTGGCCGAGAATCCAATCGGATTCCAGCCACAAGGGGGCCGCTTCCTCCCCCACCGTGGCGCGATAACTACTCCATGACCAGTCACGACAATCCGCCACCATCCCCGCACGGACGGGATTGAGAACGACATAACGGGAAAGTTCGAGCAGGTAGGCATCTTTCTCCACCAGGATGCCCTTGAACCGCCCCTGAAAAACATGCCCAACGCGACCATGGGTTCGGTTTACGCGCTGCGTGTAGACACCGTTCAATTGACGCATGCCTTGGGAAAGGTTTCCCTCAGGCGTTTCCACCACGATGTGGTAGTGGTTCGTCATCTGACAATAGGCGTGGCACACCCAATTAAACCGCTCGCAGACCTGGCTGAAAACCACCAACCAGGTACGGCGGTCATCCTCAGAGAAATAGATGTCTTCACGCCGATCACCACGACTGGTGACGTGATAAAGACCTCCGGACAGTTCGATTCTCAAGGGTCGCGCCATGAAGTCATTCTGGCATCTAAGGATGCGTTATAGCAAGACCTGACCCCGTGTCCCTAAGGATGCGTTATAGCAAGACCTGACCCCGTGTCCCTAAACTACCAAACAGCTAACGCAGACAGAGCCCAAAATAAATCTTCTAATTACCATCACGATCCTGGGTCTTCGGACCACGCTTTTGCGGTTTCAGCGTTTTGCCGGTCATATTTTCCAATTTTTCCAACCACGCTTCGCCGCCCAAAGGACGTCCTGTTGTTTCTGATTGTCGAAGGCGCTTGAATTCTTCCTTGTCATCAGTAAAGTCACCCAGAAAGGCGGCGAAATCCCCATAGCGATCAAGAATGGGGACAACCTTTACCAGATTATCGTCTTTGCCCGAAAGATGCGCGGCGACGCTCGACCATCGCCAATCTTGAGCCTGTCGCACAAGCTTGGCACGCACCGGATTGAGGGAAACGTAGCGCACCGCATGGTACAGATGCACCTCATCCATCACGACAGAACCAAAGCGCCCCTGCCACAAATGCCCAGTCGTTCTCAGGCGTGCGTTGATATAAGCCGTGTAGCGGCGATGCGCGTCAGCAAACGTCTGGCGTAAGCCATCTCTATCAGACGGCACCGCGATGAGGTGGACATGATTGGGCATGAGGCAGTAGCACCAGATTTCTGTCCCGGCCCTAAGGGCGGCGTCGCTAAGCAGATCAATGTACAGTGCGTAGTCGCCCTCCTCAAAGAAGACGCGATTTCGCCGGTTACCGCGCTGCGTAACGTGATGGGGGTGACCAGGGACAACTATTCTCGGTAGACGTGCCATGCTATGATGATGACGCAATTTGTTTATTTAGTAAACTGTAACCGAAATTCATAATTCCAATCCTCGTTGACGCACACATAACGTGTGCATAGAATGCACACATGCCACCGTCTAAAATCTACAACTGGAATGCAGATAAAAACCAGATGCTGGTTCAGGAACGTGGTATTTCTTTTGAAAGAATTGTGTTTGAGATCAGCATGGGCAACGAAGTCGCCGTGGTCATGCACCCCAACCAGGACAAGTACCCCGGGCAGATGATTTCTGTGGTCGAGGTGGATGACTACGTTTACCTCGTTCCGTTTGTCGAGACCGAGTCCGAGTCCGAGATTTTTCTGAAAACCATCATTCCCAGCCGCAAAGCCACCCGACAGTTCAGGAGCAAGCCATGACCCAAAAAACCCACTACGACGACGAAGAACTGGAGATCCTGCAGGCCCTGGAGGCGGGCACATTGAAGCCCGTCACTGATTCCGCGCAGCGCACTAAGTCACACCGGGCGGCGGCCACTGCCACCTTCAAGAAAGACCAGCGCCTGAACATTCGCATTTCCAGCCGCGACCTGAAAAACCTGCAGGCGCGCGCCTTGGAAGAAGGTGTTCCGTACCAGACACTGGCTGCCAGCTTGCTGCACAAATACGTCAGCGGTCATTTGGTCAATCATCGGTGAGCTAGGTGAGCTTACGGTGCGCTGCAATAAACGCACTCCAAAACAAGAAACCCCGCTTTGTCCTCTTGTCTGGTTGGGTTTGAGGATGAAGTGGGGTTCTTTGCGTTTAGGGAGTGGTTCAGCGGCTGGCCAGCGTCAACGATTCTCAGTAGACGTGCCATGCTGTGATGATGGTGAAATTTGTTTATTTAGTAAACTGTCACCGTAATTCGTTATAGCAAGACCTGACCCCGTGTCCCGCTATTGTTCCATCATGCGGCCAGGGTCTCAATGAGCTGTCCTCGTCTTTGCAGCAAAGTAATGCCTAGTTCCAAGGCCATTTGCTT
>Ga0233422_10001193_pt1 | contig 11795 bp, 8 predicted proteins | sample Watercolumn_Mata_2_FD_182724 | JGI IMG/M metagenome (GOLD analysis project Ga0233422, IMG submission 182724) | Freshwater microbial communities from Lake Matano, South Sulawesi, Indonesia - Watercolumn_Matano_2014_110_MG | ecosystem: Environmental > Aquatic > Freshwater > Lake | place...
GATACGGCTCCCCCCTGAGGCCGTCGAATACATAGTCCGAACTGATTTGAACCAGCACCGCAGCGGCTTCCGAGCACGCACGCGCCACATTTTCAGCCCCGCGTGAGTTGACCGCAAAGGCCTTCTCCTCGTTGGACTCACAGCCATCAACGTCGGCATACCCAGCGCAGTTGAAAACCGTTCTCGGGTCCCATTGTTTTATCTGCTCCCGGACGGAGTCAAACTCGCGGATATCCACGTCATCATGACCAAGGGCCACAGCGCGCAAGCCTGCCCCCTTCAAAGCCAGAGTCAGGTTCGTTCCGAGCATTCCCCGGGCGCCAATCACAAGGTAGGGTTCTTGAAATCCGTCCAAGGGTCCCTCCGCTGAGATCTTAGGAGTTGAACTCCATGCCGTTTTTTGCGTATTATGGTCGCGATGCCATCAGATAAAGTCCGGTGATATCGCAGCGTTGGTTTCCCCTCTCCCGCTCTGTGGTGACACGAGGAGCGGACAGGGGAGGGCCGGCGAATCGGTCACCCTCTTTATTGCCATCTATCCCCCGCAGCGCGCAAGTTGCATCATGCAAGGATTTCTCAGGCAAGCGGTTGACAGGGATTCCGTAGCGGTCCGAAAGATCATGAGACCGTGGACAGAAGCCGACCCGTCGGTCTCCGAAGCTCTTGACGTCTGGTTCAGAGACCGCGCGCCGGAGTCCGCGCGGTGCACGGTCCTGGAGGTGGACAAGACTCTGCGCGCCGCATGTCTTTGGAACACCGACCAGGCAGGTCAAGTGAATCTACTTGGACTCGGGGCCGCAGCGGAGGCAGCCGAGGCCGGGATAGACACACGGCTCTTGAGGGAGCTGATACTTGAATGGGTCCAAGGGGGGACCGTGACAGCCAACGTGCTCGCGGCGCCAACCCTTCCCGCGTCCATATTTCATTGCCTGCGTGGATGCGGCTTCTTCTTTGAAGGAAGATCTGCGGAATTGGGCCCTGCTGACAGACCGAGCGTGCGATTGCGCAAGTATTTTCTCTATCGCACTATTCACCAGGACGAGCTGATTGGTTTTCTCCAGGAGTTGATGACCTCTTTCGGGTACGAAGTGCGCAGAGAGGGGCCCGGTTTCCGTTACCGGGCAAGAGAAGAGTTTCGTAGACCCTTCCTTTTCGCACAGTGGCATGAGATTACCGTGAGCGGATCGGACCTTGTCGTGCATCCGCCAGCCCGCATCCTGGATTGGTACGAACTCGAGACGCTCTTCTATCCTCTAAGAATATGCGGCCGAGACGAGAGACCGCTTTTCTTACCCATGGAAAAGAAGAGGGCAGAGCAGTTGATGGATCTTTCGCAGCACGATCCGCTCCAGAAAAGCCTTTTTGAAGCGAGCGGCGAATGCCAGGAGCGCGTTCTCAGACTCAACAACCTTACTTATAGCCATCCGGTAGGGGGATCGGCTATTCGCAAGGGACTGCCGTTCCTGTTCTACGTGAACAAGATCGGGGTCGTAGGTGCGGCCAAGGTCGAAGACGCATACCTGGACGAACCGGACAACGTGTGCCGCAAGCTGCAAGAAATCGGGGAAATCGACTCGCAAGACGTACATGAGCAGGCAGCAACGGCAGGGCCGCGCATGGGAATGGTGCAGGTGATCACCTACCAGTGGTATCAGGCGTTCAGTAAAGCAGTGAGCCTCGAAGAGATCCGCGGGATAGACCCGAGCTTCAATCCGCAGCGAACGCGCTTGGTGTCCAGCCGCCTCTTTGACGCAATCGTCGCTCGGGGAGCTTCCTGAAACTCTGAACGTGCTTTTTGATTCACGCGCGGACGAGAACTTCTTTCCTCAGCCTCCAACGCTTCAGTAGGACCGGTATCCTGCCGGTCCCGTGAACGCTTCCTCATCATCGAATGACCGGCAAGATGCCGGTCCTACTATAGAATCTGAACCATCATCAGGGGCCGCGTCCTACACGTAACTGAATGAGCACCCCCTGGCTCGCCTCGATGTTGATTCGCTCACCCATCTGTGATACAAGCCCTCGCATCGTTGAGACGGGACTGTTCAGGCCCTCTCGTCCAAGGTTCGTTGTCCATAGGTGGGCTGCATGCCTGAATCGGGTTGGGAAGCATTTCGTCCACGGGTCATTTCTACCCTTCCCTCCAATCTCGGCCTTTCCTGGTTGGGCGTCGCTTCGGAGAATCCGTGGGAGCCGAGCGCAATCCGCGGCTTAGGCTTTCATAGCGGGAAACTGTTGACACGCTTGCCTTCGCGCTGGTAGGCTTGATTGCTGGTTTTCAGAAGGGCTGCCCAATGAAGAAAACGAAGAAATCTATCCTCGCCTTTGGTAAGATCCTCGATACCGTGAAGTATCGCCTCAAGTTCGCCCATTTTCCCTATTTGGCCCAAGCCGTGGTCAAGGAAAGGGCTCGGTCATCGTCCGGACTGCTCATCTTGGACGTGGGGTGCGGTCCGGGGAATCTCGCAGCCTTTTGTGGCACGCCCGCGGAGTCCACGTGGCTCGGCGTGGATCTGTGGGAACACCAATTGCACCAAGCTCGCGACAAGGGGTTGTACCAACATCTCTTTCAGGTCAACTTGATCGAGGGGCTCCCCTTTCGCGACGATACCCTCGACCTGGTAATCTGCAACGAAGTGCTTTTGTACTTGCCCAATTCAAGCCATCTAGTGGCAGAGTTCTATCGAGTGTTGCGACCGGGGGGAAAGGTCTTCATCTACAACGCCATCTCCTGGTTTCCCCGAGTCATGTATGCGCTCAAGAGGGCGATAAGGAGTATCCATCAAGAAGAGAACTCCATAGCTTTCGACACGCAAACCGACTGGAAGGGGACGCGCAGACCCTGTCGTATCAAATATTACTCGCTTCGGTCGCTCATAGATCAGATCAGTTCAGCACGATTCGAGGTTGAGCACGTGACCGGGTTCCGGCTGTTCCGAAATAGACTCCGCTTCTTGACTTACCTCGAGAATTTTGGGTGGTATTATCGTTTGACTACGTTTCTGGCCGGTCGGTACCCTCAGCTCGCTGCGGACGTCATGGTCGTGGGGGGCAAGAAGGACCTCAAGCCCGAGGAAACCAGGCGTCTCAAGGCGCGTTCCGCGGCTTAATTGATCAATGCGCGCTCACGTCCCTGTCGTTCGGCAGGACTTCGCCTACAAATCGGATCACGGCACTCGCGAACGAATCCCGGCCAGTGAAGCTATGAAGGGGCCCACGGAGTAGCCATGTGCCGCGGGCAGGAGAACATGCTCTACGAATACCGAGGAACCAGGCCGCGCTTGGGCAAAGACGTATTTCTGGCCCCCGGCGTGATCGTCCTGGGAGACGTCGAGATAGGTGACGGAACGAATCTCTGGTTCTATACGGTCGCCCGCGGGGACGTATATCCCATTCGCATAGGCCATACAACCAACATTCAGGATCATTGCATGCTCCACGTCACCGGAGGCCGCTTCCCCCTCACCATAGGGAACCACGTCATCGTCGGACACCGGGCCGTGCTTCATGGATGCACGGTCCACGACCACGCGCTTGTCGGAATCGGCGCGCTCGTTCTGGATGGGGCGGTGGTCGAGGAGGGCGCCTGGGTGGCGGCAGGGGCAGTGGTAATTCCGGGAAGTGTCATCCCTGCGAACAAGCTCGCGGTGGGTATTCCCGCGCGGCCTGTCCGGGAACTCACCGACCAAGAGAAAGCCTTCCACGTGGCCAACTCGGCCAGTTACCTCGAATACGGCAAGGACTTCCATCAACGGGTGCGCGCTCTGGATTAAGCGCCCGACGCGTCTTATCACCTCAACGACGGTAAAAGAAGCCGCGCACGGATGGACCCCGTCTGACACCTTTTTTCGGGTCCCTGGTTTAGGGCCGGCAGAGACGCCGGCCCCTACTATTTTGTGGCTCGGGGATCTCTGGGGGCGGTGCGGAACAATTTTTCTCATGTTTTACTTTAACTATTGACAATAATCTCTCGGTATGTTTTAGTAATTTTCGTTGGACGGCAACGCCACCCATTAGATCACGGGAGGAACTCGCATGCCTCATTCACACAACATTGACTACTACCTGTCCCGCATGGAGGACGAATCCCTGGCCGAGGCACTCGCAGACTTCGAGGACCCTCTGGAGGGCAGGTCCCTTGACCTGCTTTCCGATTCAGGTCTCGATGATGAATTCTCTGATGATACGCTCAGCTTGAATTTAGACGAGTTTTGACAACCTGTCGGGTCAGACCTTCACGGCGGCCGGTTGGGAATGAAATCCCTTCCGGCCGTTTTAGTTCTGCGCCAATTCTGTGTTGCCTGGTCTACCCAAGCGCCGCGGGTTCGACAAAAACGACCTGTTTTACGGCACCGAGACTCTTGAGGTCTTCCACGGAAATCTCCCCTATAACGGTCTTTCCTGTGCTCGCCTTGAACGTAATTTTCAGGCCCTTTTGTTCGAGGAGTTTGAACAGATCTTCGGTCGCTTGCGAGATCCATACCTGGACAGTGACCTTTCCGTCTTTTACGCGTACGCTGCTCTCAACTGATGTCCTTCCTTGCTGCGCTTTGCACAGTAGCGCTCGCAGCTCAGGAGCGAGTTTTCCGAGCCCGTCCTTGTCGTGGCTCTGGACTTCGGAATCTCCGGTCGCGTCCAGAGCATCGGCTTCTTTGGGAACGGAGTTTCGCTTTTCTCTTTCGACCAAACGACCTTGAAGCAAGCCTATTCCGACGCCCTCCTCTCGAACTCGCGAGCCGGCCGACGGGGCCTTGCCGGGTATGCCCATGTAGCTCATACTGGGCACGGGCATCGTCCTTGCTGCTTTCTGCTCGCCGAAGACCCCTTCTCTGCTCACTCCGTCGGGCATTTCCACCGGCACAACGACCCGGGTCGGCTTGCCGTCCACCGTTACGGTGGTCTCTTCAACAGCTACAAAACTGGTGAACTGGGTGAGTATTCGATGCGCGAGCGCGACCCGAACGATCTCTTCCTTGACTTCTTTCTTCGGCGCGCCGCGCTGAATGCCCATGAGGTCCTGATCCATAAGGTCATCCACCTTTGCCCTGGCCCAGAGCGCGGCCAGGGCGCGGTTTGCCGGGTCCTTATCCGGAAGGTTCATGGGCACTTTCTGCTCGTACGGCTTTCCACCGCTGAATCCTCTGACGGTGACGGCGCCCTTTCCCGCTGCTGTATAGCGGGCCCTGAAAACCAGCGGCTTGCGAGACCAGAGGTCCGAGATCTCCGCCGGGTACTGGTCTTCCACTAAGACCCCCTCAAAAGAGAGCGAGATGTCGGTCAGGACCGGCGCCGCAATGCGCTCATAAAACTTCCGCGCCACTTCTTCGCCGGAGCTGTTCAACAGTATGTATTCGACTTCGCCGCCTCCGACGCGTGCCATGGTGTCCAATAAGAAGCGATTGACCGAATTGCCGGCCCCGAAGGGAAACCAACGGCTCTTTCCTCGGAGTTTTTTGACCAGTGAGATGATTTCGAAATCATTACCGACATAGCCGTCAGTCATGAACGTAACGATACGCAACCGGTTGGCGTCGGGTTGGGTTTTGGCCACGGCCTCGACCGCGGGCCCCATCCAGGTGCCTCCGTTCGCCTCGAGTGAACTCAAGTAGCGCAGGGCCTTGTCCCGGTTTTCTTTCGTGCTTTTTCTAGGTTCAGGGAAGAGCATACGCGCACCGACATTGAAGTCGATAATATTGAACGTATCCTCCGGGTTCATGTGGTCGATGAAATATTTCATCGCGTCCTTGGCTTTTTCCAAGGGTTTTCCTCGCTGAGAACCGGAGCAGTCGATTACGAATATCATCTCCCGGGGAGCTATCTGATCGGGCTTTACTCGTTTCGGCGGGATGACGATCAGCGTGACGTAGCCTTCTTTGCCGTCCTTGTGCGTGAGTACCGCGGATCGCACCTCGTCCCCCGCGACAAGATATTTCAGAACGAAGTCTCGGTTCGGTATCTCCTTCCGGTTCTTCAGGGAGACCCGGGCCCGGTTCGTTCCGGACCGTTCGATCGTCACTTCGTGAAGCTTGGACTCAATCTCGGAGATGGAGACACCTGCGTCGATGGAGACGGTCAGGTCGATATCATGTCCCGCCCTGGTCCCTTCGGCGGTAACCGGCGGGGTTATGCGGCTTGCATCGGGCACGTGGGTGGTGTCTTCCGCCCACCCCGCGCCCTCACGTCCCACCGGCCGGCCGGGAATGAACCTCGGCCCTACAACCATGGGAAAGACGAAGCCGAACGCGCCGTCTTCGTACGGAAGGACCTCGACGTACTTGATCGTGATCAGGACCTTTTCCCCAGGCATAATGTTTGCCACTGACTGGGTGTAGATGTTGGGGCGCTCCTGGTCGAGCAGGGACGCGACGTGTCCTCTGTCCCGAGCGCGCTCGTAGATTTGTCGCGCTTCTTCTCGCCGCTTGATCTCTCCCCTGACCACGCGGTCACCCACGTGCATGACCATTTCGTCCACAGCGCCCTTCTCTGACAGGGGAAACGTGTACACAGCCTCGATCTTTTCCTTCCGAGGATTGTGGAATGTCTGCGTGACGCTGACCCTGGCAACGAAGCCGGTTATTTCAGCAGTAACTGAGGTATGTTCCAGCGGGCAGCCCTGGCCTTCTTTGCCGTCAGGTTCGATGATGGTGAGCGCCCCCTGACCGGAGGGAGCCGAATAGACGGCGGCACAGGAAATGAGAAGGATCAGGCCGGCAAGCGCAACAGCCTTTCTGAGACAATGTGACGGTCTGTTCATAGCGGTAATCCTCTTCATCAGGTTTGATGCGCGGACCTTCCGGTCCGGCTGGTCATGACCTTTGGAAGAGGATTCGCGGACTGTTGGAAAACGTTACAATCAGGAATTGTGTAGAAAGCGGTTAATGTACGATCTGAGCTTACCCATCTTGTCTTTGGGAAATTCGTCTATGATCTTCTTGATTTCTGCGTAGCGCGGGTCCTCGCGGAGATTGCGGTAGGGTTGGGGTGGGGGCTGCGTCACGGATTCATCAAGGGTTCCCATCTCTGGACTCCTCGAACATGATTCTCTCACTGTCTTTCGAGACGCCATCGCTCATATTTCAGAACGCTCCGATTGTCAATGAGAAACAACCGTGGCCTATAGTAGGGTAACTATGGAGTCCTTACGCGATAATTTCAATGAGAGCATTACTGAACCAGCGTAACATTTTTCTTTGACACAGGAATTCTGATTTGATATTGCGTCGAAGAGAACATGAGCCGGGGTTTTGTATGTTTTCCATGAGGTCCGGACGCTCGACGCACGTGGTGAAGTTGCCCAATCACTCCCTCGTGCATGGCCTTATTCTCGGTACACTGGGTGCGCTTGTAGCGCTGGGCTCGACGACGCGCCTCTACGAATTAAGAGAGTTCTTCCCGCTTCAACTTCCCCGAGAACTGAACGCGTACCTACTGAACTACCTACCGTTCATACTCGGGACATTCCTCACCACCGTCGCCGCTCTGGCCGGTTTGATCGTAGGAGTCAGCTGGGTGGTCGGCGGCCTGCGCGAGGTCTCACGGCCGCGAATCTTGCTGCGCCGAGTAGGGGACTATTACGTACCCGAAGGTGTCTCCCTCGGATTGAAAGAAGGGGTGATTCATTCGTATGATAAATCACCTTCGCTTGTGTTCTGGCTTCTTGGCAAGGTGTGGTCCAACGCACGGTTCATTTCCGAGATCCCCGCCGAGGCGGTTCGGCAGAACGTCAGGTTTGTGTGGAAGGCCCTCTTCTTAGGTATTGTCGTTCATTTCTGTTTCAGGGCGCTCGAATTGCTGCCCCCCTATTTGGAAAGCTGGGGGCTGGGCGCCGGCTATGTTATTCCATCAGCAGTGCCTTTTTACGGTCTGCTCGCCATCGTGTGCGTAATTAAACTTGCCATAGCGCTGAGCCTTATTCCGCTCAAGAGGCCATCCGCAGCCAGGGAAATGGATTCAATGATTGTCGAGGGCAAAGGCCATCCCGCGGTGTTTTTTGCCATCTTGGAGGAGGGTTCGAAGGTCTTCGCCCACAGCGCTTCTCCAAATAAGATTTCTCGATCGAAGATCGTCGCGTGTGAGGACGGGGAGACGTTGATCGGCACCCTCATCGAGAGTTTTCCGGAGTACATCAGGAGCACCTGTCGAACCGCGGCGTTCATCAGTTTATTGGTTGGATCGGTGATGGTACTGGTGGGATTTCTCCAGATCATCTTGACACAATATCCCACCTTTTCAGTAAGTTACGAAGATTTCTTTCGGTTATATCTCATGAGCGTTCTTATGGACATCTTGCTCAGTGTGCTCCTTATCATTCTGGGCAAGGGATTCCTCGAGGAAGCGAGATCGCTCAGTTCCGTGTACCGTTTCCGGTCGAGCCTGGTGTATGTGGAAGCCAAAGGGGATTTCGAGCAAAAGATGCTGCCCGATCTGGGCAAGATCATATCCCCTGAGCGTCTCTTCAACCCGTTGACCGCGTGTGCCTTCAACGTTCGCTACTTCTCGGCCGAGGCCATTTCCGAGGCATTGAATCCCGAAGGTGTGCGCGAACTGGTGAGTCTTGAGACTTCGGCGCGCTTGAACAAAGACGTGGCTCGCTTGAAGTACCTCCCATTTCAGGTGACATTTCGGGAGCGGTACCCTTCCGCGTGGATCAGGGTGGAACATGAGGAAGCGGATGATGGCGCTGAAAACATCATCGCAACGGCCCCAGACCAGGTTGAGATCGCTCCCGACGCTTCCGGAGAAGTTGCCTACGTGCAGGGCAAGTGAATGACACAGCGCTGGTATCCGTTCAGTTATGTTGGGCGAAAATCCCCCCTTCCCCCCTCAAGAAAAGGGGAGTAAAGAGGCGATGCGCGATTCCCCCCTTTAACAAAGGGGGATTAAACAGGATTTATTCAATGGACCTGGGGGTCCTTCGTGACTGTCGCCGACGGGCCGGACACGTGGGGGAACAATTTCTCACGGGTTCATGTCACCATCACTAGGACCATTCATATGAACCGTCGTTCAGTGTCTGTCGTGCAAGAGAACCGGTTGAACGATACCCTGTTGCATTTGCCTCGCCTGGAGGCCCATTTCGAAATATGCAAGACGGCTGAGCCACGCGTGCATTTCTGTCAAAGATGCGGGAATATTGATGCAACGTGGGCGCTTCGGGGAGCATGAGGTGAGAAGATGAGAGCTTCGTACCTGAGTATTGCAGTCGCTGCGTTAGGCATCATGCTAGTAGGCATGGTGGGCCTTTCGTTCGGCGAAGATCAGCTCGTCATCAAGAGAAAGGACGGGACCGTCCAAAGGGTCCCGCTCCCATTCGCTCCCGACGAGATCGAATCCTTCCAGGTCGAACCCTCGCGCAGGCCAGCAGCCCGGCCGGGGGAAGAGCCTCGGCCCACCACTCAACCCCGGCCCGCGCCACGGATCGGCGAGGGAGAGAGGCCGCCTGCGCCCGCAGAAGTGACTCCTCGCGTGCCCAGACCCGGCGTCACAAGACCGCCGATCGAAAGAGAGGAGCCGAAGCCTACGGGTCCAAGGGCCGTCGAGAAACCTGCCCCCCGCGAAGCCAGACCACCTGCTGAGAGACGTCCTCCGGCAGAACCTGGTATCACACCGGGCTTAGGCGAGTTCAACGTCAACGTGTACAAGCTGCCGGACAACATTCGCGCCATACCGGAGTATAGCGCTTTACGGCCTGTGAAGATCATCTCCGGCGACCGCGTAGACCTGCAAGGTGCGAAAGGGGTCACCGAACCCGCGGGCATTCCGGAGAACACGGATGGATTGGGATTGCGCATCATGGGGACCTTCAAGGTGACAGGTGAAGGGATCTTCCGGTGGCGCGTCAACTCCAAAGACGGGGCCAGGCTCCATGTGGACGATAAGACGGTGACGGAAAATGATGGCGTTCATGAGCCCTCATCTAAAGTTGGATTTATCCACTTGGCCGAAGGTGTGCATACAGTGATGCTGGACAGTTTCAACTCCAAGGATGGTCCGGTATTACAGTTGTTCGTCACACCACCCGTCGGTCAGGAAGAGATTTTCTCCATCAACAAGGGCCTCGCTGGCTGGCTGGAACCGGCCAAGCCTTATGACGTGCTCTGGGGACAGGTCTACTTCATGCCTAAGGGAGATTACCCAAAGGGGCCGGATTTTTCCAAGATTAGCCCGATCGGGCGGACAATAGCCCAGGAGCTGAGCCTCTCAGCAGGCGCGGAGTTCCCTGGTGTCCCCGGTCGGAAGGACATGCTGGGTGTACGATATGAAGGGTTCTTTAACGTCAAGGGAGCGGGGATCTTTGCCTTCAGGCTCCGGACGGACGATTTTGCTAAACTCACGATTGGAAACCACGCGATTGCAGAGGTTACGGGGGGACTCAAGTCCAGTCCTGACGGAAAGATCGGATGGGCTTTTCTTCAGGAAGGCAGCTACCCCATGACCGTCGAGTATTTCCATGCCAAGGGAGACCCGACCCTGCAACTGTTCGTAACTCAGCCGGAAAGGCAGGAAGAAGTCTTTTCACCGGGAGTGCCTTTGGAAGGGTATGCCTCCGACACGGAACAACTGCACGCGATCCCGGCATTCGTCTACTTCCTCAAGCCCAACACCAGAAAAATGCCCAACTACAACTCTTTAACCCCGTCAGGAATGTTTTTCACCAAGGCCATTGACTACCCCTCAGATAGGGGCTCGCGAGAATTCCCCGGAGTACCAAAAAGAGACGAGTGGCTTGGAATAAGGTTCTACGTGAAGTTCTCTCTTACCGATCAGGAGCAGGGCGAATACAAGTTCCGGATCGTGACCGACGACGCGGCGAGGCTCATTGTCGGTAAGAAGCTTGTTGTGAGCGCGGAGGGATTCGGCACGGTCCAGGAAAAGACCGGAACCGTAACCATGGCTGCGGGAAGTCACGAAATGTTTCTAGATTATATGCAAGGCACTGGGCCAAGCGGAATACAACTCTACATCACACCGCCGGGAGGAGACGAGAAGATCTTCTCATTTCAATAGGAATCGTTCGGCCTCGTGGGGCAACAGGAAACTGCGCGGTGTTAAAGGTCCCGGTAGGACCGGCATCCTGCCGGTCCCCGTGGCATTCTGCCCGGCAATTGATATGAAAATGGACCGGCTGGAAGCCGGTCCTACTGTTAGTCCTCAACCACCATTCAGGGTTTCTCTCGCTCGTGGCAATTCTCGATAGGGCTCACTTCCGGGGATCACTTCTTCCCGATATTCACCACCCAACCGTACGGATCCGCACCGAGACCGGTCTGCATCTTCGTGATTGTTTCGAATAACTTGGAGGACAGCTCTCCGGTGCCGCCGTCAGCGACGGTATAGTCTTTCCCTTTGTACCGAAAGCTGCCGACCGGCGAAATTACGGCCGCGGTGCCCGTCCCGAACACTTCCTGGAGGCTCCCATTGCCGGCAGCTTTAACCACTTCTTCGATGGAGATGCTCCGTTCAGTCATCTTCATTCCCATGTCTTTCACGAGTCGAATAACAGAGTCCCTCGTGACTCCGGGCAGGATCGTCCCCTCCAGCGCGGGAGTGACCACCTCGTCATTGATGCGGAAGAAGATGTTGCTTGTCCCCACTTCCTCTATGGAAAGTCTGTCAACGGCATTCAGCCACAACACTTGCGTAAACCCCGCCGCATGGGCTTCTTCTGCGGCCAACAGGGATGCCGCATAGTTGCTCAACGTTTTTGCTTCGCCCACGCCTCCTCTGCAGGCTCGGACGTACTTGTCAGCCACCATGATCCTCGTCGGAGCGAATCCTTCGGGGTAGAAGCAAAA
>Ga0233422_10001194_pt1 | contig 11776 bp, 12 predicted proteins | sample Watercolumn_Mata_2_FD_182724 | JGI IMG/M metagenome (GOLD analysis project Ga0233422, IMG submission 182724) | Freshwater microbial communities from Lake Matano, South Sulawesi, Indonesia - Watercolumn_Matano_2014_110_MG | ecosystem: Environmental > Aquatic > Freshwater > Lake | place...
TATAACTGATAATTAAGAAAAAATCTTAGTTATTAATTATTAGTTATTAATTATTTTCTCTATACTTCAATTACCACAGGCAATACCATCGGCCTTCTCTCGGTTTTATTATACAGAAACTGGCCGATTTTGTCTCGCAAATTATCTTTAACATACGTCCAGTTTATCGGATGTCCGGCCAATGTCGTATCTTCAACAATTTCTTTTACTTTTTTTCTGACATCCGATAAAAGAGCTTTTGATTCTTTAAGATAAACAAATCCGCGCGAGATAATGTCCGGACTGTTTTTAAGTTTGCCTGTTTTTGAATCAATTGTTGCGATAATCACAAACATTCCGTCTCTTGCCAGCATTTGGCGGTCTCGTAAAACAACTTGTCCGATATCGCCGATTCCCAGACCGTCAACAAAAACATAGCTGGTATCAACTTTTTTATTTAAAACTTTTGCCTCGCGGTTATGGAATTCTAAAATAGAACCATTGTCCAAAACAAAAATTTTATCTTTTGGAATGCCGGTTTCAATTGCCAGCTTTGCCGCTTCTTTGAGAAAAAAATGGTTAGCGTAGGACGGAATGAAATAATCCGGCTGGATTTGCTTGATTATTTCTTTGATGCTTTGGGCGTTGCTGTGTCCGGAAGTATGGACATCCATAATGTCGTTATGAATTACATTGTCGCACTGCCGGTATAAGCTGTCTTTCAGGCGTTGGATGGTGCGTTCGTTTCCCGGAATAACCGATGAGGAGAAAATAATTGTATCTTGCTTTTTGATTTTAATGAATTTATGTTCGCCGGTCATAATGCGAGAGAGAACCGCGTTACCTTCGCCCTGCGCGCCGGTGCAAAGAATAATCAATTTATTTTCGGGATGTTTATGGATTTCTTTAACCGGAATTAAAGTTTTTTCGGGAATTTTAATATAGCCGAGCTCTTTGGCGATTTCTACGTTAATTTTCATGCTGTAGCCGTCTAGGGCAACCTGTTTGCCAATCTTGGCGGCATATTCAAGAATATGCCCGATTCTTTTAATTTGCGAGGAAAAAGTGGCGATAATGACCTTGCCGTTTGCTTCGTTGATAAGTTTTTCCAGATTAGCATACATTTCTTCCTCGGTGGTTGTTGTCGGCCGCGTATCAATCGCGCCCAAGCTTTCTAACATCAGGATTTTTGGAGGGGGTAGGGAAGACAGATGGTTATACGAAACAGGATTTTGATCTATCGGCCCTTTTTCCATTGTCCAGTCGCCCGGATGGATAATGGTTCCTGATGGCGTATTTAAAATAACCCCGACCGCGTCCATAATAGAGTGTTCAACATTGAAGAAGCCGACCTTAAATTTGCCGAGGTTCAATTTTTCGTCAAGCGAATTTATTTTAATCGTTTTCAGATTTTTGGCGGATTTATCATGATAATCCTCAAGGCGCCTTTTAATCAAAGCAAGGGTCAGGTCGCGGCCGATAACCGGCGGATAGCCGAGTTTTTTAAGGAGTATCGGCGCGGCGCCGATATGATCCAGATGGCCGTGCGAGAAAATCACGCCGCGGATATTTTTTTCCTTGCCGCGCAAACTGCTTATGTTGGGAATGATATAATCAATTCCGTGCATTTCTTCTTCGGGAAACTGCAGGCCCATATCTAAAATAACAATATCGTTTTCATATTCAAATATGGTCATATTGCGTCCGACTTCTTCCATGCCGCCAAGAGGAATAATTCTTAAAACGCCCAATTTAGCTTGGGTTGCGCGCTGATGGCGCCGACCGTAAGGTCTTCTGCGCCTTTGTCCATGCCGGACGAATGATTTTGTTTTTTGTCGGGTAATCACCTTTAATTTTTAATTCTTAATTATTAATTTTTAATAAATAACAAAATTTTTAATTTAAAAATTAAATCATTAAAAATTGTTTAAAAATTGAAAATTAAAACTTAAAAATTTAGCGTAGTGGGCAGGAGAGGATTTGAACCTCCAAGGTATTGCTACCGCTAGCTCCTGAAGCTAGTGCGTTTGCCAATTTCGCCACCTGCCCGAATTATTTTTGTAATTCTTGTTGGATGTCAAAACTTCTTAATTGCGAAGCAATTACAGGCAACAAAGTTGTTGATTATGTTTTGAATTTTGAATTATTTTTGTCCAGAACAAGTTCTGGCGTCCAGGTTGTTGCTTTTTGAAAATGTTCATTTTAAAAAGAATAAAAATAAAAATTTAAGGCAGCTTGAAAAAAATGTTTTTCCGGTTGATATTTTTCTTAGGTTTTTGCATGCGTCCGGATTTGGCGAGGAAGTTATCGGCAATAAAATATTTTATCTGTCAGAGGGGAAAGACTCATACTTTTTTAAAAAAGAAGCGTATTTGCTGATAAGCGAGGATTTTTTAAAAAAATCAGCGCGCCGGCGAAGTAACGGGGAACCACCGTTTTTTTATTTTGTCCATTCGTATTTCTGAGGATTTTTTAAAAAATCCAGTTTTGAAATATCGTTTACTAAGTTATACATCGGCTCGGCAGGATTGATGCCAAATTTTTCTAAAAGCCAGTTAAAATCCGCGGCAGAACAGATTTTTAATTCCGGTATATTCACATAATTCATATTTTTTACCCATTTAACGAAGGACGGACCTTCGTTTGATTTTGTCGCATAATAGCAGGCGCCGTGTTTTTCTTTTATCGGTTGGTAATCGGATTTAAAGTTTTTTTCTGACCAGTTCGCCATTATGATTTCAGTGTCAAAAACATTAAGCATGAAATGAGCGTAGTCTGGAGGAATAATCAGTTTTTCACCCTTTTTTACCAGCGCGACATAAGCATCGGTAACATTATTTCCGTCGCTTTTCTGCAGCAGAAATTCGCAGCTACCTTCCAATATTTCATATATTTCCGGATAGGTCAGCGAGAAATCCGTTTTTGCGTGTTTATGCCCGAGAGTTTTAGGAAATTCGGAGCCGAGCATTTTCGGCTCCATAACGGTTATGTCGTATCGCAAATCATTTTTTTCCATTATTTCTTTGTCTTTTCCGTTTTGGCTCAAGCCGCGGTACATATAATAAACTTCAAAATTCGGCGCTGTTTTCAGCCAGTCCTGGTCGAAAAGAACATCTTTCATATCATAAAGAAATCTGATGTCGGGAATATTGTCTTTGATTAGGTTAATCACAACAGATAGCAGTGAACAGCCAACAGTTAACAAGGAGGATAATAACTTAATTTGTTAACTGCTTTCTGTTTGCTGTTTACTGATTTATTTCCACTCCCTCTGCGTTTCAATATACCAGTTTTCAATCTGCGAGAAGCGGGCGGAAGGGAAGTGGGTATTTCTTAAATCTATGCCTTTAATGTTTTTGCTCGCAGGGAAGACATAAACCGGGCTGTAGAGAAAAATAGCAGGAGCATCCTTGTTTATTGCTTCTTTTAATTGGCGATATAAATTCATTTTTATCTCTTGATTTGTTTCTTTGCGAATATTCTCTAAAATTTTATCCGCGTCTTTATTTTCATATAAAGATAAATTGAGCCCCGGATCTTTTTTTTGTGATGAGTGCCAGAAGGCGAAGGGATCTGGATTGGCGCCTAAAATTTGGCCGAAAAGCAAGCCTTCGTACTGCCTATTTTTTATTTTGTCCTGTATTTCGGCAACGCTGCTTATTTGAAAATCAACCTCAACGCCGATTTTTTCCCAGGAAGTTTTAATATAATTTCCAACTTCTTCCAGCTCCGGCCAGTTAACGGTTGAAAGTGAAACTCGCAGCGGAACCGCTTCCTTGTTGATAGTTTTAAAGCGGCGCAAGACAGTTGTTGTCGCAACTTCCGGAGTGGAGGTCGCGTTCCATCCTGCGGCATTTAAGATATTGGCTGCTTCATCAGGATTGAAAGCGGCAGTAGTTGTGTTTGCTTTTGACGCTTCAAAATCATCGCTGAAAATGAATTCGGGAACAGGGGAATTAACGGCAATTGCCTGTCCGCCCAGCATTTTTTCAACAATTTCATTTTTATCTATTGCCGTTGTTAGCGCTTTGCGCGCATTAATGTCTTCCAACGCTTTGTTTTCAGTTTGATTGAAAAAAACAGCGAAATAGCGCGGCAGGATTATTTTATTTAAGATTGGATTTAAATTTTTAATTTTTTCGAGTTTATTCGCGGAAATAAAACTTATTCCTTGCGCCTGGCCACTTGCAAAGGCGCCAATGGCCGCATCCTCGGTTTTATAAAAGCGGAATGTTATTGAGTCAATAAAAGGTTTTTTCAAATAATATTTTGAAAAGGCCGTAAGCTCGATTAGTTCAACATTGCCATCAGAGTCTTTTTCAAGGGAGCTGAATTTATACGGTCCGCTGCCTATTGGTTTAAGATTAATTTCAGTGAGTGGAAAATTTGCCGGCGTTATATTTTCCCAAATATGTTTGGGTAGGATGCCGAATGTAAGGTTTTCCAGAAAAGGTGCATAAGGGCTTTTTAAAACAAAGCGAACAGAATAATCGCCGGTTTTCTCAATTTCCGAGCCTTGTAAATTCGCGCGAAGAGGGGATTTGTAATCAGGATTTTGGATAAGCTGGACAGTAAAGACAATATCATCGGCGTTAAGCGGCTTGCCGTCGTGCCATTTAACGTCTTGGCGCATCGTAAAATCATAGCTTTTTCCGTCTTCACTAACAGTAAAATTTTCCGCCAGATCTAAAATAATTTTATTTTCACCGCCCTGCTTGATTAGGCTGGAAAATAAAATTGCCGTCAGATCGCGGTCAACATCATTGGCCACGGAAAGAACCGGATTGATGTAGCGCGGCAAGCCAAGAGCGGCTTCTGTATATGAGCCCCCGTAGTCAGGCGCGATCTCGGTGCGGTTTATATACCAGGATTTTATTGGGAAAAAAAGGCCGATAATAATAAATAAAACAAAAATGCCAAGCAGTCTTTTTTCCCAGCAAGATAATATGGAAGGAAATCTGCCCCACTGGTATTTACTTGGCCAAGCTTGTCCGCTCGGCAGTTTGAAGGGAGAGATTTTATTAAGCCAGGCAAAAATTTTAGCTTTTACAAAAGAAGCTTTTTTGATGATTGAGTTCCGAATATTGCTGAAATCAGGCATTGAATACAACGAGTAAAGCGCGCGCGCAAATTATGAATTAATAAACGGGTTGGCGAGCGCGGAGGCCAAAAAAAGGATTGCTAAAATAATGGTTATGATAAATAAAGTTTTTTCAAAGCCTCGTTTGGTGTAATACGAAGCCGCGCTGCCTCCGGTTATTGCCGAACTGCCGGCGCCGCGCTGCTGGAATAAAATTGCCACAATTAAAAGCGCGGATATGATTATTTGAATAATTGTGAAAATTTGTCCGAGTTGCATGTTTTTAGCCACTAGCCAATAGGGGATAGTTATTAGCAGTTTTAACGAATTAAATAGTTTATTAATCCTAAAATAAGGCCGGAAATAGCCAGTGTTTTCCATTGGCCGGCCAGATCAACATTGAGCAATTCACGCGCAATTAAAAAAAAGACAACGCTGTTTATTGCAATTTTAAGGATAAAACGCAGCACAAAAGTGGTTTAATAGTACTTATAATAATAGCAAAAATATGTTTATAGGTCAAGAAAAACAATAAATTTTGCGCAAACCAATCATTATTTATTCTACTGGTTTTGGAACAGATTCAATGCTTTCAATGTGGGCGCGAATGCTTTCAGGTTCAATTTTTATCAACGATATTATCGATGGATGGGCGATATAATCTTTTTTAATTATAACCTGCCGCCAGCCCGGCTTTTCTTCGGAAAGGTCAATGTTAGCTTTCAACGACTGGATATCAAGAAGTTTAAAATCGCTTTCCCGGCCGGAAAAAACAACAACAATTTCCTCTGGATAATAATCGCTTACGATATATTGGTTGCTTAAGTTTTTAAATTGGACCGGAACATTAAATCTTCGCTGAACGCTTGAGGCTTGATAGGTGAAAAAAATCCAAAGCGAAAAAGATAAAATAAGAGCGGTAATTATTGATTTATAGTTGAATTTCAGCCAGTTCAGGGAGCGTCCGAATTTTTTTTGGGGGAATTTTTGTTCGTAGAACAAGCGAAGTTTTTCTTCCAGCTCGGCAATATTGGCAGTCGGGAAAATTCTTTTATTGTGGGCAATGGAAATCTCTCCGCGTTCTTCCGAGACAACAATAACGAAAGCATCCGTGCGTTCGGCCAGCCCCAGCGCCGCGCGGTGGCGGGTGCCGAATTTTTTTGAGACAGGAACCTGTTCGGCCAAAGGCAGGTGAACGGCGAATTTTTTTATTCGGTCTCCTTCAATTATAACCGCCCCGTCGTGTCCGGGAGACGATTTATCAAAAATACTTATCAAAAGGGCGCGGGAAACCCGGCCGTCTAAAGTTATTCCGCCTTCTAAATGCCTTTCAATGTTTTCTATTCCCGGGAAAATAATAATTGCGCCTGAGCGGTGGCGGACTAAGTATTCAACCGTTCGGCTGACGGTTTTAAAAACCGCCTCAACCGGCAAACTGATTTTTCGCCGTAACCCGATTAAGCCGATTAATTCAAAAAAGCGGCGCAGTTCTTTTTGGAAAATAATGGTTAAAATAATTAAAAGGACTCCGAAAAAAGCGCTGAAAATCGTTTGGGTGAGACGAAGATTAAGAATTACGCCTAAAAGATAAAGAAGCCCCAAAAGAAAAATTCCGAAAATTATCGGAGTTGATTTGGTTTTGCGAAAAAGATAGAGAGTTAAAAATATGAGAATAGTAACAATGCCGATATCCAAAAAATCAGTCCACGAAAAAGAAAGCTTCCCCGCAAAGCTTACGAAAGAATTAAACAAAATTACCGCATTTTGAAAAATTGAAGCAAAAGACAGCATCTTAAAAAAATTATACCATTTTTCCTGACATTCGCGCAAGTTGATAAATTTTTAGCGGTATGTTATTAAGTAAGCAGTTAAGCATAAATTTAAAAGGGGGAAAGGGAATAGAGATGAAAAAGAATTCAGCGGCTTTTTCGTCTGTTGGCGGCGCGGAGCGAATTGCAAGCGGGCTTTTTAGCGCCAAACCATTGCCCATTCTCGCGGTATGCGGTAATAAAAGATGCGGAAGGATTAAAAGCGGCGATGGCTGGACAAGGTGGACAACCGGCGCATGCTCAGCGCCAAAAGAGCTTTGTCCGGAATGCGCGAAATTACTGAAATAATTTATTGCCGAAAAAAGAAAAAACAAGTGAATAAAATGCGCCAAATTATTTAATGTTTAAGCTCCAAAATGGGGCTTTTTTTAACAGGTTGCCACTAAAAACCCTTGACAAAATTCTTCCAGTGGATTAAATTAGCAGTCAACGAATTAGAGTGCTAAATAACTACATAACATAAAACATATAACAAGGGGCAAAATCGGCAATTTTGTTATGTGTTTCATGTTTCATGTTTCATGTTTTATGAACATTAAGCCACTATCAGATAGAATCTTAATAGAGCCGATTTCGGTTGAGGAAAAAACAAAATTCGGAATTATTTTGCCCGAGGCGGTGGAGAAAGAAAGGCCGGAGCAGGGGAAGGTTATTGCCGTTGGTCCGGGAAAAGTTGTTCCGGAATTAGGGAAAAGAATACCAACAAGCGTTAAGGTTGGTAATATTGTTTTATTTACTAAGTATAGTCCCAACGAAATAAAGGTTGACGGAAAAGAATATTTAATCGCTAGAGAGGAAGATATACTGGCGATACTTGAGTAATATAATAAAACAGGAAACAGTTAACAGTAAACAACGGAAAAGCCGAGTGTTATCTGTTATCTGTTATCTGCTATCTGTTGTATGGCTAAACAAATAAAATTCGGCGAAGATGTTCGCCAAAAGATCAAAAGAGGAGTGGATAAATTGGCAAATACGGTAAAGGTAACTCTCGGCCCAAAAGGCAGGAACGTGGTTTTGGACAAAGGCTTCGGCGCGCCGAACATAACCAATGACGGAGTTTCTATTGCCAAGGAAATTGAATTGGAAGACAAATTTGAAAATATCGGAGCGGAAATTATCAAAGAGGTGTCAACCAAAACAAACGATGTTGCCGGAGACGGAACAACCACCGCCGCAATCCTGGCGCAGGCGATAATTGCCGAAGGCCTGAAAAATGTTACAGCCGGCGCAAATCCCTTAGCTATAAAGCGGGGGATTGAAAAGGGCGCGGAAGCGGTTGTTTCGGGATTAAAAAATATTTCCCAACCGATTGTCGGCAAATCGGAAATTTCACAGGTGGCGACAATTTCCGCGGAGAGCAAGGAAATCGGCGATCTAATCGCGGATATTATTGATGAAGTCGGCAAGGATGGGGTTGTTACGGTTGAAGAGTCGCAAAAATTCGGTTTGTCAAAAGAAATTGTTGAAGGAATGCAATTTGATAAGGGCTATATTTCACATTACATGGTAACTAACGCGGAAAAAATGGAAGCAGAATACGAAGACCCATATATTTTAATAACCGACAAAAAGATTTCGTCGTTGCAGGAAATTTTGCCGGTTTTAGAGCAAATTGCCAAAAACGGGAAAAAAGAATTGGTTATAATCGCCGAAGACGTTGAAGGCGACGCATTGGCAACTTTAGTTGTTAATAAATTGCGAGGAATTTTTAACGGATTGGCGATTAAGGCTCCTGGATTCGGCGACAGGCGAAAGGAAATGTTGCAGGATATCGCGATTTTAACCGGCGGCCAGGTTATAACCGAGGAAACTGGAATGAAATTGGAAAGCGTTGATATTAATATGCTTGGCAGGGCGCGAAAAATTTCGGCAACCAAAGAAAACACAATCATTGTTGAAGGAAAGGGGAGTAAAGAAGATATTACAAAGAGAATCGCGCAGATTAAAAGAGAAATAGAAATGTCAACCTCGGATTTTGACCGGGAAAAATTGCAGGAGCGAATGGCAAAGCTTTCCGGCGGAGTCGGGGTTATCAAAGTCGGGGCCGCTACTGAGGTTGAAATGAAGCAAAAACAGCAAAAAATTGAAGACGCGTTGGCCGCGACCAAAGCCGCGATTGAGGAAGGGATTGTTCCAGGCGGCGGAGTAGCTTTAGTTCGCGCCCTGAAATCTTTGGAAGATGTAAAGATTAGCGGCGAGGAAAAAATCGGTTTGAATATTCTAAGGCGCGCCCTGGAAGAGCCTTTGCGTATAATCGCGTCAAACGCGGGTAAAGATGGCGCGGTTGTTGTTGAAGAAATAAAAAAGCATACTGAAACAAGCTTTGGCTATAATGCCGCGGAAGACAAATATGAAGATTTGGTTTTGGCAGGTGTTATTGACCCGACTAAAGTTACACGCTCTGCCCTGCAGAACGCGGTTTCTGCGGCCGCTCTGTTGCTTACAACCGAGGCCGCGATAACCGATTTACCGGAAAAAGACGATAAAAAATCCGGAATGCCCCCGATGGGCGGGATGGATTACTAAAAGTTTAGAGCGAAAAGCTAAAAGCGCAAAATTAATGAAACGGACTTTGGCGATTTTCGCCAAAGTCCGTTTTGATTTGCAAAATTTGATAAAAAAAGTATTATATAGATAATTAGCAGTTCGCTTAACAATCACAAAATACGAGGCAATAAATATGGCGCAGGACTATAAAATTGAAATTGTAAAAGGGGATAAGGTAATTCCGGTTGAAGAAACCGGAATCGGCCGTGAAGGCGAGCATCCTAATATTGTTATTCGTGAAATGCAAAAAAAAGAACGGGAACTAAACCGGCTTTTATCTAATCCGGCTGCATCGCTGAAAGGAAAAAATAAATGATGGATAAAAAAAGCCGAAAAAGAACGGCGCGCCGCGTCCGTCACAAGCGGAAAAGAAAAAAGCCGAACTTACAAACGTTCTTGCTAAACATCTACGCGGGCAGGCCAATGCCAGATGGTGTTCTTTCATTTTTTCAACCGCAATTTCTTCAATAGAGGGAAAATCCCTCTTTTTTATTGCAAATTTTTCAAAATATGTTATTTTTTATAATAACGAGAACCTACTAAAAATTAAAAAGGAGTTTTATGCAAATTCCTGATGCGAGTTTACGGCCTTGGAATAAATTGGTTGGCTCAAACGGCGATTTGGCTGATGTTTTGTTGGGTATTTTGAGTTTGGCGAGCGCGCGGCACGGAATTGCCAGGATTCGGATTACCCATTTTTACCAGGCGGCGCAAAACCTTAATGCCGACTTTCCGTTCATTCCGTCTTCTCTAAAATCCTTGTGCGGAGCTATGGAGGAAGCTTTGCAAATCGGCGTAGTGATTTCCAGCGACTTTCAGCATTTCGTGGTTTCACAAAACGTCGCTTTAAAAAACATCGGGCGTTTGCGCAGTAGGATGGGGGAGTCGTTCCTGCATGAGCTGGCGCCGATTGCGGAACGGTTTGCTTCGATGGTTAAAGGATAAAATATGTTGGATGGACAAGATCTTTTTAAACAAGATTTGTATTTTTACGAAGCGGCGGTTTGGAGCAACGGAAATATTGAACGCGGGTTGATTGTATTGCCAAAAGAACTGGAAAAATTATCAGGCGGAGAAAACGTCAAATTCGTCGGTCTTCAAACGGGGCTTATAGTTAATCGGCTGCCGGCAGGAATATCCGTTGGAAAAAAAATAAGCCCGCAGGAAGTTATGATTCAAATAGAATCTCGCCGTCAGGAGGGATATCGCCAAGTTGACTTAATGTTAACTGAAATTAAAAGAGCAATGAATCTTTATTGATTTTTTGCGAGTAATGCTCAATGGGCGGAATCTTCCGACCCATTTTTTATTGCATTTTTTTGTAGTTGTGTTATTTTTAAAAATAATAAAAAATTTACAAGGGTGAACTATGTCGCGAAAAGAAGATATTCAGAAATCCGGCAAGGAAAGAAAAGAACAAACAAACGTTTCGGAAAGAAAGAAACTTGGCTATGGCAGGCGCAGCGCGGACGAGGCAAAACAGCCCATTGGCTGTTTTAACAAGCCGAACGAGTAGGTGGATCTTATGGCGCGACGAACCTTGAGATGGAGCGCGAGAAAGAACGATATTTATGACCGCGGCGGACTTTTTATGACCCGCTCGGAGGAGGCAGGGCGCGGCAGAATTTCTGACCGGCACGAGTGGGGCGCAATGGAGTTTGTTCATTGCATGCGTGTTTGTCCAAGCTTTGCCGACCACGTTTATCTTTATCGCGACCTCTATATGCCCCAACGGGCAAAAAAATAACACCCCGCCAAGCGGGGCTTTTTTATTTGCAAATTTTTGATGTTTTTGATAGGGTAAATAAAATTGAAGTGCTTAAAAATATTCATATTTACGGGGGCGTTAAATGGCGGAGTATGAGTTTTTGCACGCGCATATTACGGGATATAGCGGCAGGGGATATGAATGCCTGCTGAAAAAAGAATCTGGAAGCGACCAGCCGTTTCATAAAATGCCCGCGATTCACGCGCAAACAGGAGAAAGAGTTGTCATATTTCCCCAAGATGAAGTGCGGATTTTTGGAAATGAACCTATGTCCGCTCATCTGGTTAAGTGGTGGCAGGAAGCAATAATTGAAAGGCAAAGAAGACAACTCAAAGAGGCAAAAGATTTTTTTGGCACAAAACCATTTTTGGCGGAAAGAATAAAATCATTTTTCCGGTTTTTCATTCCATAGCAGGATATGGCGAACATATCCTTTTTTATTTTAACAATTTAATCCTAGTTTAGATTTCCATCATAACAGCTATCGCGCGTATGATTGAAATTTGATTTTAGTTTGATTTTAGATTGGGTAATTTTGGGTAATTATTGCAATTGAGCGGTTTTACGGGG